>JGI24702J35022_10000417_pt1 | contig 25502 bp, 23 predicted proteins | sample TergutTh196P4_FD_35022 | JGI IMG/M metagenome (IMG submission 35022)
GCAACACTAAACGCCAACCCGAAAATACCAATTAATGTCCGGGTGTTGTGTTTCCGCATATTACGGAACGCGATTTTGAGGTAATGTGTTATCATTTTTGACTGACTTTCTTACAGTCTTATCTGAAAAGCGAATCAACAAACTCGTATTTGTTGAATATCAACAGATCGTCCATTTTTTCGCCGACGCCGATGTATACAACCGGAATCTTGAACTGGTCAGAAATACCCAGAATAACGCCCCCCTTTGCGGTACCATCAAGTTTGGTGAGCGCCAGAGCGGTTACTTCGGTGGCTTTGGTGAACTGTTTGGCTTGCTCGAAAGCGTTTTGACCGGTAGAACCGTCCAATACCAATAATACTTCGTGCGGGGCATCGGCAACTACTTTCTGCATTACTTTTTTGATTTTCGAAAGTTCGTTCATCAGGTTCACTTTGTTGTGCAGGCGTCCTGCCGTGTCGATGATTACCACGTCGGCATCATTGGCTTTGGCTGAGCTGATGGTATCGTAGGCTACCGATGCAGGGTCGGCGCCCATTTGCTGCTTGACGATGTCCACTCCTACCCGCTCCGACCAGATGACCAACTGATCAACAGCCGCAGCACGGAAAGTATCGGCAGCGCCAAGATATACCTTTTTACCGGCTTTCTTGAACTGGTGCGCCAATTTGCCGATAGTCGTGGTTTTTCCCACACCATTAACGCCTACAACCATGATTACATAAGGCTTGGCTACGGGTATGGATGCAAAGTCGTCAATATTTCCCGTATTGTTTTCCTCGAGCAGCGCAGCAATTTCCTCTCTCAAAATCTTATTCAGTTCATCGGTATTCATTACTTTGTCACGTGCCACGCGATTTTCAATACGCTTGATGATTTTCAGGGTAGTTTCCACCCCTACATCGGAAGTGATCAATACTTCTTCGAGATTGTCAAGCACTTCGTCGTCTACTTTCGACTTACCGGCCACAGCGCGCGCCAGTTTTTGAAACAGGCTCTCCTTGGTCTTTTCCACCCCCTTGTCGAGGCTCTCTTTCTTTTCTTTTGAGAATAATCCGAAAAACGCCATTATATCAATTTTTGATTTTTCCAATCATGACGAATATCGTCTTCATTGGGCTTGCAAAGATAGTAGTTTTATCTAAGTATTCATTTCAAAAAAATCAACCGACTGGACTGTTTTTAGATATATAATTACTGAGGAAGCGGATAAGTTGACGAAATGGTTCTGGGAAAGAATCTTTTGGATTGGTGCGGATGGAGATGTACTTGGTTTTCTTTCCCTTTGTATAGGTCAGTTGGTAAATCAACCCATCGAACGGATTATCGGGATCAATTTCCTGACCAAATCCATAAGCGTCTTTCATTCTGAATAACCTGCTACGCGCAATGAGTTTCGTTAATATGGCGTATTCTTCATCGGTCATTTTGCCTTCTGAGGTGTTGATTCGCTCTTTCCTTGCATAAGAGTCGAAAAATATGTTTTGTTTCCGGATAGAATAGTTCTTATCTTTGTCGATTTCTATCGACATTTTATAATTGCTCATACTTTCCATAGAGTAAACAAGCGTAAATTCTTCCGGTGTTGCACGGCATCCGGCAAGCAGAAGTATCAGCAAAAACAGGTGCGTTGAGAAATATTTCATGTTTTTAAAAGTATAAAAGAGAGAGGGCGTCTTGAAGACACCCTCTCGCAAAAAAAATCAACATTAATTAGGTTGTTCACCTTCCCACGGACTGTGTTGCATCAGATACCAGTTACCCTCTGCATCCTTTCCCATGGTCTGAATCTGACCTAATGGCATGGGTATGGTGGTCTTGGTGGACTCTAATCGTGTAGAACCTGAAAACTTGGTAATACGGACTTGTTCGTAATCCAGATATGCCGTAATTTCCTGGTTCATCACTGGGCCGCCATAGCGTACCAGGTCGAACCAGCGTTGTCCTTCCATGGCAAGTTCTAATTTGCGCTCCATGCGAACTGCCGCAATGCAGGTATTTTTATCACTATATGCCGCATGAGTTGTCGGATACTCTTTTACTAAATAATTAGCCGCAAGGTCTCCTACTTTCAACTTAGCCTTCAATTCAGGCTTCAACTTTGGGTCATCCAAATCTTTTTGCGAATATTTGATAAGATTCACCTCATTACCGGCGCGTTTGCGAATTTGGTTCACAAGGTCCATAGCGCCGGAAAGATTTCCGTCATCAGCATATAATTCTGCCAGCAACAGCATGGCGTCGCGAACGCTCAGATACTGTATGTTCATCGATGAGCCGGGCGCCCATCCGTCGTGTAAATTGGCGCGACCTCGACCTCCTTCCTCTTTAGCGTGGTACACATGCTTTTTAGGGTTGAATATTCCGCCATTTTCAAAATCGCGCACCCAGGTCAAAGCGTCGCAAATGCCCCAATCCTTATATGGAATCATATCGCGGCCTACGGAAAAATCAACACGGGGATCCACCAACTGTTCATCGCTATTGAACAGGGTGAAAATCTTTATTTCTTTACCTTTATCGTCTACGCCCGGTACCATATTAAACCATGATATAGATGTATTAGTACCTTCAGGTATTTGTCTGGTTCGGTAAGAGCCATCTAAGTATGGCAAGCCGTTTTCATCTACCTTAAATGAATTGACCAATTCATACGATGGTTGATAGAATCCGCAGCATCCGCCGGGACCCTGGTCATACGGGTAGCAAAGCGACATGCCTGCGTTGGCGTTGTTGGTCACTTCAGTGGAGAACTGAAACTCGAAAATGGATTCCTCACTTGCGTTGTCGTTGTCGCAATTCCAGTTGAAATCCAAACTTGGATTCAGACCATACGGTTTACCGAAGGCTGTGCTTCCGTTTTTCAGTACGTTTTCCAAAAGCGTTTTTGCTTCAGCCTTCCCCGGCATTCCCGGTTGCTGCATCAGAATTTTTGCTTTCAACGCCATAGCCGCATATTTATATGCGCGACCCACATCGTCAGGTTTGTTTGGCAGCAAGTCGATGGCTTTTTGAGCGTCTTCAAGTACATAGGGATAAATATCCTCGTTGTTGTACACTTTCGGATTGGGGTCAATATTGGTTTCGTCCACATAAGGAATATAGGGACCAAAAACTTTTAAACCTTCGAAATAGTACAATGCGCGGAGGAAGTATAATTCTCCCTTCCTGAGGCTTACAAATGCAGGATCTAAACCTTCTACTTCATCCAAATGTTGAAGTGCTACTCTTACCCGCTGGCTGCCTCGGAACGTCCAACTGAACTTTTCAGCCACATAATCGTTGGCTGATGTAACTTTGAATTGTTCAAAGTCATTGATTGGCGGCTGGTCGCCCGCGTCAGTGCCTTTGTTGGCGTCGCCGCCGTAGATACCGCCAAACACCCAGTTAAACGGAGTCCTTCCCCAACCTGTGGTGGTTAAGTATCCGTACGCTGCGGTTACAATCATATCCGCTCCTTCTTGCGTGGACAACGTTTCTTTTGAAACGCTGCCTTGGGGAGCCTTATAGAGAAAATCTTCGCCGCAGGAAATTAACATCATACCTATTGCGCATATAAGCGCTATTGCATATTTATACGTTTTCATTTTATACATATATTTGAATTATTAATTAAAATGTAAGATTCACGCCGAAAATGTATTTGATGATATTCGGGAATCCGCCGCCGTCAATACCGCGTGCGAGGTCGCTTCCCGAACTCATGTCTCTCAGCGTCATTTCAGGGTTCAAACCGTTGTACTTGGTGATGGTAATCAGATTTTCCATTTGTACGTAGACTCTCAAATTCTGAATGGTAGCCGGTTGCAACCACGATTTTGGCAAGGTATAACCCAATACTAAGTTTTTCAGACGCAGATACGATGCGTTTTCCACAAAGTACGAGTTGGCGACTTGCCATGAATAACCGTCGGCTGAATTTAACTGAGGCAGGATGGCGTCGCTGCTACTGGCTTTTTCACCCGGTTTTTTGAACGTTCTGCCCGGTTCCCACGATTGGTTGAGCATGCGTTTGGAACGATTGCCGCGGAACTGATTGAAGTCGGTAAAGGCTTTCGTGTTGTTGAACAGGTCATTTCCTATCGAAGAATACCAGAACATGGTAAAATCAAAGTTTTTATAGGTCAACCCGACGTTCAAACTGGCTAAGAGTTTCGGATGCGGATTTCCGATGACCACGCGGTCGGCAGGACCCAAAGAGCCGGGATTGTCGTCGGAAGTTTTCTCATATTTGAAACGACCCACCCAGTTTTCAGCTGCAATATCACCGGTAACTGGAGATGTAGCAACTGCAGCTGCAGATACGCCCACAGGCAATAATGCTCTCACCTGTTGCACATTTTCATAAACGCCGTCAACTTTGTATCCGAAGAAATGGGAGATGGGTTCGCCTCTCTTGGTACGGGTGATACTACCTATGCGGTCGCCTGATTCATAGCGCGCATAACCGGTATCGTCGGTTTCGGACAGTCTGGTTACCTTGTTCTTGTAGTGGAATGCCGTCAGGGTAACATCCCAGCCGAAATCGCCTCTTGAATCGTTGTAATTCAAACTTATGTCAAATCCTTTGTTCTCCATATCGCCGAAGTTGATATACGGCGCGTCGGCGTCGCCTGCAAGGTAAGTGTATGAGGCAGGAACCAGCATGTCGTTGGTTTTCTTGGAGTAATATTCGAATGAAAGTCCGAATCTACCTTTCAGCAGTAAAGCGTCAAAACCGACATTGTATGTTTCCACCGTTTCCCATTTGGTATTCAGGTTTCCGATACGCGATTGACGGAATGCCGTTATGCCGGTGTTGGTGCCGGTCAAGTCATAGTTTCCGTTATTGGTCGACATTCCGAATTCATTCGCCCAGTTGGTTGAGCTTGGTCCTTCGGCATTACCTACCTTACCCCATCCTGCGCGGAGTTTAAAATCATCCAACCATGAGCGGGTGTTCATCATAAATCCTTCTTCCGACAGACGCCAGGCTAAAGACATGGACGGGAAGGTTCCGTAGCGGTAATCGGGCGAGAAGCGCGATACTCCGTCGCGGCGGACATTGACCGTCAACAGGTATTTGTCCATCAACGCATAATCCACGCGGCCAAAAATACTGAAAATGGCATATTCGCTACCCCAGTAAGATTCAGCTCTGCGCTGATTGTCGTTACCGCCCATATTCAATATCCATGTATTCATATCATCTTCAAAATCATAACCATAACGCTGTCCTGTCAGCGTGCGTCCAAAGCCGCCATTGATGGCTTCGGTACCGGCTAATACGGTCAATCTGTGGATCTGGTTGATGACCGTTCGGTAAGTAAGCGTATTCGACCATTGCCAGCGGATTCTGAAATTGGCTGATTCCTCAAGGTCATTTTGTCTCGTGCTTTCATTGAATTCGAGATTCTTCTTTGATATTCTGTAATAATAACCTTGCGTATAATCCAACCCATACTGGCTGCGGAAAGTTAATCCCTTGAGCAGGTCAACTTCAGCCCACACGTCGCCAAATAAACGGTTGTTGCTCCAATAATTGTCTTTTTGGCGTTCAATTAATGACACGGGATTTTCCCAGTTGCCCGTATCGGGAAATCTTGAGCCTGTGTAGTTGCCCGCAATGTCTCTTACCGGCAGGTAGGGAATAGCCCTGTACACCCACGAAAAGATGTTACTCTCGTTGGCGGTGTTCACGCGTCCCAAATCTTTTGTCCAGGTAAACATGAGGTTTTCACCCACTCTCAACCAGGGACGAATATCAAACGAGGTATTCAAACGGGTGCTGTACCTTTTATAATACATCCATTTCAGGACGCTCTGTTCGTCGTAGACATTCATGCTCATGTTGTACATCCCCTTATCTCCACCGCCGCTAATAGAGAATTGATGGTTCTGTACGGGCGCAGTCCTGCTGACTTCATCCCACCAGTCCGTATCGCTAAATTCCGCAATGGCGTTGTAAGGATAAGAATATTCAGGGAAAGCGGAGATCTGGTCGCCATAATTTGGTGCCCCGGCTAACCCTGCCGTTGCAATGTACTTATGCGGCACAAATCCGTTGGGAGTGTATTCGAACAAACGGTAACTCGGATAAGCTAAATCTTCACTGGTTATAACTCCGTCGTCATCGCGTTCTCTGATAACCGCCTGTCCGGCTGCATTCTTTTCATACGCTTTTTCCAAATTGTTCCTCTGCATGGTGAATTCCAAACGCATGCGTTCTTCCGAGTTCAACAAATCATACCGTTTACCGGTTTTTTGTATTCCGAAATAACCGTTGTAAGACAGCACCGGTTGTCCTGACCTCGAACCTTTTTTGGTGGTAATCAGGATGACCCCGTTGGCAGCCTGCGCGCCGTAAATAGCGGATGCTGTGGCGTCCTTCAAAATCTGCATGGATTCGATGTCGCCGGAGTTGAGAGTGGATAAATCCTGATTTTGTGTAGAAACCCCGTCAATGACGTACAACGGACCATTGTCGTTGACGGTATTGACGCCGCGGATACGTACCATCGAACGTCCGCCGGGAGCACCCGAAGTAGACACATACACGCCGGAGGCTTTCCCCTGAAGTTGTTCAAGGGCTGAAGAACCGGTGGATTTCTGCAACTCTTTGGTATCGACCACGGCAACCGAACCGGTAATGTCACGCTTTTGCTGTGTGCCGTATCCAATCACAACTACTTCTGAAAGGCTTTGCGCGTCTTCTTTCAGTTGGATGGAGAAGATCCTTTGGTCGCCCACTATTGCTTCCTGTGTCGTAAATCCGATGAAGGAAAACTGAAGCACAGAGTTAGCGCCGGCTACGGTAATAGTAAACCGTCCGGAAACGTCGGTTACTACGCCGTTGATGGTCCCTTTTTCGAGGACATTCACCCCGGGCAATACATCACCATATTCGTCCTGAACAGCTCCAGTAACAGTAATACCCTGAAAACCGGATGCATAAATATAACCCGTTGGTGATACGACCAACATACTGAATAATAAAAAAATAATATAAAACTTCCTCATTTGAGGTTTACTTAACAAATTGTTTAAATACATATTACAAATTTTTTAAATTAATTTTCGTGGTTCAAGGCCTGTTTTTTTACCCTTTCCCACTGTTGATAATAATGATTTCTTCTCTGCCGGACGAGTGTAATAGCTTTTGCCCGGTCTTTTTTATTCATTTGTCATTTATCCATAGGCATTGGGATTTTAAGGTTAATATGCAGGCAGGTATACACAAAAAAAATAGCAGCGCTACTTGAAGCAATACTGCTATTCTTTGCAAATATACGATAATTACAGGCACACAAAAGCACGATACATTTGCCCTGTATAAAAACGCACCGCTCTCTAAGCTCTCTCTCTCTCTCTCTCTCTCTCTCTCTCTCTCTCTTCAATAACCGTACCAAACCTTGTGATTCAAGGTTTACTTGCATAAATGGTATGTGAGAAAAAACATTCAAATTCAGAGAAATTATGATGATCATTTCGCGACAAAGATACAAATTGTTTTTTATTTTTTTGAACATTTCTATTTTTTTGAATATTTTTTTTAGGGTTTTTTTTTTTTGAACCATCTCAATATATACAATACAGGTATATTTTTCCAATTTCTAAATCAAATCGCCATGAAAAAAGTAGTTCAAATCATTAGTATCATCCTGTTCACTGCCTTCCTGTGCGTATGTATGGACACCAATGCGCAGGATATGAGTTTCCAAAACAGAGATATTTCTCTGAAAATACGCAACAAAAAAGGGCGACCAGCAGATAAAATTGTTGTGTATTCTATCAAAACGGGTAAGGCCGGTTTAACCGACCGCTTTGGTTTGTTTGTTTTCAGAGATATATCTGACGACGACACTATTTCTGTAAGATTGCCAAAATTTGGCGATACCCGTATTCCTGTGACGGGAATGGATTCCATAGTGGTTACTGTACGTTCGTCCATCCATTATTCAATGAACAACAGCGATGGTCAAAGTGTGGTTGTTGGAAAAAACAACTTAGAGAGGAGTACCACGTTGAATGTGCAGGAAATGTTGAAAAAAAGGTCGTACAGTAATTTGTCGGAATTGGTTCAAGGCCATTTCAGCAAACGCGGAGTAAGTTCAATTAATTCGAGTACCGAACCATTGGTAGTGGTGGACGGAAGGGCTGTGGGAACGCTTAGCGAAGTCAACTATGTACTAAACGTGTACGACATAAAAACCATTGAAATACAGAAAGACGCATTTGAATGGGGAACACGCGGCGCTAATGGCGTAATTATTGTAAAAACAAGATAAGGAGTGTTTTAAGCAACTTTCCCCAAATTTTACTGCTACTGTCGTATCAAAGATTGATGGTCTGCGCCGTGCGTATATGATTCGCAAGCTCCCAAAATCAGGATGATAGACAAAATTGTTGTTTGTATTAATAATATTTAAGAATGCTTAAATATTATTAAAATATTTTTGGAATATATTAAAATATGTTTTATCTTTGCGAAATATTTCATTGATATGTTACCTTGTACTTGTCCAAGTTGTCAATCGCAGCTCAAAGTAAAGAGTCTGAAATGCGAAACCTGCCAGACCGAAGTGTCCGGCCTGTATGATTTGCCGGAATTGGCGCGTCTTTCATCAGACGACCAGCAGTTTGTACTGCAATTCATAAAATGCAGCGGAAGCTTCAAGGATATGGCTAAATTTCTGAATTTGAGCTATCCAACTGTGCGAAATCTCTTGGATGATATTATCGAAAAAATTAATAATAATAATCATCATAAAATTTAAACGTATGGAAAAGAAAGTTTTTAGATCAAGAGTTAGTGTGTTGCTGATGGTTTTCATTTTGGCCATTTTTGCACTGCCGTTTATCCCGATGATTCGTTCGGGTAATATTAGTTCCACATTTTACACCGTGCTTGGAGTGCTTGCCTTTGTAGCTTTACTTTTTTTTGGGTTTCGGTATGAGATTACAGATAAGCGACTTCTGGTAAAATTGTGGAAAATGCCCATTGGGAGTTATCCCCTGTCACAAATTGCATCTGTAGAGCGTTCGTACAATCCATTGTCTTCAGCGGCAAGTTCTCTGAAAAGGCTACATGTCAGTTTTCATAAGGAATATAAACTCCCCTACGTCCTGATTTCACCTGTACGCGAACAGGAATTTCTGGATGCGCTAAAAAAGGGGAATCCTGATATCTATATTCGTGTGAGCAATAAAAAAGGATGGTGGAGAATTGGGGATTGGGACATCTAATCAATTGATATGTTACGAAAATATGGGAAAAATTTTGATGATCAGCCCTTCGACCTTAGACAGAAAAAGTTTGCTTTTGACTTTGATGGTTAGCGTAGCTCCTGTGTTAATTTTTGGAGGACTGTTTTTCCGTAACCTTGCAACGAACCATGTATTAGCTGTAATTTTGGGAATCATGGCGCTCATGTCTGCAGGAATACTTGTATTGGGCATCATCAGTACACCTTATAAATACATCCTTACCAACTCTCAACTCATCATTAAACGCCATTACAAGGATATCGTTATCCCGCTGCAAAATATCAAACAAATCCGGCTAATGACCTCCGACGAAAAAAAAGGAATGCTACGGACTATTGGCTTTGATGGAGCATTTGGCTCGTGGGGATATTACTCAACATCAGCATATAAGGAATTAACCGTATTTACCCGTCGTTACGATAACCGGACGCTGATCATCACCGATCGGAAAAAATACGTGATTGCGCCCGACGACTTGCAACTGATTGACGCTGTCATACAGCAAACCGGACAATCCGAAATCGAAGTTCAACAGCCTGAAAATCCTGTAAGAAAATGGATTAGTTGGCTCCCCGTTGCCACCATACTCGCTGTGGCGATTTTTATTTATTCAGGATACAAAGAGCCCAAGGTTGAACTTGATTCAATTGTCTTCAGACTGAAAGGAAGGTATGGTGTAAATATTCCGTTGGCTGAAATGAGCAGGGTCGATACCATCTCATGGCGCGAGATGCCGACTATTTCCATTCGTACTAACGGTATTTCGCTTTTCAAAGTGAATCGGGGAAATTTCAGGACAACCGCCGGAGACAGAATTCGCATGAGCGTCCACTGTGGAGTAAGTCCTGTGATCAGGATTGTTGACCATCGTGGCGCCGTCTATTACATCAACCATAAAAACGCAGTTGAAACAAGGCTTATATTCAATAAATTACAAAAATAATTAAAACCAAAAAAAATGAAAAATATCCTAATGTCAATGATGCAAAAGAACCATAACGTGGCTCTTGCCTGTGGCGTGGACGAACATCAATTCAGGATTTCGGGCATACTAATATTGAGGAAAATCATGAAAACCTTATCAATTTATCAGCAACCCAAAGTAATTGCTCTGTTTCTGACCATCTTTCTTAGCGGAATATTTTCGCAAGCCCAGGACATTACCGGGCAATGGAACAGTGTTTTGCATGTTCAGGGCATGAATCTGCGTATCGTCTTCCACATCAACAAAACCGGCGATGACTACACCTCTACCATGGACAGCCCTGACCAGGGCGCAACCGGAATACCGGTAGCCACCACTGCGTTTGACGGGTCAAAATTATCGCTGGCAATTCCCAATATTGGGTTGTTGTACGAAGGCGAGTTCAAAACCGATTCCATTGTGGGCACGCTGAAACAAAGCGGGATGTCGTTCCCAATGACCCTGAAAAGAACTGCGGAGGAAGTAAAACCCATCAATCGGCCACAGGAACCCAAGCCGCCTTACCCGTATCGCTCGGATGACATCACATTCGAAAACAAAACTGCTGGCATTACCCTTGCCGGAACGTTGACCATGCCCGCAACAGGCAGTAATTTTACGACAGTGATTCTTATCACAGGCAGCGGAGCGCAGGACAGAAACGAAGAAATCTTCGGACACAAACCGTTCCTGGTCATTGCCGACTACCTCACACGACGAGGTATTGCCGTCCTCCGCTACGACGACCGCGGCACAGCGCAATCGACAGGCAAAATCGCCACAGCTACCACAGCCGATTTTGCTACTGATGCCGAAAGCGCTATTGCATACCTGAAAACCCGCAAAGAAATTAATCCGCAAAAAATAGGATTGATGGGACATAGCGAAGGAGGCATCATTGCCCCGATGGTGGCCGCACAATCGAAGGATGTTGGTTTTATCGTGATGCTTGCAGGTACAGGAATACGCGGCGATAAAATATTGTTGTTACAAAATGAACTGATTGCCAAGGCTTCGGGAATGTCCGAAGAGAAAATTGCAAGTGCCCATAAACTTAATACTTCTGTATACAGTAAAATCCTCAATACGGAAGGGATTGTCCCTCATCAGGATATAATTGACTTTTTGACAAGCATTAAAGACGAACTTGTTGAATTTGCACCCGAAGGTATGAGCGTAGACAACTTTATCAAAACGTCTGCCGTGCAAATGTCAAGCCCATGGATGCAATATTTTCTTCGTTACGATCCGGCGCCGGCACTCGAAAAGGTAAAATGTCCGACATTGGTGGTCAATGGCAGCAAGGATTTGCAGGTTCCCGCAAAGGAAAATATCGCCGCCATCAGCGCTGCGCTGAAAAAGGGAGGTAACAAAAAGGTAACCGTTAAGGAATATCCCTGCCTGAACCATCTTTTTCAGGAATGTACCACTGGCACGCCTGCCGAATACGCTATTATCGAGCAAACCTTTTCGCCCAACGTGTTGAAAGATTTGGGTGATTGGATAGTAAAACTTTGATATTAATTATATGCAATCAATAAATATGAAAACTAAATTTTTGATCAATCCTTTTGAACGCATTGCCGGTTGGCAGGCTCTTTTTATCGGTATGGTGGTAATGGCGCTTACTGCCGTCTTCGGAAAAATCAATCATATTGTCTTCGATGGCGTATTAGACGTCCATTTTGGGATACTGGATTTCTCGGCATCGTTCTCCATGCAAGCGGTAAATTTTCTTGTGTTGTTTTTAACGATGTGGTTATCTGGTGTTTGTTTCTCAAAATCCAAACTGAGGGCGATTGATGTGGCAGGGACTATGGCGTTGGCACGCACCCCGATGTTGGCCCTTGGCTTGATTTGTTTCCTGCCTGTTGTCCCCCAGGATATTTTCGATATTTTGCGATCGGTTATTTTTGTAGTCATCGTTATTCCCCTCACCGTGTGGATGGTTGCATTGATGTACAATGCCTACACAGTATCGTGTCATTTGAAAGGCAGCCGGGCTGTTTGGTCATTTGTTGGCGCTTTGCTGGTTGCAGAGGCAGTATCGAAAGTTGTTTTCATTTTCCTGTTAAACGGACTGTTTGCAAACGCGCCGATATTCAACCCATCCGTGAAAAATTCGGCAGAAAACACAATTGTAGTTGCCGACTCGTTAACCATCCACCAAAAAACAGAAAATGTGGTAAAAGCATTCGAGCAGGGTAATTTTAATAGCATCACGGTTTATTTTGACGAAACCATGAAAAAGAAATTACCTGTCAACGGATTGAAAATGGCATGGATACAAACCAATTTCACTTGTGGTAAATTCGAGAAAGCAGATTTAGATGGCCTGCAAGAAACTCGAATCGACAAATATGATGTATTGGAAGTTCCGTTTTTCTTTGCGAAAGAGAAACGAAATCTTCGATTGACTTTTAACGAGGACGGGGAAATCAGCGGATTGTTCTTTTTGGCGGTAAATTAATAATGCCATCCATTTTTCGGATTTAACTGTTCGGCTGTAGTTAATTGCGTTGTTAACTTGAAAGTACTGATGTTGAAACTACCTTAAATCTTTTTGTTAATATAAATAATAAATCGTATTTTTGCGGTATTATTTCAATCATTTTTTTGTTTATCAAATTAAAAAATCAGCACACATGAAAAAGATCATTTTTTTGTTTTTATTTGTATTTTTCTCATTATATGTGGTTCTGGCACAAGTCGTTGGCGCATCGCCGGAGTTTATCAAAGCCATTACTCCCGAATGGAAGGGAGAACGATTTCCGGATGGAAGACCTAAAGTGTCGGATGAACTTTTAGAAAGGGCAAAAAATATTGCCATAGAGGCTATGTGGGGGCCGCTTCGTAACCTGAATTATCCAAACCAGTTTGAGGGTGAGTTTCGGGTGGTACATCCTGATCAATCGATGACGGGTCGGGCAGTGACTGCTCAGTATATGCCTTCGCGACCTGATTGGGAAGCATATATCAGAAAACAGGGTCTGCTTGAAGGACGGTCGCCACAGGGCGGCACCAATTCATGGCCTATTAATGTTTTGGTTGAAGGCGATATCTATGTTGCCGACGGCTATGCAAAAATCGTCGATGGTACGTTAATAGGTGATAACCTGGCAAATGCGATTTACAGAAACGCGCAAAGAGGCGTAGTTTTCTATGGCAGCATAAGAGATGAAGAAGGTTGTGCAATGGTCGAAGGTTTTAATGCATGGATTTTGGCGTCAGATCCTTCATATATCCAGAATATGATGCTTAGTTCCATCAATCATCCTATTCGGATCGGCAGGGCTACGGTACTTCCCGGAGACCTGGTGGTGGCAAAAAAATACGGCGTGTTGTTTATTCCGGCTCATCTTGCCGAACGGGTAATCGTTGAAGGCGAAGTAACCGAATTGCGCGACCGGTTCGGTTGGCAACGGCTTCATGAAGGTAAATACTTGCCCGGACAAATTGACAGCCGCTGGACTGATGAAATCAATGCCGACTTTCGGGAGTGGTTGAAAAAATATCCCCAGCTGCCTATGCCTTTATCTGAGATAGAAGCATTTCTAAATGGTCAACGTACTTGGTAATTAATCTTTTAAAAAGTGAATATAAACAGTGAATTAAATCAGATGATAAAAAAAGAAAAAACGCTTGAACAGTTAGAAACGGTACAAGGTGCAGGGACTACCGGTCGTAGAGGTTTTCTTAAAAAAGCCGCTTTGGGTGGCGTCGCTTTGGGTAGCATGATGCATGCTTCTATCGAAGATACTGTTGCCTGTGCCACGCAACAGGTAAAAAGAGCTTCTTCGCCGTCGGAATTGAAGATAACCGACTTGCGTTGTGCCGGCAGGATTATCAAAATCTATACCAACCAGGATGTTTATGGTTTGGGTGAAGTCCGCGACGGCGGCGACCCGCGTTATGCCCTGTTTTTGAAAAGCCGAATACTCGGACTGAATCCCTGTAATGTCGAAATGATTTTTAAAATCATCCGTCAGTTTGGCTATCACGGGCGACAGGGCGGCGGAGTATGCGCTGTCGAAATGGCTCTGTGGGATTTGTGCGGAAAGGCTTATGGCGTTCCGGCATGGCAACTTTTGGGCGGAAGGTATCGCGACAAAGTACGTCTTTATGCCGATACGCCCGACAGAGGCGGCGCCGATGAAATTGCGACAGCTATTAAGCACAGAATGGAAGTACAGGGTTTTACCTGGTTAAAGATGGACTTGGGTATTCATCTTGTGTCCGATCCTGAAAAAAACATTGTCAACAATAAATTCTGGGATGGAGCCAAAGGACAGTATGATATGAGGGAATACACGGGTTACGGCTGGACAGAACATCCCTTTACGCAAGTACAGTTAACCGAAAAAGCCTGTGAAGATATGGCCGCTGTGGTAGAAAAAATACGCAAAGTAACCGGTTATGAAATACCTTTAGCTTCTGACCACTTTGGACATTTCGATGTCAATAATTCCATCCGTTTGGGCAGAGCTTTGGAAAAGTACAGATTAGCCTGGCTTGAGGATATGACACCATGGTATTATTTCGATCAATTGAAAAGCATTAAGGATGCTATTGAAACGCCTCTCTGTACCGGCGAAGATATTTATGGTCTCAAAAGCGGATTCAAAGAGTTGATCGACGCCAGATGCATTGACATCATCCATCCCGATTTGGCCACATCGGGCGGACTTTTGGAAACCAAGAGAATCGGCGATTATGCACAGGAGGCAGGTATAGCGATGGCCATGCACATGGCAGGCACGCCGGTTTGTTTTATGGCGAATGTTCACTGTGCGGCAGCCACCGAAAATTTCCTGGCTCTTGAACATCATGATCCCGATACCCCATGGTGGGAATCGATGGTAAAAACAACCGGGAAACAGCCAATGATCACCAAAGGATTTGCGAATGTGCCGCTCGACTCGCCGGGATTGGGTATTGAACTGAACGACGAAGTAGTCAAAGAACGCCATGCCCAGCGATATGGTGGCGGAATGTTTGAACCGACGCCAGAATGGGACGAAAAACGTTCGCACGACAGAATATGGAGTTAATTGACATTCAATGAAAAAAATTACCATCCACCAGATTCTTTTAGGCTGTTCGTCGCTGCTGTTCATCGTTGCGTTGGCGATGATCATAAATGGGAATATTGCAAAGACAGGGCCTCTGATGATCGGACTTTTTATGTGTTTGGCTATTGGCGTCAGAGGATTTCAGGCTACCCGGTCATTTTCATATACTGTTTGGATTTTCACGGCTGTAGCCGCTTCCATGTATTACCCGCAAATTTTCACCTCGTGGGGCAGTTTTAAATTAGGTATTCTCATCGTTCCCCTTCTACAAATCATCATGTTTGGGATGGGTTCGCAAATGAGTCTGAATGATTTTAAGGGTATCATTAAAATGCCCAAGGGCGTGATCATTGGAGTGGTCGTACAGTATACCACCATGCCGCTGATAGCGCTTGCCATATCCCGTATATTCAATTTCCCGAATGAAATAGCTGCCGGTATTATTCTTATCGGAACGGTTCCCAGCGGGCTGGCGTCAAACGTCATGGCGTACATCGGCCGCGCCAATCTCCCGCTGGCTGTGACCATCGCAGCGTGCTGTACGCTTTTGGCGCCTTTTGTCACACCGTTGCTGATGAAATTACTTGCAGGACAATTTATCGAAGTAAGCGTCTGGAACATGATGCTCGACATCATGAACATGATTATCTTGCCTATTATCGCCGGTTTCATTTTCAACCTGTTTTATAACGCAAAAGACGTCGCAAAATCCGTCATTATTCAATTAAGCGCTTATTTTGCGATCATTATGCTGACCAACTTCATACCTTTCTTCTCGCAACATACCGGTTTTGGCGCTTTTGCTTTTGGTGTGGCCAAATCCGTATTTTGGTTTATGCTTCTACCCACCATCGGTGCATGGATACTGCGTTATCTTTTAAAGGGCGACAGAACGTTGATTAAGTCAATACTTTCATCTTTTTCGATGGTCGGCATTGCGTTTATTATCACAATCATCACAGCCTCCGGACGCGAAAGTCTCCTTACCGTTGGCGTTCTTCTCCTCTTCACGAGCCTTCTCCACAATCTATCAGGATATGCCTTAGGCTACGGCGCTGCAAGACTGTTCCGAATGACAGAGCAGGATTGCCGTACGGTTGCATTCGAATGTGGCATGCAAAACGGCGGATTGGCTTCAGGATTGGCGATGCAGATGGGAAAAGTAGCCACTGTGGGATTAGCGCCTGCCGTTTTTGGCCCGCTGATGAATATTACGGGATCAGTACTGGCCAGTTGGTGGCGAGGGCGTCCGCCAAAGCCAAATTGCCGTACCGTTGATAACTGAGTGCTGCTCTTTGCGTTACTGAATTGTTCTTGAAGCCTTACATTAACAATACCATCCGTTGTTATTCCTTAAAACTTAAAGAAATTCAGCGCATTATAATAACACACATTTTCTACCAATTGTCCGATAAAAGTCATTTCCGAAGCGGGCAGTTCGCCATTTTCCACATCGTTGCCAATCAAGTTACAAAGGATACGGCGGAAATATTCATGACGCGGATACGACAAAAAACTTCGCGAATCGGTGAGCATGCCTACAAAGCGGCTCAGCAATCCCAATGAAGACAGCGAGTTCATTTGCGCTTCCATACCGATTTTCTGGTCGAGGAACCACCAGCCTGAACCAAATTGCAACTTACCAGCGATACTTCCGTCCTGGAAATTTCCGATCATGGTAGCAATCAGATCGTTGTCACGTGGATTCAAGTTGTAGAGGATCGTCTTGGCCAATTGATTACTTGTATCCAAACTATTGAGAAATTTAGACATGTTTTGCCCCACCGTAAAGTCACCAATGGAATCGAAACCCGTATCCGGCCCCAACTGCTTGAATAATCGCGTGTTGTTGTTGCGAAGACAGCCATAGTGAAACTGTTGCGTCCAACCTTTGGCATGATCCATCTTTGCACCTTCTACCATCAGGGCCGACTTGAATTTGATGATTTCTTCGCGTGTTAGTTCTTTACCTGAAAATACCTTGTTGAAGATAGCATCAATTTCAGCCCATGTGTAATCTTTGGCGTAAAACTCTTCGATGCCGTGATCCGACAATTTACAACCCATTCGAGAAAAGAAGTCATGACGCTTTTGCAAGGCTTCGATCAAATCGTCATAACTACAGATATATATTCCTGATACATCCGAAAGCTTTTCCATATACTCCCTGTATATTGTTGGATTTTCCACTGCCATTGCCTTGTCCGGACGCCAGGTAGGCAACACTTTAATCTCGAAGCCTTCCTTTTGTAATGCACTGTGATGTTCAAGCGAATCCACAGGATCGTCAGTAGTACAAACCACTTCCACTTTGAACTTGCGCATCAAGCCGCGTGCACTGTATTCCGGTTGACGCAGTTTTTCGGTACATTCGTCGAAAATTTCACCTGCTGTGGCCGGGCTGAGAATTTTATTGACTTCAAAAGCACGCCGCAATTCGAGATGTGTCCAGTGATAAAGCGGGTTACGCATTGTAAAGGGCACAGTTTCCGCCCATTTTTCGAATTTCTCCCGGTCTGTAGCGTCCTTACCCGCACAATAACGTTCAGCGATACCATTAGTACGCATCGCACGCCATTTATAATGATCGCCTTCGAGCCAAATTTGACCCAGATTGTCGAACTTGCGGTCGTTGGCAATCATTGACGGATCGAGGTGGCAATGATAGTCGATAATCGGCATTTTTGCTGCATGATTGTGATACAACTGCTGCGCCATGTCGGTCTGCAACAGAAAATTCTCATCCATAAAAGGTTTCATACAATTTTCTAATTTTTAATTATTTATTTTTGATTATTTATAACTTGCTATTTTCAATTAAACGACGGACAATTTCATCCAATTCTTCAACATGATCTTTAATAAAAAAATCACCTGCATCTTTTAGATGGCGTATGTTCCCGTCCGAGGCATCGTCCATTTCCGATTTGGCTTTTCCAAGTTCAGGTTCCAAACGCAGATAACAATCACTACAACCGGCTACCTTAAACAATTGCCGCATCTGATAATCCACCACTTCAGCCGACGCCGAAAGCAGTATGTCGATCATCGGTCGCGCCCAACCTACAGCGCCCCAGTTTTTTGCTTTGTCGTAATTGTACTTTTTCTGTTCCTTGCCTGTTCCCACCGACACGATAAATAAATCGTTCACTGTAGGGTTGGCGCATGCTTCGTATACCGACTTATTGGCCTCCACAACGGCGCACATGGTTGGATTGCCGGCAAACACAGCGCCATCGATCAGATATGACGCCACATCTCCCATCGACCGTATGGCTGCCAACTCGAAATAGGTAGGCGCTGCGGAGGTAGCGCGGGCTACATCCCGCATCAGATAATTCCTGTGCGCGTATTTTCTTGCTTCGGGTGAAGTAAAAAAAAATGCCTTCCGTTCGGCAATGTCATAAGCCGTTACAATACAGTTTTTTCTCGATTGAGCAAGCGTGACGTCGCCCATACAGTCATTCAGAATTTTTTCCAGCCCGGTAGCCGGATATTTATTATTAGCGATACCAAACCGCAACAACTTGCGGTTGAAAATTTCCTTACCATAATTGACATACATGTTAATGGCATCAGAAGCAAAATACCTGCTTTGGCTTTCCTGACCCGGCGCCGGTGGCATCAGATAATAACAGACCAATATTCCACCGGTACTGGTACCCGCCACCAAATCGAAATAATCGGCCAGGGTTGCATTGGGGGCACCCGACAACTGCTGCAATCTTTTTTCAATATGGTTCAGAATCACTGCAGGGATGATGCCACGAATACCGCCTCCGTCAATACTTAAAATACTTACTTTTCTTTTCATGACAATCTCTAATTACCCCTATACCTGTCATATTTCCCGTCCATCACATCTTTAACGGCTTCCAAATAACCGTAACCGTATTTCATGTCGGGTAACAGATAACTGTCTTCCACCCACTCGTTCCATGCATTGATGGTCATCAATTTGGGCTGGTTGGGGTGGTTATCCACATATTGCTTTGTCTTTGAAAGCAACGTGGCGAAACTTTGGGGTGATTTGTTGTAGTGTACCGTATTTTTCATGCCGTATTCGGGAAATCGGGGCGTATCGTCCCAGCCAACCGATGTACATGGAAAAAACGGAATATTCAGCGCTTCGTCCCATTGTTCCCTGATTTTGATGGAATTGGTTCCGTATACGACATAATCTTCCGAAATACCTCCCATGTTATACATCGTTACGCTGTTGAATCCTGTTGCTTCGATACGTTCGGCCGATCTTTTTGCCGCTTCGGCCGATCTCAACGAACCGCCGCCCGGAATCAACTGGAAATGGACGCCCGGAAAACCTGCCTTTTGGGCTTCTTCCCTGAAATAATCCAGCGCTTTGCGGGTCTCTTCCACACTATCACCGAAACTTTGCAGTAATTTTTCGATACTGAAAATACCAAATACCGGCTGCCCGTCTATCTTAAAATAATTGGGTTGATGAAAATATTGTCTGATCACTCTTTCGACGATGATCTGGTAATTTTTCCAATCCACGGCGGCATCCCAAAGAATAGATGTATCATCGCCGTGAAGATGATAGTTCCAATAATTCTTTTTCACATCATGATTAGCCCACATTAAGTAGAAATACATCTTTTCGTTATTATTTGCTTTCAGAAAACCATCATTTAAAGCGCTTTCGAGATAGGGACCCTCGTCGTACCAGTACCAGTCGTAGATAAATACATTGACACCATGATCGGTTGCCACATCAATCCACTTTTCCACCACTTTGGGATCGTTGTCCGACTCGTAACCCCACAGTGGTTCTTTAGGCTGATAATGTCCATCATAGCGTGGATTGCCTTTTTTGATGACTTCCCACTCGCCAATTCCTTCATGCCACAATTTTTCGCGGGCTAAAGGATCATCGTGGCACGAAGGCCAAACATACGCGGCAACATAATAATCACTTTTTTGTGGTGATTGTTTTAAGGTGTGGTTACAACCGGATACGAAACAGGAAAAGATAATAACACCTGTCAATACAAGTTTTGTGTGTATGTTTTGCATGATTTTTTTGGTTTGGTTGGTTAATATTTACAATTGATCATTCAGTCATTATTGTTTCAGTGATTGTCCCTGAAGGCTTTCAATCGTGCTTCAAGTTCTGCAAACTGTGCGGGTTGGGTTTGCGACACACAGGCCCGCAAGCCCTCGCTGCGTTCGCTTCCGGTGATGTCGAGCGCTATGGCGCTGATACCGTAGTATAACAATTCTTTGAGTAATGCGCTTCCCGAAAACCCCGGATAGGAGATGGTGAAATAAAAACCATCAGCCAACGGTGCATCCTCGTCGCGGTCGTACACGATTTGAAATCCGTAGCGGGTAAACAGTTCCTTCATCACGCGGGCTTTATTCCCGTATTCCTTCACTTGTTCGATAAAATCGGAACTCCCGTCGTTAGCGGCTTTCAACATGGCGGCAAGGGCATATTGCGCCGAGTGTCCTGTCCCTGATGCAATAGCATACAAGGCGCCATACACTACTGCATGGGCATAACTTTCAGACGAATAGAAACGCTTCAAGTCAGGAAAACGGCGAGAAAACTGATGATTGCCAATCATCATCATAGCGATACGTTCGCCGGCGTAGCTGAAAACTTTGGAACCGGAAAGAAGCAGGATATAATGGTTGGTATAGTGCGCTACAGAAGGTTGATAGGGTGGATTTCCCGGTTTTCCGTAATCGCGGCGGAAATCCATTCCGAAATAGGCAAGGTCTTCCAGTACCATTACATCGTACGTGTTGGCCAATTCGCCAATGGTTTTCAGTTCGTTTTCAGAAAAACAAATCCACGAAGGATTGTTGGGATTCGAGTAAACAATGGTGTGTACATCGTTCAGGATGAGGTATTCTTCGAGTTTGGCGCGAAGTTTGGTTCCCCGATAATTGTAAACGTCGAATGTTTTGTATTTCAGTCCCAAAACATGATGTTGCTGTTTTTGAACCGGAAATCCGGGATCAATGAACAGCGTGTGCTCTTTCCCTGTCTGGCAACGGCTGTTGACCATAAACGCCGCAAGACTGCCCTGCATGGATCCGACTGTTGGAATGCACCCTGCCGGAGCAATGTCGATGTTCAAAAACAGTTTGGCAAAACGCGCAGCCTCCTCTTTCAAATCGTTAATTCCTTCGATAGGCGGATATTTTGACGCTACGTCTTTTTGCAGCGCTTCAATTTGAGCGTCTATCCCAACAGGGGCAGCCGGCAACCCCGGAACACCCATCTCCATTTTGACGAACTGCTGCCCCGAAGTATTTTCGATAATGTTTACCAAACGAAGTATCTCGCGTATGGAGGCTTTCCCTACATCATTCAGGCCGCTTTCCTTTATTGCCTGTTCTACAATATAATGTGGTATTGGTGTTTCCATATCTTAAAATAATGTCGGATAATCATCGTCAAATTTTTTCAGTATGGAAGTAATAATTACTTCACGCATGAATTTCGACCGGTTGTTGATCCGGTATCTTCTGCAATAGGATTCTATAGCATTCAATTCCCTGTTGTTGAACAGAATTGACCTTTTATTAATACGCAACAAATCGATATTTTTTTTTTGCTCCATGATAATTATATCATAAAAAAATTTGACTAAAGTACATCTCTTATTCGGGATATGATCATATATTTTCCGAAAAGTTATCAATAAGTTATGAACATTTTGAAAACTTGTTGATAATGTGCACTGTCTCTACAAATATGCCTGCATATCACCAATGACGCGACAAATCAATGGTTAATGCTTTCCCTTTCGCCGATTTTGTAAAAATTTAAATACGAGATTTGATTCCTGTCGGATTTACATTACTTTTGTTTTTTGTTAATGCGCATATCATCATGGAAAAATTTAATCCAAAAATCATCCTTTCGGATAAATTCAAAGGGTCAGGGGGCTTTCAACGGGCTTCAAAACTAATCGCTTTCGACCGGCAGCACCGAAAGACGATCAATTTTAATGTCTCACGCCACGACATGGCGGTATCGGAAGCTATTGCACGCTATCGGGATTTTGAAGAAGCGCGAACAAGAGCCGGCGCAATAAAACGCGATATACTGAAAAACTGGGACACATACCTGATTCAATTTGAAAAAAACATTACAAAACGCGGAGCAAAAGTACTTTGGGCGAAAAACACCGATGAAGCAACCGCTTATGTAACGCAGATTTTACTCGAAAACGAAGCGCGATTGCTCGTTAAAAGCAAATCGATGGTTACAGAAGAAATTGAATTTAACCGCACGGCTGAAAAAGCAGGGTGCGAACCGGTAGAAACCGATTTAGGTGAATTTATTGTGCAGGTTGCCGGCGAACGGCCGTATCATATTGTTACGCCCGTCATGCACAAATCAAAAGAAGATATAGCCGAACTTTTTCACGAAAAATTCGGAACACCCGAAAATGAAACGCCAGAAAATCTGACCGTATACGTTCGTGGTGTTCTGCGGAAAAAATTCACAAGCGCCGATGTCGGGGTTACCGGAGCAAATTTCCTGATTGCCGATATTGGAGGGGTTTCCATTACTGAAAACGAGGGAAACGGAATAATGACAACTTCTTTTCCGAAAGTGCATATTGTACTGGCAGGAATTGAAAAAATCATTCCTGAGATGAAACATCTTGGTTTGTTTCAGCCACTTTTGTCAACGAAAGGAACCGGACAGCAGATTTCAGGATACAATACCATTTTTACGGGACCGAAGCGGGAAAACGAAGTCGACGGACCGCAACAAATGTATGTCATTCTGCTCGACAACGGTCGAACAACTTTATATGACGACGACGACGCATACCAAGCGCTCTCGTGTGTTCGTTGTGGGTGCTGCCTGAATGCCTGTCCGGTTTATAAATCAATCGGCGGGTACACATACGGCACAACTTACAGCGGGCCGATTGGCTCTGCCATTATGCCGTTTTTACGCGGTTTCAAAGAGTTTTCGCATTTAAGTTTCGCTTCATCGCTTTGCGGAAAATGTACGGAAACATGCACTGTGAAAATCCCGTTGACAGAAATTTTGTTGACCAACCGTAAAAAAGCAGTTGAAAAATACCGCCGGCCATTAGTTGAAAAAGGAGCGATGAAGGGATTCAGAATGATTGCTTCCAAACGGATTGGATTCGACTTCTTCCCAAGCTGTATGAAAAATATGGCGCTCTATTTGTTTAAATATTTTGGCTGGGGACCAAAACGCGCCACGCCTGAATTTGCAAAGAAATCTTTTTCTCAACAATTTCAATCAAAAATAAAAAATAAAAAATAAAATGATTTCATCAAGAGAGGTAATTTTAAAAAAAATCGAAACTACCCGTAAAAAGCGGTCTGAAGGATTTTATGCTGACCTGGCCGGTAGCGGAAACGAGATATACAAGCCAATATTGCCCGATGCTGTCTCCTGTTTTAAAAATGAACTTGAAGCGGTAAAGGGACAATGTATTTTATGTGAAAATGAAGAAGATATGTATGGGAAATTGAAAGATTTAGTTATGGAACGTGCTTTCCCTTATGTTTTCTGTCGGGATAAAGCAATGATTTTTCATTTGGAAAACAACAATATCCCGTTTTCGGATAAGGAGGCAGATTTTGAAAATATGCAAGCGGGAATAACATCCTGTGAATTTCTGATTGCCCGCACCGGAAGTGTGATGGTATCTTCTGTTTCGTCTTTCGGACGGCAGATGCATGCCTTTCCTCCGGTTCATATTGTTGTGGCAAAAGCCGCTCAAATAACAGACTATTACGAAGACGCCCTGATAGCAGTGCAGCACAGGTACAATGGAGATCTTCCTTCGGCAATTACAACAATAACGGGGCCGAGCCGAACGGCCGATATTGAAAAGACATTGGTGCTGGGGGCGCATGGACCGAAAGAACTCATCGTTTTTATTTCAAAAAATTAATACCTCTCATGAACATTCAGCTTTTTATTCCCTGTTATATCGACCAGTTATATCCTCAAACGGCTTTCAATACCATTAAATTATTGGAAAAGGCCGGATGTAAAGTCCATTACAATCCAGAGCAGACATGCTGCGGGCAACCGGCTTTCAACAGCGGCTACTGGAAAGAAGCATCAAGTATGGCGAAAAAGTTTCTTGTTGATTTCAATGCTGAAATGCCTGTTGTGTCTCCTTCCGGATCGTGTACCGGCTATATTAAACGGCATTATCACAAAATTTTGAATGACCGGCCGGCAGGGTTGCAACAATTTGAGAAGATGAAAGATTCAATTTATGAATTGTCTGATTTTCTGGTAAATATATTGCATGTTGAAAATCTGGACGCTACATTTCCTCATAAGGTAACCTGTCACGATTCTTGCTCGGCGTTGCGTGAATATGGCATAAAACACGAACCCCGCCGGCTTTTAAGTCGCGTAAAAGGATTAGAATTAATCGAAATGCCGGAATCTGATACCTGTTGTGGTTTCGGAGGAACTTTTGCGGTAAAAAACAATGCGGTTTCAACAGCAATGGTTGAAAAAAAAGTGCAAAACGCAGTTGAAACAGGCGCTGAGTTTATTGTGAGTACCGAGGCGTCGTGCCTGATGAACATCAATGCCTATTGCAGTAAGCAGAAAATACCTGTCAGAGGCATTCATCTGGCAGATGTTTTGGCAAGCGGAATATAAGTAATGATTAATGGCGCAAAGAGCAGAAAATCAACATTTAAAATTTGAAAACGTCGGATATATTGTGTAGGGTACTTCCTGCTGCAAAACTACGGCTCACCCGCAAAAGTTGTGGGGAAGGGACGAAAGTTCAAATATAGGATTGAATATGAATAACCTTCAATGAAGCGAAGCGATTGAGGGTAAAGCAAAATCCTCCGCACCCGCAACCCGAAGGGTGAGGTGTAAAAATTTGAATCATATTTTTCAAAAATACGTTCGAAAAAATTAAATAACGACGACGTCAATGTTCCGTGTATAGAAACAAAATGTTGGTAGAAAAATGTCATCCCATAGGCTCGGAAAGTCCAGTAGAGACGTGATAACGTGAAATATTGCGTACCTAACAGCACGTCCGATTTCGTGCGAACATCCGCTTTTTACACATAGTTTTGTTACTTGCGACAATATATTCGACATTTTTACAAATTTCAGAACTCCTTACCTGCCCCATGAAAATCAAGCGTTTGCCGATACGATAGGCATAATTTAAGTGTCGCTATTTTTGCATTGAGAGCACACA
>JGI24702J35022_10000419_pt1 | contig 25479 bp, 19 predicted proteins | sample TergutTh196P4_FD_35022 | JGI IMG/M metagenome (IMG submission 35022)
TATTTGAGTTTAGTCAATATCAAATTATTCAGGAAAAAGTTGATGAATTTCAATTTAGGTTTAAAAGTTTTGAAACTCCTGATTCTATTATTCTGGAAGAAATAGTAGCATTTTTAAAAAATTATTTGGAAAGAATTTTGGAATACAAAATAGATATAAAAATTAATATTTCTAAAGAACAAATTCCAAATGATCCTATAAGCGGTAAATTTAAATTTTTTTACTGCAATGTAAAAAAATTTAATAAGATATAGTCATGTATGCCATTTGCTTTCCCGTGCGATTGTAATCGGCGGCGGCAAGACCTGCCTGCTCCGCATCGCTAGGAAGAACGTCAATTTAATGGTATGATACGTAAATTAAAGGGTATGTTTTCCGAATTACCATCGGTAAATTTGTTTCATACGGTGATTGGTAAAAAAATACTGGACAGGATTCGTGTATCCGTTGACACAGGCTTGGAGCGAAACTTTTGTATGGCAAAAGGCTTGTGACCAAAGCGGATGCGTTCAATTTGCGTACATGCCGCAACTTTTTGTTTGGCGGATATTACAGTGTGATTGATAGATTTTCATGCTGGGAATCCAAATCTCAATGTCATAACACTAAACCTCTGAGTGCCGTACTAATAAAATTTGAAGTGTTTTGTAAGCTGAAAAACATTACTTTCAGTTTAGAATATGAGCAATAAAAAACTTAGGAGTTTAATAAATGAGCGATTTTACTGACATTGAAAAGAAGTGGCAAGAATACCACGAAAGAAAAGAAACATTTAGAGCACAGAATAAAAGCAAAAAAGAAAAATACTTTTATCTCGTAGAGTTCCCGTATCCTTCCGGAGATGGCTTGCATGTTGGACATGCGCGAGGTTACACGGCGCTTGATGTTATGGCAAGGAAGAAAAGAATGGAGGGGTATAATGTCCTTTTCCCAATGGCTTGGGATGCTTTCGGAGAGGCGGCGGAAGGATATGCAATAAAGCACAAAATTCATCCTAAAGAGGCGGTTAAAAGAAATATCGCTACATTTAAGGAGCAATGTCAAAAAATGGGACTTTCTTTTGATTGGAGCCGTGAGTTTTCTACAACTGATCAGGAATATATGAAATGGACTCAATGGCAATTTTTAAAGTTCTTTGAGAAAGGATTGGTGTACAAAGCTCCTGCAAAGGTTAACTGGTGTCCATCTTGTAAAATTACAAAATCCAATGAAGAAGCCGCCGGTGGGGTTTGCGATAGGTGTAATACTTCGGTTGAAGAGAAAGAAAAAGAACAATGGATCCTAAAGATGAAAGGCTATGCGCAATCATTGCTTGATGGTCTTGAAGATACTAATTTTCAAGATCAGGTTAAAAGTGCGCAAATTAACTGGATAGGAAGATCGGACGGAGCTGAAATTAAGTTCGATGTTAAGCAAAACATCAATGAAAAAATTGAAGTATTTACAACAAGGCCTGATACGATTTTTGGTGTCTCTTCTGTTCAGATTGCGTTAGATCATCCTCTTATGCAAAACAATTTTGATAAGATTAAAAACATTGCTGAAATAAAAAAATATATAAAGGATACTGAAGATAAGATAGATTCAGAACTTGCAGAGAAAAGTAAAGTATCAAAAGGCATTGGCAAACAAGAACGGAAACAAATGCGAAAGGCATCTTTTAGGCAAGAAAAAGATAAAACAGGTATAAAAATAGAAGGCTTGACTGCAATAAACCCTATGAATGGTAAAGAAATTCCAATATTTGTTTCGAACTATGTATTGTCTGGTAAAGGAGCAGGAGCAGTTATGTCTGTTCCGGCTCATGACCAAAGAGATTACGATTTTGCTAAAAAATATGATACTGAAATCATTCCGGTTATTGAAGGTGGAGATCTGTCTAAGTCAGCGTATACTGGAGACGGGATTCATATTAATTCAAGCTTCTTAAATGGTTTAAATAATGAAGAGGCCTTCAAGAAAATAGTTGCAAATATTGAAGAAAATGGCCTAGGCAAAGCAAAAACAGATTATAAATTAGAAGATTGGGTTTTCTCGCGTCAGCGATTTTGGGGTGAACCTGTGCCTCTTATAAACTGTAAAAAACATGGATGGGTTCCTGTCCCGGAAAAGAATTTACCTGTAACTCTTCCTGATGTTGCGAATTATGAACCAACTGATACCGGAGAATCGCCTCTTGCGAAAATAAAAGATTGGGTAAAAACAACTTGTCCCATCTGTAAAGAACCAGCGAAAAGAGAAACAGATACAATGCCTGGTTGGGCAGGCTCCTCCTGGTATTGGCTTCGTTTTATGGATTCTAAGAATAACAAAGAATTTGCAAGTCAAGATGCAATGAAATATTGGGGAAAAGTAGATTTTTATGATGGCGGTATGGAACATGCCGCAAGGCATTTGCTTTATGCCCGTTTTTGGAACCAATTTTTGAATGATTTAGGTCTTGTCCCCAACAGAGAACCTGTCGATATACGCATTGCTCATGGTATGGTGCTTGGAGAAGGCGGTGTAAAGATGAGCAAATCACTAGGCAATGTAGTCAAACCCGATAGTATAGTAGATCAATATGGCGCCGATGCATTGCGTACATATATAATGTTTATGGGCGATTTCGGTGAATCTGTAAACTGGCAAGAAGATGGTGTTAAAAATTGTAGAAAATTCATTGATCGAGTAATTCGTCTTGGTGATAAAGTACAAGATGCCGTTAATTCAAAAGTTATAGAAGGGCTTGTACACAAAACAATCAAAAAAGTTACTAATGATATTAATGCTACGAAATTCAATACTGCGATTTCAGCAATGCACGAATTAACCAATGCATTGGAAAAACAAGAAAAAATAAGCAAAGACGATTACCGCACTTTGTTGTTGTTATTTAATCCGTTTGCTCCTCACATAACTGAAGAACTTAATGAAAAATATAAACTAGGATCTGTTTTGGCCGAATCAAAGTGGCCAAAATATGATGAGCAAAAGCTGATAGAAAATGAGATAGAAATTGCGGTTCAGGTAAATGGTAAATTAAAGGCTTTAATTATGATTGAAAAAGATGAAAGCCAAGAAACAATAAAAGCTAAAGCGCTTGCAAATCCGGCGGTAGCAAAATCATTGGAAAGTCAAAGTGTTGCGAATATCATTGTAGTGCCAAACAAAATTGTTAGCATAGTGGTAAAATGAAAAGGCTTTTTCAAATATGGAATTATCAGTATCAGAGAGGCTTCAAAACATGAACAAGGCAGAGTACCAAGGAAAAAGAGTTTCTATAATGGCAACAGATAAATGTAATATAAAATGCAAGCATTGCCATTTAGATTATAAAGGGCATTTCAAAGGCGAGCGATTGCGTATTCTGATACATAGCCTTGCAAAAAAATATATCGTAAAATTAAACGGCGCTGAGGTTATACTGCACCCTGAATATTTGGAAATACTCAATATATGTGGTCAGAAGTTTGTAAAAACCAATGGCGTGGAAGTTGTTAAAAATCCCAATGTCTTAAATTCATTAAAAGAATACGGGATTAATTCAATAACAATGTCTTATCACTTTGAAGCACACAACTCAATATCAACCGTTCCACTTGCAATAATTGATGAAGCCGCAAAAATTATTACTGATGCTAAAATGGATTTATGGCTCATGACGGTTATTAGCAAAGACAATTATAAAGATATAAAGAAAATGTGTGATCAGGCATATAAAAAAGGTGCGGGAAGCATCTATTTTGTTAATCTTTTAAAAACAGGTAATGCTGTAAACATGGAAGACGAAACACTTAACGATGAGCAAATATGTGAATTTCTGATAAAACTTGAGGAAGCAAGAAGTCAATACGATAAATCAGGTTTAAACATATTGCGAAGTGGGACATTCGGTAAAGTTGAAGGCGTGCGTAATAACTTCCTTTGTCCTGCCGGACATAGTCTTGTCGCTATTACGCCGGATGAGAAAGTTAAACCGTGTATAGGTATGTCAGGCAGCGAATTTGAAATAGGGCATATTGAAGATAATAAAATAATTATTGATAACCCACTATGTCATGATGGCAGTAAATGTCTTGTTCATGAAGTTTCAAATAGAGGTGTTGACTTTAAAAGTTACTTAAACCGATAGTTTTTAATAAAACGTAAAATGTGCAGAATGTTCTTCAATTAAATCAAAAAATGTGTTCGGATTTCCAAAAGGCTTTGCCTGTGTCGGATTTAATCCAAGGTTGATTATAAATGCAAGGATATTTAATAATGAGAGAATTGCAAAAAGCCGGATTAGGCTCTCATTTGCGTCACAGATGTTTTTTTTAAATTCCTCGTAGATCCTAGTGCCATATCCATGAGCCATCATTTCGCCATATGACATTTCAACCGGACCTGCAATCAATGCCCCTGGATCGGCGATTATAATTTTATTACAGCCTGTAACCATAATATTTCTGAAATTCAAATCAACCGGAATGATTGACGACTTATCTATCTTTATCAAATCTGCGTTATCGGCAAGTAATTCATATCCTAATTTAGAATATTTCCTTGTTGAGGACTCCATGAATAATGTCGTTGATGTTTTATGTAATAAATCAAAAACAAACTCTGGGAAATTAGTATAAGCTCCTTTAAAGCTTTTATTAAAATTGCCAAATCCTGTACATTTAATTTGTGCGGTATCTTGAATATAATCAAAAACTGTTTTTGAAACATTAAATGCAATCTCTTGCGTGTAATCTATTTCATCAATCGTCTTACCGAGCACAGATTCAAATAAAGCATATTTATATTTACCCTTTTCTGTTTTAACAGTGCCCGCAAATAACATTTTTTTGTAAAGATCAGGACGTTTTGATTTATTGTAAAGCAATAACTCATTATCTTGTATAGCAGAGTTTCCCGGAATGTAAACCTTTAAAAATTTACCATCGACTTTTACAACGAGATTGTTTGTTATGGAAACAATTTCATGCTGTGAATTATTGATAGACCCGTTGGAAATCATATCCTGAATTGCTAGTTTAATTATTTTTTCGTTATCCAAGTTTTCATCCTTCAAAATCATTTACAGTTTTCCCGTTCATTTCGCTATACTTCTCATTTAATGCGTAATCAACTGCAACTTTTGCTACTTGACTAAGTTTTAGTATCTTGCTATTTAATTTATTGACCACATAATCATTAAAATTCTTATATCCTAATGCATCTACCGTTCGTCTTGCGAGTTTTGAGTCAATCATAGATGGCTGCAAGATATTAAAAGTAACTCCATATCGTTCTTCTTCCTTGGCAAGTGTTTTTACTAAACTCTCAAGCATAGCTTTTGAAGCTGAGTAAGCTCCGTACGTCGCTCTATTGTTGACAGCCGCAGTAGAGCTGATTATGATAAATCTAGTTTTGTTTTGCCTACAAGTTTCAAATAATGATTTATAAATATTCAGAAAGCTAAGAGCGTTAACGTTAATAAGATGCAGTATTTCTTCTTCGGATGTATTTATAAGATTGTTTTTAGAAGCTATGCCAATACAAAAAAACACGTGACTTAAGTTTTTAGTGTTTAGATAATCCATTAATTCGTTGTTTTGGCCGGTTACGTCATATCTAATTTGTTCAACTTCCTGGGAACTTATAATCTTATTTTTACGAAATGTGGAAATAATGCTGCACTTATTTTTTAACGTAGTTTTTATTTTTTTTATTATTGCTTGACCTACATCTCCGGAACCTCCAAATATAGCAATCATTTTGCGGTCCATGTATTTACTGCTTTGAAGTTTTTGTTTTTATATTCCAAAGCAATATACATTTGCATATAATCTAAAATTTGTTCATCACTAATTTGAAGTTTATCTTTCCAAAAGTTAATTACACTGCCATAATATTGTTTTAATAGGCGCTTAAAATAATGTGAACATTCGGACTCGTTTGATATGCCTTCATTTTGCAATATTGAAGTAACTATCATGGCATCTGCAAATTTCATTTTTTCAATAGAATCAATCTTATATATATCAGCCATGCGCGAACCTGCAACTGTAGAATCAACTCCAAAATAGGTCATTGACAACGTTTGGTTACCAAATCCCATTTCGATGGCATATTTTTTCTTATCATTTTCCATTAGAATTACGTTGCCAATATCAACAAAAATGTCCGTGTTACTCTTCCTTATGCAAATATTAAAGTTCCGTCCCGTTATACCATCTACATTATCTCCGTATTTATGCCGATAATATTTTTCTCCGAAAGTATCGATCTCTTTAACAATTTTTTTATCCACTTGTTTAATAGAAGCGATCAAATCATTATCTTGTGAATTTATTCGTATTCTTACATCGTCAAAAGAAATGTTTAGGTTATTTATTAAATAATCAAAAGCTTCAAAAACTGCTTTCTCAAGATTTTTTTGTGAATACTCCGTTAATATTCCCATACACTTGAAATAAGAGCCAAAAATTTGAGGATTTGTGTTTTTTAAATTTTTTAAGCACTGTGTTCTTATGCAGTTTTGAATAATAAATCTACCGTTTTTACCAATAGTATTATTAGATAAGAATTTTTTTAGAGGTGACGTTGTCGAACCAATGAGAGCAACTGAACTATCCACTTTAGATGTAATTTTTACAGGCGGTTCTTGTATATAATCCTTGTTGCAAAAGTAGCTCTCCCATTGATCCTCAACGAAATCTAAGTACTCATTTTTGCTAATATTCATTTTGTCCATTAATCACCTTCATTCCATTATTTTTTATGTTCATGTCCACACACCATAGACATTATTCTATATTGTTTTTTTCCATGTGTTTAAGCTGTTGCCCGCCTAATATATGTATGTGCGCATGAAATATTGTTTGCGTTGCCTTCTCTCCATTGTTAAGAACCAATCTGCAACCATCAGGCACTCCAAGTTCTGAGGCGCTGTCTGCAATGAATTTAATAATATCTTTAATTGTTTCAAAATCTTCTTCTTTTGCATCATAAATGCTTTCAAAATGATTTTTGGGAATTGCCAATAAATGTTTTTTTGCATCCGGCTTTTTGTCATTAATAATAACAAATGAATTCCGATCAACCGTAATAGCAGTTGATTTTTTACTAATAAGCTCGCAAAAAATACAATTCTTTTTCTTATTCATAAATAAAGTATTTTTGTAATCTTGTTTTGTAGTAATTGGAATTTTTTTAAAATCTTTATAATGTTGAATGTTTTTTATATTGATAATAATAAGATAAACACGCTGATGCTTCTATCATTTTGAATGCTAAATTTTTACATCTACAAATGTTAAGGAATTATAAACCGATATTTCTTCGGTAGGATATGTAATCATCCCAGTCAAATGTGCCATCGCATTTAGTAAAATAATTATTTAAATTTATCAGAAAATAATCATTATATTCCATAAACATAATCGCAATTAAATTTTATCTGACTTACAATATATATAAAATAGGACTAATAGTCAATATAAAATATAAAATAAAAACGAACAAATAAAAGATGGGTAAATATTAAAAAGTTTAAAAGGATTGAATTTGCCAAGTCTATGATAAATTGATGATATGATTGCGCAAGAGCCTGCAGCGAAAAATAATACTATATGTCAAAACTGTTTTTTAAGGTTTTGCAGAAAATTAAATAAGATAGAATATTACTCCCTCTCTGGCTGCGTTTTCCTTTTTTTAAGCAAACTTACAGATTTCAATATATCTAAAACATTTTTCTTATCGTGTCCCGAATAAGAGTTGATTATATTGACTATAGCTTTGTCCAATATATTTTTTTGTTGCTTTGTAAATATGTCTGCCAATTCGATATTGAGCGCTTTTGCTATTTTTTGTATTGAGGCGATTGAGGGTATTCCTTTTCCTGTTTCTATTCGCGCCAGAAAAGACCAATCCATATCCGTCATATTGGAAATATCCTGAATAGTAAGGCCTTGCGCTTTTCTATTGTTGCGAATATTATTCCCAATCAATTTATATATATCTGCGTCATTCATAAGCATTCCTTTAACAATTAAAATAATAAATCATTGCTTTTCAAGTATATAAATCAATTAAGATTTTTACTATTGTTTAATAGTCTTATTTTTTATAGAATATACGTCTTATAAATTTTATTGTTAAATGAATTTATTTTGAAAGGAAAAGAGATTAAATATGGATACGAGAATCTCTGCCCAAAACACATTTCTGAAATGGTTTATACAAATTAAAAAGGCAAAAACTTATTATAAGGTATTCATTACTTTGATTATAAGCTCTCTGCTTCTTTCCATTTTAAGTTATACATTTCCGTGGTATTTTAGTTTAGTCATAGATAATTTAATGATAAGAAATAACCCTATAGTTTATACCGCGATAATATTAAGTTTTCTTACAAGTATGTTTATGATAGCGCTTACGTTTTTTAGATCATATCTGCAAGGATGGCTGCATAATAAATTAATACTAAGTCTGAGAAAAGAGTACTACGAATATCTGTTGAAATTACCGGTATCTTTTTTTGCTGATTTCCCTACCGGAAAAATTTCCCAGAGAATATTTGAAGACGTTGAAATTGTAGCAGGGACAATCGTGGGAACAATTATCAATGTATGCGTCGAAGTCACAAAAGTAGTAATAATAATTGTAATTTTGTCGGTTATCGGTTTGAAATTTCTTATTTTGTTCGGATGTATGTCCGTATTATACGTGTTAAATCTCACACTATTTAAAAAACATGTAGAACTGTCTTCGCGGGCAATCGGAGTTAAAGTAGGTGAATTATATTCTAAAGTATATGACGTCATTCCAGGAATTAAAGAAGTTAAAAATTATGCTACGGAAAAATATGAAAGCAAAATTTTCGTAAAAGAAAACTGCAATTTATTCAGATTGAGAATGAGGAGTTTTGTAATATGCAGCATTATGAATATTTTTGCGGAATCCATACCCGCGGTAGGAATATGTATCGCTTTTTTCTTCGCGGTAGGCGAATACAGAAGCGGAAATATTTCTCTGGGTTTTTTAGTTATGGTAATGTCGTATTTACAAATGGTAAGAGGACCAATTGAAGCTATTGTCGGCGTATTAACAAGTTTAAAACAAGGCAGACCTGCAATTGACAGAATAGAAGAGATATCAAATAGGGCAATAGAAGATAAATTGACGGGAATAAATATTTATAATGATAAAAAAATTGAATTTACTCCGGTTATAGAATTTACAGACGTAAATTTTAGTTATCCTAACTCAGATTCAAAAGAAATTTTGAAAAATGTCAGTTTTACAATAGAATCGGGAAAAACGATTGCATTAGTCGGTCATACCGGAGCAGGAAAAACTACTATTACATCTTTAATATTAAGATATTATTTGCCTGATTCCGGAAATATTTTAATATCAGGCCGCGATATAAGAAATTATAAAGTCAAAGAGCTAAGAGAAAATATAGCAGTTGTACCGCAGCATCCTCATATATTCTATACGACACTAATGAACAATATCGCTTACGGACAAAGAAATTCTAAAGAAAAAGTGATTGAGGTATGTAAAAAAATACATTTGCATGATTTTATAAGTTCGCTTCCCAAAGGTTATGAATCTGTTTTGGGAGAAAATGGTGTAAAGTTATCCGGCGGACAAAAACAGTTAGTATCAATCGCCAGAGCAATGCTGAAAAATTTGCCGATATTGATTTTGGACGAAGCGACATCCTCTTTGGATTCGCAAACCGAAACAATAATAAAAGACGCTCTTAATCAATTAATAAAAAACAGAACAACTATAGCCATAGCTCACAGGCTGTCAACGATTATTAATTCCGATGAAATTATAGTTTTAGAATCAGGAAGCGTGAGAGAAAAAGGAAAACATTCGGATTTATTAAAACAAGACGGATTATATTCAAAATTGTATAGGGAACAATTTAAGCAAGAGTATATTAAAAATGTCGTTTAAGAGAAGAGAGTTTATTTGTAATGATTATCAAGAGCATTCGTAAAATAATATTTGTAATAAATAGTCTGTTTATAATCCTTGTATTGATAATAGGATGTATTTTTTTCTTTTTTAAAAAAGATTTTTTTGTCACAGGCGACGGTTTTATTGAACCATATGACCAAGTACTGGTAAAAGCTCCAATAGACGGTATTGTGGAAGATATCTATGTGGAAGAAGGCAAAAATTTGAAAGAAGGCTCGCCAATGTTTATGATACGCGGCATAGATGAAGAAAAAGATAACAAAATTGTGCTTGAAGATTATAAATTTAAAGAAGAAATATATCTTAATCTAAAACAACTATATCAAAAAGGCATAGTTTCAAGAAGAGAATTTTTAGAAGTTGAAAATAAATATAAAATCGCAAAAATCAATAAAGATAGAATAGAAAACGCGCTTGTAACCGCATCAATGAACGGATTTGTTATTAACAACAGCGAGTTAAGACTGAAAAAGAACGACTATATTAAAAAGGGTGATATTTTAGCAAAACTGTCTAATTTAGACAGATATATTGTCCGTTTGAGCGTGCAGGAAAAAGATATTTATAAGATTAAGATTGCTCAAAAAGCTATTGTGCAAATAAAAGGATTTTCGAGTTATAGAGCTATTTTAAACGGCAAAGTAATTAAGATTTTGCCGGAAGGAAAAATTGATGAGGAAAAAAGTGTTTTTGAAGTTATTGTTTTACTTGCGGAGTTAATACAGCCGAACGATTATATGAAGCATACGAAAATGTTTCCAATGATGAGCGCTAATGTGCGGATAATTTATGGGCATATGACATTTTTTGAATATTTGCTTAGGGAAACTGTAGGTGGCAATGAAAATAGTTAAAGTTGTATTATCACTTATGCTATTAACTGTTAATTGCTTTGCCGGTAATAATGGCGGCTGTAAAAAAATAACTCTGAATGAATGTATAGAAGCGGCGCTAAAATCAGCAAATGCGTTGAAGATAAAATCATATGAAGTTTCCAATTTCCAATTGGAAGTTGAGCGTGCAGAGGCAATTTTTGAACCGCTGGTGTGGTCAAACGTAATGCTTAATAATATTAATATTCCGGCCGATTCTACTTTAGACGGAGTGAATATTCTGGAAATTACGGATTTATCGGTTGATATAGGACTTACAAAACAATTAATTACAGGAACAAAATTAGATTTAACGTTTAATAATTTTTACGAAAATACAAATATAGTAAATCAAGTAGTCAATCCTTTGTATAAAACATCGGTAGGCTTAAATATAAAACAATCTATATTAAGCGGAGCAAAAAAATCGACTATAACGCATACGATTGAAGTGGCGAAAATTAATTTTACAATAGCAAGCAATGATTATAACGAAGTCAAAAATGAAATAGAAAATAACACAAAGAAAGCATACATGGAATTTAGTTATTCTTATTTAGGATATAAATTATGCCGAGAAATACTAGGCAATATAAGAGAAATAGAAAAAAACGCACAGGATAAACTAAAAGCAGGAGAAATATCTTATACTGATATTTTGAAAATTAAAGAAAAAGTTTTAGAAGAACAAGCTGCTTGCGCAGATATGCAGCGGCAATATGTTGAAGCAGAACTTATATTAAAGAAATTGATGAATATAGACTATTATGAAGACGATCACGTCAAATTTATACCGTCGGACATTTATGAACCGTATATAAATAAATATGATTTTGAATATGTCCGCAAAAAAGGAGTATCCCATCGTTATGAATATATCAAGCAGTTAAAAGAATTGGACAGAAAAGAAATCATATTGAAATTCGCGGAAGTCAATAATATGCCTGCCTTAAACGCGGTAGCAGGCGCGCGGGTTAACGGAATGGAAAAAGATTTATTTGATTCTTATTCGCAAATGTCAAAAATGAATTACTATGGCTGGCAAGTCGGCTTAGAATTCTCGGTACCTGTCGGTAATAAGGATAAAAGAAATTCATATATTCAGGCTAAAAATGAACTGGATAAAGAGAAAGTAAAGCTGTCTGATATAGAAAACAATTATTACTATGAGATGAAAATAACAATAAGCCGGCTTAAGTTTCTTAATGAACAAGTTGAAAATTTACGGCAAATAGTCGCGTTTTCAAATAAAAGATTTGAGGCCGTAAAAGAAAAGTTTAATAAAGGAATGGCGTCAAACAACGATATTTTGGAAACTTTGTATGAAATGAAAGATATTAAAGTAAAATTGAATGAAACAATTTTGGAAAATAATTTAACCGCCATAGAAATAATGAGATTAATAGGAGAGTAAAATTGTTTGTTAGTGTTGTTATCCCTACTTGTAATAAAAGTAAATTTCTTGATGTTGCTTTAGCTTCTTTATCAAAGCAAGAGTTGGCGCAAGGAGACAATTTTGAAATCATAATCGTTAACGACGGAAAAGAAGAAAATACGAAAGAAATTATTGAACGTTGGAAATATACGCTTAGTATAAAATACTGCAAGACGGCAGGGAAATCAGGCAGAGCTTATGCCAGAAATTTGGGAGGAGAAAATGCATCAGGTGAGATATTAATATTTCTTGACGATGATATGCTGGCAATGCCAAATTTGATAAACGAACATATATCTGCTCATATCCAATGCAACAACCTTGTTGCAATTGGCTATAGATATAGATTAGAACAATCTACCTTGGAGTTATTTAATTTTATAACCCCCATGAAGGTTGCCGCCAATATTGAGCATATAAAACAGTTACCTTCTTTACTTGATGAAAGAGAAACTGTTTATAAAGCTTGCAATGACAATATTGAAGAATATTACACTCCTTGGATTTGCTTGTATTCAAATAATATGTCAATTAGAAAGGAAACTTTTATTAAATACAAATTTGACGAAATATACCAAAAGAAATGGGGAATTGAAGATGTGGAATTGGGATATAGATTATATGAAACCGGATTGCGTTTTAAATTGTTAAGGCAGGCAAGCGCGTATCATTTGCCGCATGCTACAAGCTGGCGGAGAAATTTAAGTGAATTGAAAGATAATATGATAGTGTTTTATGATATTTTTCAAAATTATGAAATTGAACTTTACGTCGACCATTTGAAAGTAGGATTGTTAAAATATATGGAGTGTATAAAAAATATTAAAACAGTAGGTTATAAAATATCGAATAATGATAGAAGCGGAAAAATATTAGAATTTTATACCAACAATATAAGAGATAAAAACAAAATTTTTATTGCCGGTATAGAAGATGGCGATATTGTAGAAAAGCTGAAGTTGAGTAATAAAACTGTAATCTATTCAAAACTCAGTAAAAATGATAGTTGGGCAATTGATTTGCTGGGTTCAAAAACAAATTATCCCGATAATTCTTTTGAACAAGTTATAATAGGTTCAGGCACAAATGAAGTTGTTTATCCGTATATGTCTTTAATTTTAAAGGAAGCCTTACGTGTTTCTAAAAACGTAATATTCGTTCTTAACGAAAATGATATAAAAAATATTTTTGAATTTTTTGCAGTAAGAAATATTAAAAATTATGAATCAGAGATGTTAAATTTATTTGAATTGTTTGGAATAAATAAGAAATCCGTTAACCTGCATGAGGATGAAGGCCTCTTTTTTGTAAATATCAATAGGCAGAATATTGGTTTAAGACAGAAAAATAATATAAATATATCTTTTTCAATTGATTTGGAAATACCGTATGAAAAAACAATTTCAAATTTAGAATTTGCCATGGCTTTAAGCAGACAGGGAGTGAATATACATATTCAAAATACGGAACATTTTATAAAATATGACGAGATTAACAGAAGTAAAATATTTATAAATGACAACTATCTTAGCAATGATGAAAAAGAAATCGTAAATACAATGTTAAAAAACGATTTGAAGCTTTTGTGCGACAGTTATTATGAGATACCAATTGAAAGACTTGAAAACTACACACCAAAGATTATAGGCTGGTCTGACGGAGAGTTAGTAGGATTTCCCTTAAATGAAAAAATAGAGTTTATAAATAATGAATTAGAAGTTTTGTGGCATTATTCCGATTATTTAATGAATTTTTTTATCAAACAAGGCGGTAATTCAGAGAAATCATTTATTGTTCCGGCAGGCGTAAACCCTGAAGTTTATAAACCTATTCCAAACAACAGCGATAAATTTGTTTTTATGACAATGGGATCTGTCTTCAAAGAAAGCGGCATAGACATAGTTTTGGAATCCTTTAGAAGCGTTTTTGGCAATAATGACAATGCATTGCTTTATGTCTATATAGAGCCTATACGCGCTCCGTATAAACGTGGATTTTTTCAAACAGAAATAAGTTATAAACAATATATGAAATTTTACGAACAATACAAAGAATTATATTATGCTAAAGTAAATAAATTTAAAAATGCATATGAAGATATTTCTTCCAATATTAAAATATTATTTGCCGATTTAAACATCAGAGAAAGAGTTAAAAAATTTCAAATGTGTGATGCGTATATACATCTGTATAGAAATGATTTTTATGCAGGCAATGTAATGAAAGCTATGTCATGCGAAAAACCGGTAATAGCAATTTCGCATTTTTTTCCGGAGAATTTATGTACTCACGAAAATAGTTTTTCAGTAAAGGCAAATATTGAATCCGGATGTGAACACGAATACAGTACGTTTTCGGAGTATTCTTTGTGGGCTGAGCCGGATATTGAAGATGTAAAATCAAACTTATTATATGTATATCAAAATAAAGATATTTCAAAACAGAAAGCAATAAATGCCCGAAAAGACATTATTGCAAATTGGACATGGGAACATTCAGCTATAAAAGCGATAAACAGTATATTAAAAGTTCAAAATAATTAAACGGAGATAATATCATGAAAACAAGGTTGGCAAAGATATCTTTTTTAAGTTTAGTACTACTTATAAATATAACTGTTTTTCAGTCATGTGCTAAAAAATCGCTACTTGCTTTAAACAACGAACAAAAACAAGGATATTATTACGCTTTATATTCTGATGAGGATATTAAAGTTGACAGCGGAACTAAAGAAAAAATCTGGGATAAAGCAAAATGGTATCCGATTGATCAATGTTATCTCGGTACTTCGTCAGATGATTTTTCCGGAAGATTTAAAGCTGTTTGGAAAGATAATCAAATTTTTTTGCTGGTAGAAATCACGGATAAACTTTTAATGAATTGGCTGAAAGACGGTTTTGAAAATTACTGGCAGGGCGATTACGTTGAAATTTTTATTGACGAATCTCATTCCGGCGGAGATCATTATCAGAATAATAATGCTTTTGCTTATCATGTTATGCATACGGGCGAAGTTATAGATATTGATACTGACGGTCAGCCGAAAATATTTCCTGATTCCGTAAACTTTGCAATATCGAAAGCCGGCAGCAAATATACTTGGAAAATGGCCATAACGGTGTATTCAAACGAGTATGACCCTAAAGCCGGGTCTAATGAGAATGCCAAAGTCAAACTTTTTGCGGGTAAAAAAATGGGATTTACAGTTGCCTACGGAGATAATAACGGAGAAGGGAGAGAAGCTTTTTACGGCAGCACTCCCGGACAGGGCGATACTGGTTATATGATATCGGATAAGTTTGGAACATTGGAATTGACTGTAAAATAATTTATAAATTAACCGTGGAATAAAAGCATGAATAAATATATCCAAGATGTGAGATACAATAAAGTAAATTATTGTGATCGTTTTTGCAATGTTCCTTTCAGAGATATTAAAATAAAAGATAACGGAGACATATATTTTTGTGCTTGGTCGGATCAATCCGGAATGCAGCCTCTTGGTAATGTTTTTAAAACTGAAAATTTAATTGATGATATTTGGAACGGAAAAATGGCGCAACAGTTTAGAGAATCGATTATAGACGGTTCTTTTAGATTTTGCGGCGATTATTGCTGTCATTTAATATCCGGTACAGGTCCGGTTTCAATAAAGGATGACAAAGCAAAAATTATAAATGATTATTTCACACAAGGAATTAATGATTATGAGCGTAAATGTATAAACGATAAAATCACTTTCCTTGAAACATTACCTAAAAACCTGACGCTTGCGACTACGTCCAAATGTAATTTAAAATGCGTGTCTTGCAGAAATGATTTTATTGTAAAAGACGCCAAAACCGAAGAAGAATGGAAACTACTTGAAATCCGCAGGATGCAATTTCTTGAAAATGCCGAAACTATTTTCCTTGGTTCGTACGGTGAAATAACCGTGAATGAACTTGATACCAAAATGCTGCGCAATTATACTGACAAAGAATTAAAAAATATAAAAAGAATAGTTATTCAGACAAACGGAGTATTATTTACTGAGCAATATTGGAAAAAAATCAATGATTTTATTAAACAGAAAATAGTAAGAATTGAGATTTCCGTGGATGCCGCTACGGAAGAAACTTATACCATAAACAGACCCGGAGGCAATTGGAAAAATCTTTGGACAAATATTGGATTTTTATCAAAATTATGTAAGCCGTGGGTTCAATTAAATTTTGTAGTTCAAAATAATAATTATGTTGAAATTGTTCCGTTCATCAATTTGGCAGAGCGATACGGCATTATGGCGCATTTCCAATTGCTTTATAACTGGGGAACATATTCAGAAGATGAGTTTAATGAAAGAGATGTGTTGAATACAAAACACAGGAATTACAAGGATTTGATAAAAATATTGTCTTGCAGCGATTTTGCCGATGATAACGTTATAAATGATTTGGCATTAGGCAAAGATTTTGATAATGAAATTATGAAATATAAAATTAAAACACGTAGAAAATTCGTAATGCCTTTTATCGTATATAATCAACAAAAACAATACGGATACAAATTAATGGGCAGCAGTAACGGAATATCATTGTCTGTAGAAGCAAATTATGTCGATGAAGATCGCGTATGCGTTATGAAACTGGAAAGCAACGGCGGCGAAGATTGGGCAGGCATATATTTTCTTTTTTCGGAAACGTTTAATTTAATTGACAGAAGCAAAAGTATTGAACTTGTAAATGCCGCTAAACTCAAATTTATTATGAAAGCATCCAATAATATCAGTATAAATGAAATAGGCTTTGGTGAAAAAAGCGATTCGTTTTATGTAAACATCAATAATGTTATAGTCGAAACGCAATACTCAAGTTTTGAAATAGATTTGCAAGGAAAAGATTTGTCCGATATTAACGGGTTATTTTATATTTCCACAAAAAGTGATTATAAATGGGAAATATTTATAAAGGAAATAATTATATATTAATTATGACTGCTAAATTCATACTGACTACTCTTGTTTTATTGTACTGCTGTAATTCCAGCTTTGGGCATGATAATTATATTTCCAAAACCGGAAAAGCGTCATATAAAATAGTATCCGAAGAAATAACCCATCAATATAGAACAGAGCAATTGAAAACTCCTATTCCTACAAATCAATGGTGGTCTTCCGCAATATCAACTGAATATTCAAGGTATATGTATGCATATCCTTTATGCTATAAATGTAACGCTACGGGATTATATATTGCTTATCCTGACATCCTCATTAACGGAGACGTTATATATTACGGAAAGGATACGGCAGCTCCGTATAGAAAACAAATATTGGTACAAGGGATATTTGATAAAAATGTTTTAGTATCATCTGATGTCAGAGTAGATAATTATTCTGATTGGGCAGTGACTGCAAAATGGATTGACAGATACGATAAATCAAAATACTTTACGGCTACATTTGGGCAAGGTTTGATATTTGCTTATTTTGATTTTTCAAGAGACGTAAATCCAAGGATAATTTCGCCTTATGAAATAGAGGAAGGGAAAATAAGATTATATGATCAAGACGGGGTTGAAATATTTCAGGGAGATAAAATTGCCTGTGATTTTGCTGTCATAGAATTTGAAAGCGAAGATTCAGAGAAAAAAATCTATGGTATATTTCCTCCGGAAAACTCAGTATTTGTCTTTAGCGATTTTAATCAAATAGATATAGTAATCCCAAAAAATAAACGTTTCTTGGCAATCGGAGTTATGAGAAGTAAAGACGATGTAAAGGAATGGAGCAAATATGCTTACGCGTTTGTAAAAGATACAAAAGTATATTGGAATGTTGACGAAAATAAAAATACCGTCCACAGTTTATATAAAGTTTTTACGGTTTCGAAACAAAATTCTCAAAAAAATACAATTCTTGCTATCCTTCCGCATCAGTATAAAAATTCCGTAAATAACAAATATCTGAAACAAACATTTTATACGATTCGCGGAAATATGAAACTTATTGCAAAGAATGAGTTTGAAACCGTGAATAATTTTAACGGAATACTTCCGTATTTACCAAATATAAATTTATCAAATAAAATGCATCTTGAGGAATTGCTGCTGTCGGAACAAAGCTTCGAACTTAATGAAACTAAAATTTATAAATATTGTAAGCAGCTTTGGAAAATAACATCAATCATTCCTATAGCAGAGCAAATAAATGAGATTGAGATAAGAGATAAGCTGCTTTATAAATTAAAATTATCTTTGACCGATTGGTTCACATATTATAGCGGAAAAGAGAATAAATATTTTTCTTATAATTCTTTTTGGGGATCATTAATTGCCAATGAGTCTGAATTTGGAAATGATATATTTAACGATCATCATTTTCACTACGGTTATTTTATTTATGCAAGCGCAATACTTGCAATGTACGATAATAGTTTTAAAGAAGAGTACGGAAAATTTGTAGAACTTTTGATAAGAGATATAAATTCGCCTTTTAGAAAAGACAAGCAATTTCCGTTTATGCGTTCAATGAATTTATACGAAGGGCATTGTTATGCTAACGGATTTAGTAAATCTGACGATGGAAATGACCAAGAGTCAAGTTCGGAATCAATGAATGCTTGGGCAGGGATATATTTATGGGGATTAATTACCGGCAATGATAGATATAAACAATTAGGCATGTGGGGCTATACTACGGAATACTCTGCTATTAAAGAATATTATTTTGACATAGACAATGATATTTATCCTTTAAAATATAAGCCTGAATCTATAGGAATTCTTTTCGGCGGAAAAGCAAAATACGGAATATGGTGGAAACCTATTAAAATGGAATATATTCACGGAATACAATTTCTACCGGTAACGCCTGCTTCTTTGTATTTGGGTTATCATCCTGATTATATAAAACAAAATTATGAGTATATGACTTATAGAAATAACGGCAACAAAGAAACTGTTTGGGAAGATACAATATGGTTGTTTAAAGCGCTTAATAATGCAGAAGAGGCATTAGTTGATTATAAAGATGATATATTGACTGAAAACAATCTAAAAACATATGTATATTATTGGATAACAAATTCAAGTATTCTCGGAACAATTAATACGGATGTCTTTTCAAATACTTCGTCATATAATGTTTTTAAAGATATGAGCGGCTGTGTTCGTTACATATGTTATAATCCTGCAAAAAAGAATAAAATTTTTAAATTTTACAATAGAAGAAATAATAAATATTTAGGGAAAATCAAAGTCCCAAGTAATAATATATCAATAACTACAAGTCTTGAATAATCTATGGCGGAGTTCTTAATGGATGAATATTGGACTGATATCGATAATATTGCCGAATACAAAAAAGGTATCTTTGATGCGTTGGATAAAAAAATATTTATAAAAACAGATCAAATCAATAAAAGAAATAATAAGTATATAAGTAAAAAATATCAAATTAACAAAAGTGTTAAAGTTTATGCCCCGTGCTTTATCAGCGATAATGTTATTATTGATAAAAATGTCATCCTTAAACCTTCCTTATTCGGTAATTTCAGATAATGTCCATATAAAATCTAACACTCAAATAGAAAGATCTATTATTTTGGATAATTCTGTTGTAGGCAACAATGTAACTATTACAGATACAAGTATAGGAAATAATACTTCAATTCCAAATGATATAACTCTCTTCTCATCGATAATGATTCATAGTTAATTTTTTTGTAGTTTTTTCGGATATATAGATATTTTTACAGATGAAAACCAGATATTAAGTCCATAAATATACATTTTCATTGAAAGCAGCAATAATTATTTTTTAAATAAGGTCTAACCTTGACTTACAATTTTATGATAAAATAATAACATTAGTTTAAAATTATCAATTTCGAAAAAAGAAACTGATAATGGCAACTCCTCATTCCCCGACTAAGGTCTTGGGGACAGGCCATCTTGCTTCGTAAGCCTTTCTCCGGCAAGAGGAGAAAGAAGCAGTTGGCGCCTATTTTACGGGTCAAGTTTAGCCGTAAGGCCGGGGAGGCTTATTGCCGTTAAAAAGGAGGCAGCAAATGTCAAAGATCGATTTTCTTAAAATGGCTGAAAAAGCCGCTGAAATTGCCGATGACAAAAAGGCCGTAAAGACTGTTATTTTAGACGTGAGAAGTCTTACCGCAATTGCGAATTATTTTGTTATAACTACGGCCGAATCAATGCCTCAGATAAACGCCGTCTGCGGTGAAATAGAAAAAGTTTTTAAAGAAGAAGCAATAACGATTGTAAGAAAGGAAGGTGTTTCGTCGGCGTCTTGGAGAGTTTTGGATTACGGCGGGCTTGTAATACACGTTATGTCGCAGCAGGTGAGAGATTTATATAATCTTGAAAAGCTTTGGAGCGGCGCTAAAGTCGTGAAGACTAAAATCCCCGTCATTAAAATTCAAAAGCCGGAGATAGTTGAGAAAATCGAAAAGAAGTTTAACGAAAGCGCCGAAGAAATAAAAAAAACCGCTAAAAAAGCGGCAAAAGCGGTAAAAAAGAAAATTTTTAAGGAGAAAAAATTAATGCAAAAGAAATACGCAAGAAAAATCAATAAGATGAAAAAAGACGCGGATAAAAAAGTTTCAAGAGTTTTAAAGAAAGTCGAAAGAAAGGCCTCCGAATCCGTAAAAGAAATAAAAAAAGATTTTAAAAAAGCCAATTCAAAAATAAACCGCTTTAAAAAAACCGTAAAAGCCGTGGGCAAAGGCATTGAAGCTTTCGGGAAAACGCTGGCCAAGAAAAGCAGATAATAGTTAATAGAGAAGAGATAATAGATACGGCCTTATTGCTTGTAGAATTTCTTCTCTATGCTCTATTATCTTTTCTCTGCCGTTATAATGCGTTTTTGTTTTTGTTTGTTGTTTCTGTCTTTTTCTACGAATAATTTGCCGCCTGACAAATCTTTTTCGCAGTAGTACATCATTGTGGCTGGTGTTGAAGGCGTAGGGGTAAATATCTGTACCTGCTCCGGATTTATTTTTAAGTTTTTTCCGATAAAACGCCAAAGATTGAACATTTCGTTCTCGCAGCATCCGGGATATGCCGCGATGAAATAATATGTCAGAAACAGTTTGGAGTTTGAAGGGCGGAGCGTGGAGTTAACGGATTTTTCAAACATTTGTAGAAAACGTTTGAAAACTGCATTTGAAGGTTTGCCCATTAATGCTAAGATCTTGTCATCGCAGTGTTCCGGCGCGATTTTCATTTGCCCTGAGACGTGTTTTTCCAATAAATTATCAAGATAATTTTGTCCGTTTTCTTTATCATTGCAGATCAAGTCGTAACGGATGCCGGAGGAAATAAAAACTTTTTTTACATTCGGAAGATTTGCGACTTTTTTCAATAATTCCAACTGCTTATCGTGTCCGGAAATTAAATTAGGACATTGTTCGGGAAACAAGCAGCGTCTGCCAGAACAGCTTCCCGCAGCATTCTCTTTGCCGTTCTCTCCACTCTTCACTCTCCACTCTTCACTCTGTATTTTACAGTATGCGCCGTACATATTTGCCGTGGGGCCGCCTAAGTCCGTTATATAGCCTTTAAAATCTTTAAGCTTTGTTATTTTTTCGGCTTCTTTGAGTATTGATCTTTCGCTTCTTGAAACAACTTCTTTTCCCTGATGAACGGCGATCGAGCAGAAATTGCATTCGCCAAAACAGCCGCGGTGCGCGGTTATCGAGAACTTTATCGTTTCCTGCGCTTTAACTTTGCCGAATTTTGCATAATAAGGATGAACTTCCCTTGTATAATCTAAATCGTAAACCGCATCGAGTTCTTCGGTTGTTAAAGCCGGCTGTTTCGGGTTTTGTATAAGGTATCTGTCGGCATGTTTTTGCGCGAGAATTTGAGGATTTTTTAAACATTCATTTTTGTAAAATGAGGCAAATGCCTCAAAGAAATTATCTTTATTATCTCTGCATTCTTCAAAGGAATAAAGTTCCAATGCGTTTTCCGGCTTTTTTTTAGATATATAGCAAATGCCTTTTATATTTTTCCATTCTTTACCGTCTCTCATAGCTTCAGCAAGTTCGAGCATGGATTTTTCGCCCATACCGTAGGAGAGTATATCCGCCTTAGCATCAAATAGAATCGAACGCCTTAAAGCATTATCTTTAAAATCGTAATGAACTGTCCTTCTAAGGCTTGCTTCCACTCCGCCTAAAACTATGGGTTTTGTGTTCTTGAAATGTTTTCTTAAGAGATTTGTATAAACCATGCACGCTCTGTCCGGACGCCTGTTATTGACGCTTCCGGGCGTTAAATCGTCGTCATTTCTGAATTTGTTAAGAGCTGTGTAATTTGAAACAAAAGAATCCATGGCTCCCGCGGAAACTCCCCAATAAAGAGCGGGTTCGCCGAGCCTTGCGATGTCGTCGGTATTAATGTCGGGCTGTGCTATAACGGCAACTTTAAATCCTTTTGACGCAAGCCAGTTGCCTATAACCGCAATGCCTATAAAAGGACTGTCAATATAAGTATCTCCGGATATCAAAATAATATCCGGTTTATCCCAGCCGAGTTTTATGATTTCTTCTTTTGTTGTAGGCAAAAACATAAAAATCCTTTTTCCAAAACAGATTATAGCAATTAGATGAATGAATGCATATACATACGGCAGCTGAAACCACGGCAAACGCATGAAAAAATGTCTCGTCGAGACCGCCATCTTCCTGATGAGGGAGAGGGAGAACTGCTTAGACGGTAAGCGGGTTTTGATTTAGCTTTTATGCGTTTGCCGTGCGAAAAACGTCAGATTGCCGGATTGATAAAAAATAAACATCCGTACAGATCACTGCGCGGATGTTTATTCTGCCAGCCGATATGCAAAAGGATTATTCTCCCAAAACAATTTTTACCAGATTAAGAGGTTCAACGATTTTTCCGTCTTTGTAAACGCGCATGTTCCCGCCGGATATTTCGTCAATCAATATTACCTGTCCGCTATTTCTGCCGAATTCAAGTTTAATATCGTAAAGTTCGCAGCCATGTTTGGCAAGCTCTTCTTTTATAATTTTACAGATTTTTTTAGTTTGTTCTTTTAATGATTCATATTCGTCATTATTTAAAATATTTAAAATTGCCAAAGCGTCCTTGGTAATCGGCGGATCTTCGCGTTTATCGTCTTTCAATGTTACTTCCACAAAAGCGTCTAAGTCCTGTCCTTCTTTTGCGTACTGTCCGTAACGGCGCATAAAGCTTCCGACGGCTTTAAAGCGGCAGATAATTTCTATTCCGCTGCCGAAAAATGTCGCAGGCAAAACTTCCATCATGCTGTTTTCAATGTCGGACTTTACATAGTGCGTCTTTATGCCCATATTTTTAAGCAGTTCAAAAAAATGCGTAGTAAGCCTGAGACCGCCTTTGCCCATTCCTTCAATTGAAAGCCCAACCGTATTTGCGCCCGGATCAAAAACTCCGTTTGCTCCCGTAACGTCATCTTTGAACTTTAAAAGATAATTTCCGTTTTCAAGCGCGAAAACCGTTTTTGTCTTACCTTCATAAACCTGTTTCATCGTGAACGCTCCTGTGAATTTTGATATATTTCTTGCCGTTATAGCTTTCATAAATTTTTGTTATTATAGCATTTTTTCCGTTTTCAAGCGTGATTTTCGTGAAATTTTTGACGCAATTTCGACAATAATTATATATAATGATACAGATAAATTTATATAAACGGAGTTTACAATGAATTTAGCCAGTCTTGCAATTAAGCGTCCGACGTTTATTTTTTCGATTCTTGTCGCAGTTATAATTATCGGTCTTATCTTTATGAGCAGAATGCAGATCAGAATGATGCCCGACGTAGAGCTGCCTTATGTCGTCGTTACTATAACTTATCCCGGAGCCGGGCCCGAAGAAATAGAAAACAGGGTAAGCAACAGAGTTGAAAACACCATGAGCGCTATTTCCGGGCTTAAACATATCACTTCAATAAGTCAGGACGGCGTTTCGGTGACTTATGCCGAATTTGAACTTACAAAAAATCCCGAAATAGCTTTGCAGGAAGTAAAAGATAAAATTGCCGAGATAAGAAGAGCTTTTCCGGACGATATTGACGAACCGGTGATCATGAAACTTGATCCGGAATCAAGACCCGTTATGACCGTAAGCTTAAAGGCCGACCTGCCTCCCAAAGAACTTTTTGACTTTGCCGACGAATATTTCAGGAAAGAACTTTTACAGGTCGACGGGATATCAAGGATCTGGATGGCCGGCGGCACCAGAAGGGAAGTTCAGGTCGCCGTTGACAGAAACAAACTCAATCTGTACGATACGACGCTTTCGGCGGTGTCAAACGCGATTGAAAATAACAGCCTCAACGTTCCGGTGGGAAGAGTGTCCGTCGGCCGTGACGACATATCTTTCCGTTCAATGGGCGAATACAGAAATGTCAAGGACATTGAAAGCGTAGTTGTAAATTTTTACGGTAATGAAGTTCCTGTTTCCGTAGGCGATGTTGCGGTTGTAAAAGATACCATCATGGAAAGATTTACCATGGGCAGAATTAATCTGAAAGAAGACGGTAAAATCATAAGGGAACAGACGCTTCTTCTAAGAATTTTTAAACAGTCGAAAGCTAATGAAGTAAAGATTTCAAACGGTGTGCTTAAAAAAGTCAAGGAACTTAACGAAAGATACAAAGGCACGGAAGGCAATCCGCTTCTTACGGTAGTTACCGACAATGCCAAGATAATAAGAGCAAACATCACAGACGTGCGCAATACTATTTTTGAAGGAATATTTCTTGCCATAGTCGTAGTTTATTTCTTTTTGGCAAGCTGGCGGTCTACTTTTATTACGGCTCTCGCGCTGCCTAACAGCCTTATAGGCGCATTTATATTTATGTATATGTTTGATTTCAGCATAAATATTATTTCGCTTATGTCTTTGTCGCTGGCGGTCGGCCTTTTGATAGACGACGCTATAGTCGTGCGCGAAAACATATACAGGCATTATGAAGAAGGGGAAGAGCCGGACGTCGCCGCGCAAAAAGGGACTGACGAGGTCGCTTTGGCCGTTATCGCCGTAACCGGTTCCGTGATAGCCGTATTTTTGCCGGTAGGATTTATGAGCGGCATAATAGGACAATTTTTTAAAGAGTTCGGTTTGACCGTGGTATTTGCGATGTTCATATCGGTTCTTGACGCGCTGACCATAGCGCCTCTGCTCTCGGCTTACATTATTCCCTCGCATAAAGAACAA
>JGI24702J35022_10000420_pt1 | contig 25476 bp, 25 predicted proteins | sample TergutTh196P4_FD_35022 | JGI IMG/M metagenome (IMG submission 35022)
AAGCGTAGACGAAATATAATTGTAGGGGCGGATATCATCCGCCCGCGGGCGCATACTATGCGCCCCTACGAACGGCTAATTACTTATACAGGAGACAATACGTTATGGCTAATTTGAGAATAAAGCTTGTGAAGAGCTTAAGCGGCAGGCATGACAAACACATCGCTACAGCGAAGTCGCTTGGACTCACCAAAATAGGCAGCGAGACAGTTCAGCCCGACAATCCGCAAACAAGAGGAAAAATTGCGCAAATCGGGTATCTGATAACAATTACGGAGGAGTGAGTTATGTATTTACACGATCTTTCTCCCGCAAAAGGCTCGACTCACAGCAGCAAGCGAAAAGGCCGCGGGCATGGGACAGGTAACGGAAAGACGTCAGGCCGCGGGCATAAGGGGCAAAAATCACGCAGCGGCGGCGGAACGCGGATCGGCTTTGAGGGCGGGCAGATGCCTCTCGCGCGCCGCGTACCGAAAAGAGGGTTTAATAATATTTTTGCAAAACCGCTCACCGCAATAAACGTTGTGGCATTAAACAGGTTCTCTGACGGCGATACTGTCGGCGTTGAGGAACTACTTGAATCAGGTCTCCTGAGCAAATGCGAATACGGGCTCAAAATTCTTGGCAGCGGCACTTTAAAAAAGAAACTGACAGTGAAAGCAACGGCGTTCTCTGAGTCGGCAAAGCAAAAGATCGAAGAAGCCGGCGGAAAGGCCGAGGTGGTATAGTTTGAATGAATTCAAACTACACATAACGATGTGCCATTCGCTCACCCTTTGGGTAACCGCGAATGATGTACAAAATGACCTTTCCTTTCGTGGTTGTTTTGTGCAGAAACTGTCAAGAAAGGAATGGTCATTACTATGATTGCTACTTTGCGCAATGCGTGGAGAGTTGATGAGATCCGCAAAAAACTTCTTTTCATGATGTTTATGATCCTCCTGTACAGGCTGGGAAACGCGGTGACCGTGCCATTTGTCAACACGGCTATGCTGAGCGAGTATTTCACGTCGCTCAACAATACGATTCTCGGGCTGATGAACACAATGTCCGGCAGTTCCCTCGAGCGAGCTTCGATTTTCGCGCTGTCGATCCAGCCGTATATTAACGCATCGATCATCATCCAACTGCTTACAGTAGCAATTCCGGCTATGGAACGCCTCCAAAAAGAAGGCGGCGAAGACGGCAAAAAGACACTCGAAAAAATCACAAGGTACTCGACGATCGGCATAGCGATACTCCAGGGTTACGGCTACTATATTCTTATGAGAAACGGCTATAACGGCGTCAGCATGCTCAGCGCGAACGTATCGGATTTCTGGGCTCCCGTCGTCATTATTGCAACATTCATGACAGGCAGCGCCCTGCTTATGTGGATGGGTGAGCAAATCACCGAGTTTGGAATCGGCAACGGTATTTCAGTCATTCTCTTTGTCAGTATCGTGTCGCGGTTCCCGACGTCACTGAGCACAATGCTCCGTTCAGTTATTGAGACCCCGTCGAAATGGTGGATTTATATTCTTGTGCTTCTCGGAGCGCTGGCGATAATAGTATTGATCGTTATCGTCACCAATTCGGAACGCAGGATTCCGGTCCAATACTCAAAGCGCGTCGTCGGCAGGAAAATGTACGGCGGCCAGTCGACTCACCTTCCAATGAAAGTCAACATGTCCGGCGTCCTCCCGATCATCTTTGCGCAGTCGATCGCCTCGATACCGGCGACTATCGTTGTATTCGTGCCGAGATGGCAGAACAGTTGGGTGATGAAGGTCTTCGACACCACGAGCATACCATACGCGATACTGTACTTCCTGCTGATTGTATTCTTCTCATATTTCTACTCGACTGTCCAGTTCAACCCCATTGAAATCGCCAACAACCTGAAAAAGAACGGCGGATTCATACCCGGATTCAGAGCGGGCAAGCCCACGAGCGAGTTCATACAGAAAGTCCTGACAAAAATCACGCTGTTCGGCGCGCTGTATCTTGCAGTTATCGCTATTACGCCGATACTGATATCGCACTTTTCTCCTACGGCGAAAAGTTCCGGCATATCCCTTGGCGGCACATCGATCATCATCGTGGTCAGCGTTGCCCTCGAGACGATCAAGCAGCTTGAATCGCAACTGCTCATGAGGCACTACAAAGGATTCTTGGAATGAGGTGTATACAATGAAAATGGTTTTACTGGGACCGCCCGGCGCAGGAAAGGGTACGCAAGCGGAAGTTTTAACGAAAAAGCTTGGCATCCCCGCCATATCAACCGGCGATATCCTGAGGGACGCAGTCGCGAGAAAGACCCCGATAGGACTGGAGGCAAAAGCCTTTATGGAAGCGGGCCAGCTTGTTCCCGACGAAGTGATTATTGGCATTGTCGTGGACCGGTTATCCAGAAAAGACTGCGAAAACGGATATATTCTCGACGGCGTGCCGAGGACGCTCGTTCAAGCCGAAGCCCTTGATGAGCGCGGCATAGTCCTTGACGTCGCGCTGTCAATCGAAATATCTGACGATGAGATTCTGGAGCGGCTAGGCGGCAGGCGCGCATGCCCGGATTGCAATTCCGTGTATCACATTGTGTCGAAACCGCCAGCGACAGACGGCATCTGCGACAAATGCGGCACAGCACTCATAACAAGAAATGACGACAAGCAAGAAACGATCCGGACAAGACTGCAGGCTTTCCACAAGGAAACAGCTCCGCTTAAAGAGTATTACATGTTGCAGGGCAAACTTAAAACGGTGCGTAATATTCAGGGTGTTGCCGAGACGACAAAAGCGGTGTTCGAAACTCTTGGTATATAATAAATGATCAAACGGAAAACCGCGCGGGAAATTGAGCTTATGCGCCGTGCCGGAAAAATCGCCGCGGCTGCCCGGCAGGAAGCCGGGAAAATGGTGACGGTCGGCGCAACAACTCGAAGCATCAATAAGAAAGTGCACGACTTCATCATCTCGCACGGCGCCGTGCCCGCATTCCTGAACTATAATGGGTTTCCCGCAAGCGTGTGCATATCCATTAACGAGCAGGTAATACACGGGATACCTTCCGACCGGAAACTCATTTTCGGCGACGTCGTAAGCATAGACGTCGGCACAATAAAAGACGGATACGTCGGAGACTGCGCAGCGACATATATCGCCGGAAAATGCAGCGCCGAATCGGAACTATTGATAAAAATCACGCAAGAATGCTTCTATGAAGGACTTAAATTTGCGCGAGTCGGATTCAGGGTGTCCGATATTTCAAGGGCAATACAACAGCACGCAGAGTCACACGGCTACTCAGTAGTAAGGGAATACGTAGGGCATGGCATCGGCAACAAAATGCATGAACCGCCTGAAGTCCCGAATTACGTTGAGACGCCGCGCAAAAAGGCAGACCCCAGACTTTTGCCCGGCATGACGCTCGCCATAGAGCCTATGATCAATGCAGGTAATGAGGGGATAAAGCTCCTCGATGATGGATGGACTGTCGTCACGATTGACGGGAAACCCTCAGCTCACTATGAAAACACGGTTTTGATCACTGAAGGCGAGCCGGAGGTCCTCACTGTCTGCGAGGTTCTGACATGACAATAGGATTAGCGGATTACGTGACATCGCTTAATGGCCGGGACGGAGGCAAAACCTTCCTGGTCGTAGGAACAGAAGAAAACTACTCATTGATAGCCGATGGCAAAAGCCGAAAAATCGGGAAACCAAAACGAAAAAACAATAAGCACTTGAAGTTGGAGGAAAGAATCGAAAACCCAATCACCGCAAAACTGATTTGCGGCGAGAAAGTGACGAACAACGAAATAAGGCGGGCTCTTGCACAGTACGCCGCAGACCGCGGAGAAAGAGGAGGTATGTAGGATTGGCAAAGGACGACATGATCGAACTGGAAGGAATCGTTGTCGAATCACTGCCTAACACGATGTTCCATGTGGACATTGGCAACGGGCATACGATCTTGGCACATATCTCCGGAAAGCTCCGAATGAACTTTATACGTATTCTCCCGGGTGATAAAGTAACGGTGCAAATGTCTCCGTACGATCTCACGCGCGGAAGAATCACTTGGCGCAGCAAATGATGATAAATGATTAACAATTGACGATTAACAATTTGTAGGACCAACGCAACACCCAAATTCCCCTCTGGGGAGGGGTGGCCCGTAGGGCCGGGGTGGTTCCCCCGCAGGAAACGCGCGCAATCTCGATATGGAGGTAACTAATATGAAAGTCAGGCCATCTGTCAAACCCATGTGCGAAAAATGCAAAGTCATCAAGCGCAAGGGCAGGGTTATGGTTATATGCGAAAACCCGAAACATAAACAAAGACAAGGATAAGAAAGGGATGATTATCAAATATGGCACGTATTGCCGGCGTTGATTTGCCTAAAGACAAGCGAGTCGAAATCGGATTGACCTACATTTTGGGGATAGGCCGGACGAGCGCAAAAAAAATTCTTGAAGCAACGGGTGTTAACCCTGATACAAGGGTTAAGAACCTCACGGAGGCGGAAGAAACCGCGCTCCGCGAGTGCATTGATAAGAACTATGTCGTCGAGGGCGATTTGCGCCGCACGGTCGCGCTTGATATTAAGCGCCTGACCGAAATAGGCAGCTACCGCGGGATGCGCCACAGACGAGGACTCCCCGTCCGCGGACAGCGGAGCAAAACGAACGCACGTACCCGCAAGGGTCCGAAGCGCACGATAGCCAATAAGAAGAAGTGATAGGGAGGAATAATACCGATGGCAGCACCCAAGGGTAAAAAAACGAGAACGAGGCGCCGCGAACGAAAGAATATCGAGAAAGGCGCAGTCCACATAAGGTCGTCCTTCAACAACACCATGGTAACAGTGACTGATGTACACGGCAACGCCATCTCGTGGGCTTCCGCAGGCGGCATGGGATTCCGGGGAAGCAGGAAATCCACCCCCTTTGCCGCGCAGACAGCAGCTGAAACAGCAGCCAAAGCCGCTATGGAACATGGGCTGAAAACTGTTGAGGTCTTCGTTAAAGGCCCCGGATCGGGGCGTGAGGCGGCCATCAGGGCGCTCCAGACAGCAGGACTTGAAGTTACTATGATCAAGGACGTTACGCCGATTCCTCATAACGGCTGCCGTCCTCCTAAAAGACGCAGAGTCTAATAGGGTTAGGAGGTACACATAATATGGCAAGATACACAGATGCGGTTTGCCGCCTATGCCGCAGGGAGAACCAGAAGCTCTTTTTGAAAGGCGACAGATGTTACACAGAGAAATGTGCCGCAGACCGAAGGCCATACCCTCCCGGGCAGCATGGTCAAGGCCGTACGAAAACGTCCGAATATGGGCTTCAGCTGCGAGAAAAGCAAAAGGCTAAAAGGTACTATGGCATTTTGGAAAACCAATTCCACGGATATTTTGAGATGGCAAGCAAAAGGAAAGGAAAAACAGGTGAAAATCTGCTTGCGATACTTGAATCGCGGCTGGACAATACTGTCTATAGGCTCGGTTTTGCAATGAGCCGCGCCGAGGCAAGGCAGCTTGTGCTTCACGGACACTTCCTCGTCAATGGAAGAAAAGTGAATATTCCTTCTTTCCTTGTAAAGCCCGGCATGATTATTTCACTCAAGGAAAAAAGCCGGAGTCTCGATAAATTCAAGTCGGTCATCGAAGCTAACGCATTCAGGCAGCCTCCAAAATGGCTGGAATATGATGCTAACGCCATGGTCGCAAAAGTCACGGCTGTTCCTTCGAGAGAGGACATAGACATGCCAATTGAGGAGCAGCTCATAGTGGAGCTTTATTCTAAATAATCCTCAGACATAAAAGTAGTCCGCGACGACGAAATGAAGGAGGGTATTTCATGATAGAAATCGAACGGCCTCGCATTGAATGCATTGATACGCTCGAAGACGAGTCGTATGGTAAATATGTGGTCGAACCGCTGGAACGCGGATATGGCACGACACTTGGCAACTCCCTGCGCAGGATCCTGTTGTCTTCCCTGCCGGGGACGGCGGTCACTACAGTTAAAATCGCCGGTATCCAACACGAATTCTCAACGATCCCCGGGGTCAAGGAAGACGTAACGGAGATCATCCTGAATATAAAAAGCATAGTGGCAAGGCTGCACACACAAAGGGCGAAAACCGTCTATATAGAAGCAACCGGAGAATGCGAAGTCACCGCGGGCGACATCAAACCGGACGGCGAAGTCGAAGTATTGAACCCGGATCTTCATATTGCGACGCTCAGCCCCGACGCGTCGCTCAACATGGAGCTCACTCTCGACCATGGGCGCGGGTACATGTCCGCAGAGAGGAACAAGCTTCAGCAGCCGGTCATCGGTGTTATCCCGATCGACTCAATATATACGCCTGTCCACAAAGTCAACTATACAGTCGAAAACACTCGCGTCGGCAATGTTACTGACTTTGACAAGCTGACGATCGAGGTGTGGACAAATAAAACTATCAGCGCGAGGGATGCAGTATCGCTGGGCGCAAAGATTCTTTGCGATCACTTTACGCTGTTTATAGACCTGTCGGACGCCATCGGCAGCAAGTCCACGGTAGTAGAGAAATCAGAAGCGCAGAGGGATAAAGTCCTTGAGATGACAATCGAAGAACTGGATTTATCAGTCCGCAGCTTCAACTGCCTCAAACGAGCAAATATAAATACGGTCGAGGATCTTATCTCAAAGACTGAAGCCGAAATGATAAAGGTCAGAAACCTCGGGCGCAAGTCGCTTGAGGAAGTCGTACACAAACTCGCAATGATGGGCTTGACCCTGTTGAACGAGGAGAACAACTAGGAGGTACATGATATGCCCGGGACACGTAAGCTTGGTAAGACTACCGCGCAGCGCAGGGCGATGCTGCGTCAGCTGGTCACCGACTTTCTTGATAAAGGCAAGCTGGAAACAACAGTCACACGCTGCAAGGAGATAGCTCCCATAGCTGAAAAAATGATTACGCTCGGCAAGAAAAACACCCTCGCCTCGCGCCGGCAGGCGCTCGCGTATATCACGCGCGAGGAAGTCGTGACAAAAGTGTTCACGAAAACCGCCCCCGGTTACGAGGACCGCAACGGAGGATACACGCGGATTACGAGGATTGGCCCGCGCCGCGGCGACGCCGCTGAAATCGCGGTCATTGAATTAGTATAAGCAGAAAGCAAGGGGACGCAAGGGAAAGCAGGGGGACGGTTCCTCTGCTTGGTTGAAACCAAGCAGAAGAACCGTCCCCCTGCTTTCCCCTTGCTTTTTTATCTTGTGTAAAACAGGATTTTTTCAATGACCGCCTTTTCGTCTATAGGTTTCGCGAGGTGGTCGTTCATGCCGCTCTCAAGGCAGTTTTCGATGTCTTCCTTAAATGCGTTCGCTGTCATTGCGATGATTGGAATAGTTTTCGCCTTTGGGATGTCCAGTGCGCGAATAGTGCGGGTAGCCTGAAACCCGTCCATTTCCGGCATTTGTACGTCCATGACGATTAAATCGTATTTGTCAGGGTTTTCCTTGAATAATGATACGGCGACAGCCCCGTTTTCAGCTGTATCAATTGAGAGTCGCGTATCTTCCAGGAGCGAGATAAAGATTTCCCGGTTTATTTCCACATCCTCAGCTAGTATTATGGTCACACCGGACAAATCCGGGGTTTCGCACACATCAACCGGGCATTCTCCGCCATTGTCGTCGGCATCCTTGCTTGATGATAGTTCAAGATCGACTTCAAAACTGAATGTGGATCCTACGCCGTATTCTGATTCCACCCATATCCGGCCGCCCATTTTTTCAACGATGCTTTTTGAAATGGCGAGGCCAAGGCCTGTTCCCCCGAATCGGCGCGTAATGCTTCCATCCGCCTGCTCGAAGGCATTGAACAGTCTGTCGATTTGTTCGCCGGTCATGCCAATGCCTGTATCCGCGACAGAAAAGAGCAGTGTGTTAGTATTCCCCTGTTGTCCGGTTCTGTCAACTGTAAGTCTGATGCTTCCGCCTTCGGGCGTGTATTTCACCGCGTTCGACAGGAGATTCGTTATTACTTGCGAGAGCCTGAGATTATCGGCGAAATAATTCAGTTCCAATTCTTTTCCAAGAACCAGATCAAACTTTTGGTTCTTTTTTTCCACATTGTCGGTGATGATATTGCAAACATTCGTCAGCATTGTTTCTATGTTCATCTCGATGTTTTCGAGTTCCAGTTTGCCGGCTTCGATTTTTGACATGTCCAGAACGTCGTTTATTATGCCAAGAAGCTGCTCTGACGATGTCCCGATGGTGGAGAGGCAATACTTCATTTTCGAGACATCGCTGGTGTCCCCGGCAATTTTCGCCATCCCGATTATCGCGTTCATCGGTGTTCGCATTTCATGGCTCATACGTGACAAAAAGCTGCTTTTCGCCTCGGCGGCGGCTTGTGCCTTCTCTTTTTCCCTCATCAAGTCTGTAATGTCGGCGACAATTACAAGAATGCTGTTCTCCGCCATATCCTTCAGCGCGATTTCTGTCAGGCTCACGGAATAACAATAGTCATTGATCCAGACTGTCGTGCTGAAGTATCCCTGTTCCATTTTCCCTGCCAGCCTGTTTTTATACAGTTCCGGCGATTCGGCAATCTCGGATTCTTCCGTTGTCTCAGGCGTCAGCACGTGTGAAATGAAGTCCAGGGCGGAAGACTCCCCAAAGCTCTCCGCAAAGTGCGCGTTGCGGAAATACATTTCAAAATCCATGCTCATTATGAAGATCCCTTCCGGAATGCTGTCAAAATAGAGCGTGATCGAATCAAGCGTATCGTTTATTTGTTGTATGACATTCTGTATATCGCCCTTGAATATTGAGATGTCGTTGCGGATGTCCAGCCTGCCGATATTTGCCGCCGCAAAAAGTCTTGCTGTATTGTTGATCATGACCTGGTATGCAAGGCTCATGCTTTTCACCGCGCGCGCGAGCATGCCAATTTCAGTGCGCTGCCGCAGCGCCGACTCCGACGTCTGCGCGTAGACGTGGCCCTCGGCTAGTTCATGCGCTGTATTGGTAAGACTGGCGAGCGGGTTTAATATACTTCTTCTCAGGAATACAAATATTATCAAGATAATAACAATAATAGCTGCAAGGAAAATTGAATTGAACGTCAATATGGAACTCGAAATGGCGTCATTCATCCCCTCGAGGGCGAGATCGGTGCCCATAATCGCGATGACGTCCCCGTTCGCATTGAGAATCGGCGCGTAAGCAAAATACAGTTCTCCATAATCGCCCCGATAATACTCAACATAGTCCATTTGCTTTTTTGTCTCATATATCTGCTCCAATACTTCTTCGCCGACATTACAAGTGCCAAGGCCGTCTACATCGGGACTGTCATATGTGAGGGTGTCGTCCGCATCGAGTATGTAGGTAAAGAGTTTTTCTCCGTCTTCGGACATGAGGCCGGTATACGCCATTACGTACACATATTCCGAATGGCTGACCTCTTTGAGCTGCCGCAAATCCGCGATCGTTTCCCAATAGTATTCCGTTTTGTATTCGTCCATTTCTTGATGAAAAGCATCCAATTGAACCAGCAAATCACGCTGTTCCTCTTCAGGTCTTCCTTCCTCTTGGAGTCTGAACAGTTCCTCCCGGGTATGGTAAAACTGCAGCTGCCGCTGCTTAAAGGCATCGTCTTGATTTGTCATCAGTTCGACAAAATGGCTAACATCATTGCTGTCAATGATATTAGCCATAAGCGCATTTGACAGCAACACCCGTTCCGTGAAGCTGTCTTCATACAATCTCCTGATAACGCTTCCGGTACTTATGCTCACGACGGCAGCCGTGATCGCGAACAAAACCAGCATCACAGTGAGTATTCGAATATTGATTCTTCTATAAAATGAGATTTTTTCGGACATTGGCATTCTCCCTAGGATGTTATGCCACGGCGACGTAAACCAGCGTCTGATTGACAAGCTGATATGCGATTTCTCCGAAAGTGATCGGGCCGAAGAACGTGCTCATATCCTTGCCTTCCAATTCCCCGTACAAGAAATTCAGTATGCAGTTGCATGAGAATACATATTCGGTATCACTCAGGTTCTTCAGTTGATCGCCAAACTCAGCCACATATTCCCCGGAGAGTTTTGCCATTTTATACTTGATGCCGGGGAAAACGGGCGCATAGAGCGAAACGATCCCGTTATCAAAAGCTTTAAAAGAAACGTTGACATTCGCGCCGGAGTAATCCCCCACCAGAGGATACTTTGTATCAATCCTGTTTTGTTCGATGTAATCGGCAAACGTCACTTCCTTGCCGTCGACAAGGCATGTTTTCACGGAAAAACCATCCTCGATAAACTCAATCACCGGAGAGCCTTCATCCTGCGAGAAAATGTTGACGATCCCGATGCTCACTATCTTGTCGTCCGGCACGCATACGTGGACGGCGACCGCCTTATCCCCAAAAGACTCACCCGTTTTGCCGTTCACGGCTATCGGCGACTGCCCCGGCACGTTAAGATTGAAGCCGGATATCCACCCGGAGATGTTCTTTATGAACATGCCTTCGAACTCAGGCGCCTTAGCGGCATATTCCATATGCACCGCGCTGTCAAACGGCAGTATCAGTATCGAAAATCCATTATCAAAAGCATCGGCAGTCACATTTGATATCGTATTCTCGTCATATGTGTCGATTTTAAACGTATCATAGGGTAATTCAGTTACAAAAAGCAGGCTGTCCGTGACAATCCCTCCGGTGTTCGCCATAAAATACTCAGTGGAGCCGCCAATCCAATTTCCTTTTGGCAGCTTTGAGATAAGGTCTGCGGCGCCGGCGATGTGCAAGAGTTTTCCTGATAATATCATTCCGGAAGTTTCGTCAAATGGCAATAACATTTATTGTCCCCCTAAACTATTAAAGTTTCGAAATAACCAAAAAGTCCGCAGATAGTATCGCGCTGTACTTCTGCAGAAACAAATTGATCTCATCCGTGCAGGTTTGTAATACCGTCTGGGACGAGTCCTTTGCATAGATGCTTTTTAGCCGGGTTATCATCATTGACAAACCAAGCTGGGAAAATTTCTGATTACCTGTGAGGATTTTGAGTGTTTGCACGGCAGTGACAGTCATAAGTCCACCTCCAAATGCAGTCTGCGGACTGCAAGGGAATATGGTTAGGGATTAAAGGCCAGGAGACGGGGCGGGGTACTATCCATTAAGGGTGAGGATGAATTTATCAATCGCTGACACGACCTCGTCGAAATCACTGTGCAGCAGTTGTTCGGAAACCGTGTCAAGGAACTCCTTAGTAGATTTCTGCCATTTTTTGTCCTTCAACTCAGTCATCAGTTCCTTGGCGTCTTTTTTGCTGTATGCCTGGCTCGCCTCTTTGACCGCAAGCAGTTTCCCCTTTAATAAGACACGATCTTCTGTCGCCGGCTCATCGCCTTGGTTTTCCTCTTTCGGGATCAACCTGTCAACCAGCGTCCTTAATGACACGAGGAATGCGGGGGTCTCGGTAGAGATCGCCTCACAGTTTCCTTCCCTCCCGGTTATCTCCAGCTTCAGGGCTGCGGCGGACAGCTCCATCTGCCCGATATTCGCGAGAGCGCTTTTTAACCCATGTATATGTATCACATATGTCCTCACGTCGTCTTCGCCGAGCGGACCGTCTTTTTCCATGATCGAATCCAACACAGCAAGAGACTTGCAGGCATCTCTGACAAATATCTCTGCAAACCTGTGGGCGATTTCCTTCTCCGGCTCCTGTTCCGCCGACTTTTCCGAAACTGTCTCATTGCGTTCTTCCGCCTGTTGCCTTGCGGCCTCAAGCACTTCAGGCGGCTGTTTGTCGCGTATCAGCTTGTTGAGCACGGTATTCAGTTGACGTATATCGATCGGTTTTGAGATGAATTCGTCGAATCCGTTCCCAAGGAAAATATCCGCCTGCCCCGCCACGGCATTGGCTGTCAATGCTACGATGGGATGCTCGTAGCCCATCTCCCGTATGATCTTTGTCGCCTCTATACCATCCATGCCCGGCATCATATGGTCCATGAAAACGATATCGTATACCTTGCCGCTTTTTATCTTTTCAATTGCCTCATACCCGCTGTCAGCCGAATCGATTTTCAGCCCGTACGGAGTCATGACCCCCCTGGCAACATATATATTCGTCTCCACATCATCGACAATCAACACGCTGCCGTATGGCATCAGATCGCGCGTGATCTGCACCCGCCTCATTTGGGACCTGCTGCTCGAACGGAACTGGCGCAAATTCTCCGCAAGTTCTTTTCCGAGTACAGATGATCCGGCTACACCCTGCGGCAAACAAATGGTGAAAGTGGAGCCGGCGCCGGGCTGGCTCTCGATTTCTATATCGCCATCCATCAAGCGAATAAGGTTGCGGGTGATGCTCATTCCAAGCCCGGTGCCTTCGGTCGTCCGGTTTGCCTCCTTGTTGAACCGGGAGTATTCGTCAAAAAGCTCGCTAATCTGTTCTTCAGTCATGCCCTGCCCGGTATCGCTTATCACAAATTCGAGGATGACTTTGCCGGCGTCCCCTGTTTCCTTGACGGAAACGGACAAAACGACAGTACCTTCATCCGTATACTTGAACGCGTTTGAAAGCAGATTGTTCAGTATCTGTTTGACACGAAGCTCATCGCCCGACAATTGCGACGGGATGTTTTCATCGATATTGAGCTCGAATTCAATCGGCTTGCTGCCTATGCGCATCATATTCAATTGCGCCGTATCGCTGATCAGGCTGGCTATTTCATAGTCTGAAGTCATCAATTCCAACTTGCCGGCTTCAATTTTCGACAAATCGAGTATATCGTTGATGATCCCAAGCAGCAAATCGCCCGAAATGTATATCTTCCCGAACGCTTCCATAATAACCGGATCCAGCGACTCATTCTGGAGCTGTATCTCGGTTATGCCCAGAATCGCATTCATCGGAGTGCGGATCTCATGGCTCATGGTGCTGAGGAAAGCGCTCTTCGCCTTGTTTGCCGCTTCCGCCTCTTTGACAGCTTCCTGGAGCTGCCGGTCGCGCAGGATCAGCTCCATTTCGCGCTCATGGACTTCGGTCATGTCCAGAATATATCCGACAATGGCAAAGCTGTCCTGATAGGGGATTCTCCTGAGCTCAATGTCCACGCTGCGTGTCGAGTCGCCCAAAACAAATTCTGTTTCCAGTTTGACATGGCCTTCTTTTATCGCATGCATGACCCAATCATTTATCGGACGCGTCTGCCGCCCGCCCGACAGGGTCGGAGGTATGCTTCCGGTAAGACGTTCCGCAAAACCTTCGAGCATTTCCTCTTTTGTATCGAACCCCATGAACTTCACGGCTATGGGGTTGCAGTCAATGATCTTGAAGTTTTTGTCGAACAAAATGTTAATATGCGGGTTTGACTCAAATATTGTCGACATGGTCTGCTGTGCCAGTTCCAAATCAGAAACCGCGATCGCAGCTTTTTCCAGGGCCGCTTCAAGCTCATGCTGGAGAATGAGCGTTTCCGTGATGTCTTCGGTATTTCCCACAACGCCGGTCACAGCCCCGTCAGAGTCGAATATCGCGCTTGTGCGCGTACGGAACATCTTCCCGTCGATATCGGAGATCCAGGATTGCGGTCCTTCCGCCATAGTCTTGTTAACATTTTCAATTATGTCTAAATGCCTGTTTTTCTTTCTGGCAAGGTCAAGGCTCTTTCCTTCAATAAAGTCGTGAGTGACCCCGATTTCCTTGAGATACAGTCCGTCGAAAAGTGTGACAACTTCGTCTGTGCCGACGTTCCAGACCACTCCCGGGTAATTCGAAATCACAGCTGCAAGTTTTGCAGCCGTGGCTTGGCTGTCAGATGAAACCTGCTCCAGCTCGGCGGTGCGTTTTTTGACCAGATTGTCAAGGTTTGAACTGAGCTTTCTGTTTTTAAGAAGCAGAAATGCGGCAAAAACCAACACAAGAAACAAGGCGATGGTTATGAGCATAAAATACTGCGATCTCTGCTCAGCCATCTTTTTTGCATAGTCAAATCCCCGGCTTGCCCATTCTTCGGTAACATCGACGCTGTGGGTAAATAGCTGCGCTTTGCTTATAATGGCGCAAAGCTGCTTTTCCTTGAGGTTGAACCCAAAATACGAATCCAGCGGTATGCCGAACCGGATATTGACCTTGTAGCCCTGCTTTTCGCGGTAGTTCTGCTGCATGAGCAGCATGCTGTCGGATCCCATCATCAAATCGATTTCTCCGGATTCCAGAGCATCCAGAGTCTCATTCAGCGTGCTGTAAAGCAACAGATTGTCGTTTTCCGGGAACCATGCATAATACTGCTCTTCAAAAGCGGACATGCTCACGGTGCCTACCGTTGAGCTGACGACCTGATAACTCGCGAGGTCGGGATAGTCGGATTTTGACAAAAGCGCGTAAAACGCTGTCGCATACGGTTTGTCCGCCCACAGGAAAACTCCTTCGCGATCTTCGGAATACAGCAACTGCGAAACAAGAGAAACTTCACCGGATTGGAGCATCCGGTAAATATCCTCCCACGGGGTAAACTCGTCATTGGCCGTCTCAAACACAATGCCGGTCAGCATGCTGATTTCGGAAAGCACGTCCACTGCGATGCCCTGAAACTCTTTGTCAGCCGTATTGAAAAAACAAATCGGGTAATTATCCTGCTCGAGCGCCACTTTCACGACTGCGCCTGTTTTTTTCAGTTCATTATAATAAGCCATCTCACTGTCTGTGAAAGACTTTTCAAGCTTATACCTCGAATAATCGTTATTCCCTTCCTTGTAATAGTCGTAAAGCAAGTCGATTCCGCCTGCCTCGATATACTTATTGACGACGTCAATGATCGGCTTCAAATCGGGGTTTGCCGTCGTCATCGAAACAGGGGTATACACCATTGGGAAGAATTCTTTCGACACGATGCCGCCGAACTCGTCAAAAGTGGGGTCAAGGACGCCCTCCGTAATGAAAGCGTCGATATCACCGGATTTCATTTTATCCGCCGCGGACTCAAAGCTGTCGACCTCCACGACTGTGAAAGCCAGATGCGGATATGCCTCAATGACATGGCCAATATCGATAGTGCCCGCAAGAGAGCCTATCTTTAACCCATTGACATCCTTTTCATTGTAAAACGCCTGCCCGCCCTCATGCGAGAATATCCTCAGTGAACGCTCCGCGATCGGATGCGTCATGTAATACTGCTGCATCCGTGCCGGGGTGGGTGTGAGGTCCCCTGTGAAATCCACCACGTATTTATCAAGGCCGTTGCTGACCATTTCTCCGAAATCGTTGTATATACTAAGCGAAAACTCGATCCCGAACAGATCGGATAGCAATTCGCAGAATCTTGCGGCAAAACCCGCGTATGATCCGTCCGAAAGCCTGAATGCTTCAGTTTCAAGCAACTGGCCGTAAACAAACTTATCCCGCGAGTTCTTCAAAGCCTCAACGGCAGCAATATCCTGCTCCGTTACCGTGCTGATATCCCGATATGAACTTATCGAACCTATGTCGAAAGACTGGTCAGAAACAGTTTTGCACCCTGACAAGTTGAGTGCAAAAATTATCAGGGCTAACATGATCGCCAGCCGTTTCACTATTGCCCACCCCCAACACTGTACAATGCACAATGCACAATGCACGGTGCATAATTATTCGCCGCCGCGGGTCAAGCCAACCTCAGTCAGGGTATTTCATTTTTATTTCCCTGAATTCGTCTTGCAATTCGAGAAAGACGTCCATGATGTACGGATCGAAATGCTTTCCGGCTCCATCTTTTATAATGCTTATCGTCTCTTCCTCGCTGAAAGCCAGTTTGTAAGGGCGCGAGGATACGAGCGCGTCATAAACGTCAACTATTGCCATTATCCGGCCCTGGATCGGGATTTTTATGTCCCTGAGCCCATGCGGATACCCGGTGCCGTCCCAACGCTCATGGTGATACCCGGCAAATAGCTTTGCATGTCGCAAAAACTCGACATTGTCGGTCCGGGCAACCATCGCATCTATTACATGCTCCCCTTCCGTGGTGTGGGTTTTCATGGTTTGCCACTCATCCTCGTCGAGTTTGGCCGGCTTGTTCAGCACCCGGTCAGGGATAGCGATTTTTCCAACGTCATGGAGCCGGGCGGACAGGGAGAGCAGTTCCAGATCCATGTCGCGGATAGCGTCGGCATAAACACCCTTTTTCAACATTGCATTGGCTAATATTCTGATGTAATACTCAGTGCGCTCGACATGTCCGCCTGTCTTGTCGTCGCGGTTTTCGACCATGTCGGCAAAAACAAAGATTATGCCGTTTTGCAGTTTCTGTATCTGCGCAGTCCTCTCGCGGATGATCTCGTCGATGCTCAGGTGGGTCCTGATCCGGTTGAGCAAAACAGGCGCCGAAAACGGCTTGGAGATAAAGTCCACCACGCCCAGCTGAAAACCGTGCACTTCCGTGGCGGCGTCGTTCATGCTGGTAAGGAATATTACCGGTATGTCGGCAAAATCAGGGTTGGTTTTTAATCGTCGGAGCGCGTCAAAGCCGGTTATTTCCGGCATTTCAATATCAAGCAGGATCAAATCCGGCGTGATTTTTTCGAGAAGGGCAAACATTTTTGATGCGGATGGTAGAGTCATCACGCGGTATTGCTCCTCCAGCGCTTCCTCAGCCATAGATAGGTTAGTATCATTGTCGTCCACCACAAAAATTGTTTTCAACATTTTCATAGCTCCTTGCATTGAAAGATTTTCGCTTGCCGAAACCGCCATTGTAACGGCTTTGGCATTCCAACCAACTATTCACGATGCTATAATAGCAGATTTTTCTCCATCTGTATATACCTGTATTGTGTAAAAATATATATTTTATTAACAGTTCATCAACAGTTCACAAACAGTATTTGTTGAAGAAAAAAATATTGACAAAATCAAAAAGAGCGAACATACTTATAAGTCAGAAAAAGCATTCCGAGAATGGAAGCATCTGAATCCACCCCCCTCCCTGAAGGGGGCAGACAAGAGAAGGAGATTAAGTATGTCGTATAACCCTTATGTTAACGCGCAGGAACAATTTGACAAAGTAGCGGACATCATTCAGCTCGAACAGAGCACCCGCGACCTGCTGCGCCAGCCGATGAAAGAATTCCACTTCATGATCCCGGTAAAAATGGACGACGGATCAACAAAAGTATTCCAGGCGTACCGCATCAAGCACAACGATGCGAGGGGACCGGCAAAAGGCGGCTTGCGCTTCCACCCGGAAGAAACAGCCGACACCGTCCGCGCATTATCCATGTGGATGACATGGAAAACCGCAGTCGTTGACATACCGCTCGGCGGCGGAAAGGGCGGCGTAGTCTGCGACCCGCGCGAAATGTCAGCCGGCGAGCAGGAGCGCCTGTGCAGGGGCTTCGTGCGCCAGTCGTACCCGCAGCTCGGTCACAACATTGATGTCGCAGCGCCGGATATCATGACAAACGCGCAGCACATGCTGTGGATGATGGACGAATATGAAACGCTCGTCGGCGGCCGCTATCCCGGCATGATCACCGGCAAACCCGTTGGCATGGGCGGCTCCCTAGGCCGTACGGAAGCCACCGGATACGGCATAATCTATGTGCTCAAAGACTACTTGGACGCCGAGAACATAGACATCAAAAACACCACAGCCAGCATTCAGGGCTTCGGGAACGTGGGCGAATACACTGCTAGGCTGTACACGCAATACGGCGGCAAAATCATCTCGATTTCCTGCTACTGCATCTCCGACAACACCACATACACATTCCGCAAGGCTTCAGGCTGCAATGTCGATGAGCTCGTCAGCATCAAGGATACATATGGAAGCATCGACTGCGCCAAAGCGAACGATCTGGGATATGAAGTACTGCCCGGCGACGCCTGGATTTCTGAAGACGTCGACATCCTTATCCCGGCTGCGCTTGAAAACCAGATCACCCCGGAAGTGTTCCCCAAGATTTCAAAAAGCGTGCGCGTGCTCTGCGAAGCGGCAAACGGCCCTACGACCCCGGACTGCGACAAACTGATCAAGGATCGCGGCTTGCTGCTGCTCCCCGACTTCCTCACAAATGCCGGCGGCGTGACCTGCAGCTATTTTGAGCAGGTTCAAAGCAATATGAATTATTACTGGTCTCTCGAAGAAGTGCTAGAGAAGCTGCATTTCTCCATGAGCAAGGCATTCCGTGCGGTTTACGACCTTTCAAAGGAGCGCAATTTGTACATGCGCGACGCCGCATATGTAATTGCCATCAACAGAGTTAGCGACGCCGTCAAACGCCGCGGTTGGGTATAAAGATTTGCGGTCGAAGACCGCATAAGGAGGAATTCACAAATGGACAATCTTGAACAGGTGACTTTCAGCGAGATCCCCTCGATAATCAACCCCGGCGAGCACCATATGGCGCTGGTATTCCTCCTCGACACGTCTGCATCGATGGGGGTGGCTCCCAAGGGCGGAGGCGTGCCGCCTATCACCGCGCTCAACGAAGGCATGAACAGGTTTAGGGCGGAGGTATGCCTGAACCCGCAAACAAGGGACATATTGGACGTCGCGATAATCGAGTTCAACAGCGACTACCGCATCATCCAGGATTTTGTCCCTGTCGAATACATGGCGGACATCGAACTGGGCGTGGTAGGAACCACAAAAATGACGCCCCCGATCCGCGCAGCCCTTGAGATGGTCAACGAGCGGTCGCGTTTTTACCGCAGATCCGGCGCCGAGCCTTATAAGCCCTGGATCATTATGATCACTGACGGCGCTCCCGACCCTGACGACGACATCACATATGTGACAAAAGAAATCAGAGAAATGGAAAGCGCCGGCAAAGTCAGCTTCCGTTCCCTCGGCGTCCAAGGATACGACGCAAAGACGCTTCACACCCTGTGCGACGGAAAAGTATTGAAACTGGACGGGACTGATTTTACATATTTCTTCGATTGGGTCAATAAGAGTGTACGATCGGTTTCCCAAAGCTCACCGGGGGAGAAGCCGAAAACAGAAAGGCTCACCGGGAATGTCGCGATCGACGTTTGGGATCCTGATTGGGATTGATTGATATGATATATACCTATGGGATCACATTGCAAGGGGCATACCATATCAAAAACGATATTGTCTGCCAGGACGCCCACGAAATCAAAAACTGCGGCAGTGACATAGTCATTGCCGCAGTTGCCGACGGACTCGGAAGCGAGATTTATTCCGATATCGCGTCAAAAATAGCCGCCGAAGTGTCAACTGAATACTGCGAACAGCACATATCACAGGAAAGCACGGCAGATGAAATCCTTGACATCATCGGCATATCCTTCGCAAACGCGCAGCGGGCAATCGAAGCGAAGGCTCTTGCAAACGGCCACGATTTGGATCAATATGACACCACATTGTCGCTTGCTGTGCTTATAAACGATACCCTGTATTACGGGCATTCCGGGGACAGCGGGATAGTTGTATTGACAGTCGACGGGACTTATGAAAACGTAACTGAGCAACAGAGGGATGAAGAAGGGCGCCTTTACCCTTTGTGTTTCGAAAACATGTGGGTATTCGGCCGGTTTGATCAAAAAGTATGCAGCGTCTTTTTAGCAACAGACGGGATGTATGAGACGCTTTTCCCATATTTGATAAGGAACGAACCTGTCAGCATACACGTCAATCTCGCGCAATACTTCATGGACAATCGAATCCTGAAGATAGACGAAGCCGGTGAAGCAACCGTGACCGCAAAAATCGAAGAATTTATGAGAAACATCCCCGAAAACCAGGTGAACGACGACAAAACCGTCGTTGTCCTCGTAAACGCATCAATAACCCCGACGTTGCAGCCTGATGACTATTATCTTGAACCAGACTGGGTCGGGCTCAAACGCAAGTATGACGACGAATGGAAAAGGAAAGCTTATCCGCATTTATTTGAGAACTCAGAACCTGAAACTGAAGACTGAGTAGACGAAGTATAACTTGCGGTCGAAGACCGCAATAGTACCTTGCGGATAAAGTAAGCAAATAAATAACAAGAAAATATGAGTCCGTAAGGTTCTATCGCCGTGCGAAGCGCGGTGCGCCGGTGCGAAGACATAAATTCGCAGGCCGGATTCACTTCGGCCGCAAAGCGAATTTAGTCGTAGCGCGCGGCGTCTGGGTTGTGGGGCAGAGCCTCACGTTAGGAGTTGGCATTATGACAGTGACCGGATTATTGGGCGTACAGTATCAGCTTGACCCCAACCTGCTCGGCGACGGCGGCGAGGGAAAAATCTACCGTGTGCTCGGGGGACCGGACAAAAAAGTCGCCAAAATATATAATCAGGGCGCTATCTCACGCGAACTCGTTGAAAAGCTCGGGCTGATGATGATCAACCCGCCGTCGGCGAGTGTGCTTACGCAGGTGGCATGGCCTTTGGACATGATTTTCGAGAATGGCAACCAGCCATGCGGGTTCATAATGCCCGAACTGAGCATCAACACCGAGCTGGGGGATATCTACAAATATAATCCGGAAGACCCAAAGAGAATATTGCCGATATCTGTTGAACAAAAAATTATGATCGCAATGAATATTTGCGCCGTAATATCCGCCGTGCACGATTCCGGCTATGTATTCGGGGACTTCAACCCGCGAAACATCGGCGTAGATAAAAACACCGGAAAAGTCGCCTTTTTGGACACCGATTCATACCACGTCACCGACAAGGAAAAAAACAGGGTATACCGCTGCAACGTCTGTGCGCCCGGCTATGCCGCCCCGGAACTGCTAGCGCGCTGCTCCGGTTATCTGGCTATAAACCCCGACGACAAAAACTCCGCCTACGCGAAGACGCCGTTGCCGACATTTACAAAAGACACGGATAACTTTGCTCTGGCGATCCACATTTTCAAACTCCTGATGAACGGATTCAACCCATTCGGCGGGATAATCGACACAATATCCGCCTCTCAGGGCTCACCCGGAGTCGGGGATGCGGCAGTCCGCCGGGACAGCTACTGCTTCAAACCCGGATACAAGCACCAATCGGCGGCGATACTCCCGCTCATCGCATTCCCGAAGAAAATCGCGGAACTGTTCACCCGAGCTTTTATCGTCGGGAAATCCGACCCCAAACACAGACCGTCCGCGCATGAATGGCATGCCGCCCTGGAGCAGTATCATCAATCATTGGAGGGCTGCCCCAAGAACCCTCTGCACCAGTATTACCGCAACAATGAGACCTGCCCCTATTGCGAGGCGGATAAAAGATATTTGGAAAGAAACAAGAACGCGACACCACCGGTCTCCCCGGTTCAGCCGCCTCTTGTTCAACAAACATATATCCCTATAAACGTACCGCCACAAGCCCAATCCCGACCCGCACAGCAGGCACAATACCCCGGTCAGCCACAGCAGCAACAGCAACAGCAGCAAAAATCGCCCCAAAAACCTCCGCCGCCCACTTCTCAGCCGGAACCGCAGGGCAAGGGGCACGGTGTACGTAACTTCTTTTTGTCGTTTTTTATTACCATCGTCGCCCTAGCGCTGATACTCGGCGCCCTGTGGCGTTTCACAGAGGTCTTGCCTTTTAACTACAGCAGCGCAAGCGCGCCGACTGAAGAGATAATCACGGACGGCGAGTGAACACAGGTGGCGCTCCTTTTGCGCTCAACCGTTCGCCAAATCAAATACGACTTTTCTCAGTAGCTCAACATCGTTGCCATCTTCCGTAATGGCGATGATGTTGTCATAATATGACTTAAAATCATCTACATTGCTGCTTTTCAGGATGAAAATCTTCTCGTGGGACGTCTTGTCCACCTTCTCATCATCCAAAAACAGCTCCTCGAACAGTTTTTCGCCCGGACGGAGCCCCGAAACCTCTATCTTGATATCGACCTCAGGTTCAAAACCCGAAAGACGTATCAAGTCGAGGGCGAGGTCGTATATCTTGACCGGCCGCCCCATATCCAGCACAAATATCTCCCCGTCATTCGCAAAAGTCCCGGCAGTAAGGACAAGACTTGCCGCCTCTGAAATCGTCATAAAGTACCGGGTCATATCCCTGTGCGTCAGCGTCACGGGGCCGCCCGCCGCAATCTGGCTTTTGAACTTTGGCACCACGCTGCCGCTAGACCCAAGCACGTTCCCGAACCGGACAGCGGCCAGCTCAGTTCCCCTGTTGCTCATGTTCCTGACGACAAGCTCTGCGATCCGCTTCGACGCGCCCATTACGCTCACAGGATTAACCGCTTTATCCGTTGACACCAGAATGAACTTATTCACGCTGTTGCGGATGCACGTTTCAATCACGTTCATAGTACCCGCAACATTGTTCTTTATCGCCTCAAAAGGATTCAACTCCATCATAGGGACATGCTTGTGAGCCGCAGCATGGAACACAATAAACGGCCTGAAAGCACTCATAACATCGTGCAATCTCGGAACATCGCGCACCGAGCCGAGGCATAACACGTATCTGTCCTTGTCAAAGCTCCTCCTCAACTCTTCGTCAATTTCATATAACCCATTTTCATCAGCATCATATATAACAAGCAGCCCGCACCCGCATGCCAGCGCCTGCCTGCACAGTTCCGAACCTATGCTCCCCGCGCCCCCTGTCACCATAACGACGCGGTCTTTCATAAACTCCCTGACTATGGTCATATCGTTCTTAATCACATCGCGAAAAAGCAGGTCCTCAATAGTCACGCTCTTGAGCGCAACTTTGTCTTCCTGCATATAATCCTTCACATCCGCAAAGTTTTGGGATGACTTAATCGGCAGATTTGTTTTTATGCATTTCCTATAGATATCATACAGTTCTTCTTTCGTGGTGTTCGGCAACGCTACAATTATCTCTTTTGCGCGGTATTTCTTGCAAGTCTGCTCAATCATGTCGATTGTCCCGACAATTTTTATCCCGCAAAGCTTCAGACCAATTTTCTTCGGATCGCTGTCAATCACCGCCACAGGATAAAAACTCTCACCCTGCTGCGCATCGCGCGCGCGTTTAATAAGCATAGCCCCAGTGTCGCCCGCCCCGACAATGACCGCCCTTTTAACATAGTCGCTGTTTGAGAAATACAGCGACTTGACCCATACCGTCGAGCGCGGGATAGCGCGGATTCCGGAAGTCAGGACAAACAACAGTATACCGTATATCACAGTAATAGAACCCGACATTGACCCAATAATCGTATACTTGATGATGAGCAAAACCGCCACGCTTATCGCGGATACAACCCCCTGCCGGAACATAACTTCGAAACCCGCGTATTGCCACAAGTCGTTATAGCAGCCGAATATGACGCCCAGTATAGCAGCGGTAACCACTGAAATTGCAACGCAAAGCATTATTTGCGGCGGCGCATCGGCGGGTATTTCACCCTCAAACCGTAAATATGCAGCAACCCAGTACGAAACGAATACAATTACAATGTCGACAAATAAGAAAGCAGTTTTCTTCAGGTTTCTTTTCAATGTCTACTCCCAATTATTATGCTTAGTTGTGCCGCTAAACAAACGGCAAGTATAGTATTACACCATGTCAGCGCTCTGTCAACGATTATTATGATTTTTGGATTAACGGTGTTTATTCTCTTGGATTTGTTAACAAAAATCACAGCGCTTGGCTGCGATTTAAGACAGGTGTTATCAATAATGTTAATTATCTGGCATATAGACGCTTTTATGGATTCGATGGTTCCGACTTAGGGGGCAAAATCATACCCAACCCGTCCCTGACTTTCCATATTGGATGCATCAACAACCCCATGATGAAAAGCTCGATACTTTTAGGGGAATTAAGGCGATAACAAAGATAGTAGTAGAGATAGTCAAATACAGTGTTATACTCTGCATAACGCTTTTCTGATATTTCCGTACATGGGCAATCATTATTTTTATTATCAAGGTCAAAAATTTCTGACATTATATAGTGAGCGCAGAACAGCTCGTTGATATTGGTCATCCATAACTCAAGTTCGTCATAGTGTTGCTCATCTTGCGAATTCTTTGGGAAATCAAGAAAGAAGTGATAAGTGTTTGGTATAACCAAAGGTTTTCTCTGTATCCACCAGAAGGCGGTATATGCAGTCATCTTTATGTCATTTGGGACTTCAATGTGATGAAATGCTTTAATTCGTTTAATATCGAACAAAGTGTCAATAACCACACGCTGGTACTTATCCTCACAAAACACGAGTTTGGGGAGCATCGATTGCCCTGTTCTTGACTTGACACCATCAAAAAATGATACCACAAACTCTTTCTGACTATCCGCCAGCCTCTCAGCATAATCCAACACAAAGCTTTCAGAGAAAGCATGCGGTTCTTTATATAAATCATCAACACTGACATATTTTATATGCAAAGAAAACTCCTCCAAACGCCTTTAATAACAACTATAACAAGACTTAACGGTCAAACATTTGCCTCACCGATAATCTCATTGACTTGCTCTGACTACTCGCAGCAGGAGAAGCACTGCTCTCATTTCGCAAAACCATTTGCTTAAAGTCGTTGCTTTTTGTACGAGCGACTAATCTCTCTGAAAGAGTTTTTGGGTCAAAATCCTTCATCTTCGCCATGTTCCCAGCCCTCCTTTTTATTCAAGACAGCAACATTATTGTTTCTTTTTAAAGTGGTTCTGTTAAAACCAACTTATGCCACCAAGACCGCATATCTGCATTTCCTAAAGAAGCTCTCGGAATACTGATAGCTCTTCGCTCAACCTCTGATTTAGTCCCTCAGGCATTTTGTTGAGTAGCGTTTTAATATTTTTCCGATGTTCTATGCCAAGTTCCCGCTTCATGGGGATATGTAGTTGGTATACATCGCCCAATTCCCTACTTATGAACATTCTTGTGTTGATTTCGAATACTTTGATAATAATGCTTCTCAATTCATCCTCAGAAATGCAGAGATTTGCTCCATTTCCCTTTTTGCCGACAAAAAACTCAAAATACTCGGGAAATGAATCCCTTATTCTTTTTGGGACGACAGCTGCGTCTCCCAACTTTTTGTAGAGACTCATACAGGCACAGACAAATTTTCCAGTGTCAGCAGCGTTGGTAAACTCACCATTGAACACGGGCATAGCCCTCCTGATTAATACATGCTACTGTTTTGACTTGAACACGTTATAATAATGATAGCAGAGTGTAAGCGCATTGTCAACGGTTAAGTTTGCACGGGCATGCAACATATGACACATATATGACGTATAACGCATATATAACGTATATCCATTTGCACTGAGTTAAATGCTAGATACTAATCATAACCGTTACCGTGCCCGCGTAGAAACAGCCTTTTCGCTCCAGCATCTCTGCTTCTTTCATGAAACAAAAATCACTCCTGTTTTCAGCGATACACATATTCTGGATAGGGTGCGCAACACAGCGTCAACCTATGCCCCGTTCGAGCGCGTCTATTATGCTCTCGCAGTCCATGATCCGGCCAAATATCTCCATGTTCGCCAGAGAGGCAGCATGGGCTTCCGGCGTAAGGGCG
>JGI24702J35022_10000422_pt1 | contig 25463 bp, 19 predicted proteins | sample TergutTh196P4_FD_35022 | JGI IMG/M metagenome (IMG submission 35022)
AAAGAACCAAAAAAGGCGCCGGGGGTTCCGGTCCCCCCGGACCCCTAAACGGCCAGGGGCAAGCCCCTGGACCCCAAAAACCGTGGGCTGACGGAGGGAATTGCGGGCTGCCGGATGAACATCCATACTGTTTTGTGACTTCCGAAGGAGGGCATGACCATAAGGAGTTCAACACTCCCCTATGCCCATGCCTATATGGTTCATAGGTTTTGTGACTTTCGAAGAAAGGAATGGTCATAAGTATGATATCTGTATTAATGGCGGCAGCCGAAGTTGCGCCGTTTGTAAAAACGGGCGGGCTCGGGGACGTGCTCGGCGCATTGCCGGCAGAGCTTGTAAAAAAAGGTGTGGACGTAAGGGTGATTATGCCAAAGTACAAGTCAATACCTTCGCAATATACTGATGAAATGAACTTCCTGGGATATATATATGTCTATCTGGGCTGGCGTAAGCAATATTGCGGGATTTATGAGCTGTCTCACAAGGGGTATAAAGTCTATTTTCTTGATAATGAATACTACTTCGGGGGCGATAGGATATACTACTCGGAGAACATCGATGTGGAGAGATTTGCTTTTTTCAGTATGGCTGTTTTGTCTGTACTACCGCATATTGATTTTATGCCGGACATTATTCACTGCCACGATTGGCACTCCGCCCTGATACCAGTTTCATGCAACGCGCATTTTAAGAGGATGCAATTTTATAGCGGTATTAAATTTGTAATGACTATTCATAACATAAAGTTTCAAGGCATTTGCAGCAGGGCTTTTCTTTACGATCTTATGGGGCTGAATGACGGATATAACGCCGCTCCGCATCTTTATTATTACGATATCGCAAATTGCCTGAAAGGCGGATTGAGCATCTCCGACGCCATTACCACGGTGAGTGAAAGTTATGCCCGGGAGATTCTATACCCATTTTTTGCCGAAGGCCTTGAAGGTGTATTGAATATTAAAGCCCATTGTATCAGAGGGATTTTAAATGGAATTGATTACTCAGAATACGATCCGAAAACGGATCCCCATATTATGACGAACTATGATAGCACAAATTTTCGAAACAAGAAGCGGATAAACAAAGATGGGCTTCAACAGCATCTCGGCATTGAACGTAGCGCGTCAAGGCCGTTGATAGCTATTATTTCGAGGTTGACAACTCAAAAAGGCATGGATTTGATAACACATGTCTTTGATGAATTAATTAATACTACAGACGTGCAATTTGTCATCCTTGGAACAGGGGAATGGAGCTATGAGCAGTTCTTTATTGAAAGGGAGATGAATTATAGCGGCAGGGTTTCGTCAAATATCTTTTTTGACGAGGAACTTGCACGAAAAATATATGCAGGCAGTGATTTCTTTCTTATGCCATCGCTTTTCGAACCGTGTGGGTTGAGTCAGATGATTGCTATGAGGTATGGTACGGTTCCGATTGTCAGAGAAATAGGCGGGCTAAAGGATACGGTAATACCTTTCGATAAGTCTCCCAAGTGTGGGACGGGCTTCAGCTTTGAGGCGTATAACGCTCATGAGATGCTTTTTACAATAAAGCGCGCCATAGAAGTTTACAGGGATCCGTCTGTGCATGACGGTATTGTTGAAAGAGCCATGAAAACGGATTTTTCATGGGAAGTGTCTGTCTTGAAATATATGGACTTGTATAAGTCATTAGCACAGACATGATTATAAACGCAAAAAATGTCGCTTAATTTCACAATTGCGAACACAAGCCGGGATGCCAGCGCGGCTTGTTTTTTTCACTGCCCAAAGGTATAATATATTTGGCTTGCCGGGGAGGAATGTATGCCAAAAGAGAGCAAAAATATCAAAGAAGATAATAAAAGCATTGCACGAAAAGCTGCTAAAATTATCAAAAGCGCCGCTAGAGTTGTTAGAAATAAAAGCGCAATGAAAATGGCGGATAAAAATAAAAGTGCGATGGTGAAAAGGGCGGAAAAAAACAAAGGCGCGGTGGTGAAGAGGTCTAAAAATAATAAAAGCGCGGTGGTGAAGAGGTCTAAAAACAATAAAAACGCGATGGTGAAAAGGGCAGAAAAAAATAAAAGCGCGATGGTGAAAAGGGTTGGCAATAATGAAAGCGCGATGGTGAAAAGGGTTGGCAATAATGAAAGCGCAGAAAAAGAGACAGATGTAAATAAAAGCGTGGTGAATATGACAATGGGGACAGAGAAAAATGACGGCGCCGTGAAGGCAACGGACAAAGATAATGGAGACGCCGCGAAGGCAACGGACAAAGATAATGGAGACGCCGCGAAGGCAACGGAAACGAATGAAGGCGCCGCGAAGGCGAAAGATGCTAGTGAAGGCGCCGCGAAAGCGTTGGACAAAGATAATGACGGATCTGCGAAGGCAACGGACATGAATGGAGGCGCCGCGAAGGCGAAAGATGCGAATGAAGGCGCCGCGAAGGCGAAAGATGCGAATGAAGGCGCCGCGAAGGCAACGGACACGAATGGAGACGCCGCGAAAGCGTCGGGCAAAGATAAAGAAGGTGTGAATTCTGCGGAGAAGAATGGCGAAGCCTCGAAGGCGACTGTGATCAACATGAACAGGAGGGCTTCCGACAGGTTAGCCGCGAATAACAAGGACGCTGTTTTGATGAACAGAAGGGCAACCGATAAGATAGCCTCGAGTATTAGTAACGCCCATGTAATCGCAAATGATTACGACGCGGAGAAAGATGCGCTTTTTGACAGAATATCAGGCAAACTCAAGAGACACTACGGAAGTACGATCGGAACCGCTACGATCAAGCAAAAGTACAACGCGATTGCCCTCTCGATCAGGGATGATATCATGGAAAAGTGGGCTATTTCAAGAGAGGACCTCGAAAATAACAAATTAAAACAGGTGTATTATCTCTCTCTGGAGTTTCTGATTGGGAGGTCTTTGGGGAATAACTTACAAAATCTATTGAAAACGGATATGTACCGTGACGTATGCAAAGAGCTCGATATGACGTTAAATGAGCTCGAAGAGCAGGAAAATGACGCCGGTCTTGGTAATGGCGGACTTGGCAGGCTTGCGGCTTGCTTTATGGATTCGTTGGCAACACTTAGGTTAAACGCGACCGGCTGTGGGATAAGATATGATTACGGCCTCTTCAAGCAAAAAATTCTGGATGGATACCAAATTGAACTGCCGGATCCCTGGCTGGAGGACGGTAACATTTGGGAGATCGCGATGCCCGAAGACAAAGTCGAGGTGCATTTTGGGGGCGATTTATCCGAAGAGTGGGAAGACGGCATGCTGAAACAAATACACGAGAATTACGAAACTGTCACGGCTGTGCCCTATGACATGCCAATCTGCGGATATGAGTCAAAAGTCATAAACAGGCTGCGGCTATGGCGCGCGCATGCTTCCGGTAATTTTGACATGAGTTTGTTCAACAGCGGCGATTACCTCAGCGCTTCCAGGGAAAAAGAGCGGACGGAGGCATTATCAAGGGTCTTGTATCCGGAAGACAACCATTTTACCGGAAAAACCCTGAGATTGAAACAGCAATACTTTTTCGTCTCGGCAACGATTCAATGGATCGTCAAAGAGTACAAGAAGATTTACGGCACAAATTTCTTCAAGATGAGCAAATACATTGCCATCCATATTAACGACACGCACCCGGCGCTCGCTATACCGGAGATGATGAGGATCCTTATCGACGAGGAAAAGTTGCATTGGAATGAAGCTTGGGATATAACAAGAAGTATTTTCGGATATACAAACCATACGATAATGGTTGAAGCGCTTGAAGTCTGGCCCGTGTCATTCTTCAGGCAAAATCTCCCGAGGATTTACTCAATTATTTCGGAGATAAACGAGACGTATTGCAGGGAATTATGGGAACGGTATCCCGGTGAGTGGGACAAGATCGCGTCTATGGCGGTGCTGGCCGATGACCAGGTGAAAATGGCGAATCTTTGCGTGGTCATGAGTAAAAATGTGAACGGCGTGTCGGAACTCCATACGGAAATTATCAAGAACAGCGTGTTTTCGGAGTACAGCAAGGATAACCCTGAGAAATTCGTAAACGTAACAAACGGAGTGACGCACAGGCGTTGGCTGCTGCACGCAAACCCGGGCCTTGCTTCGCTCATCACTGAAACCATAGGGGACGATTGGATTCTATCGCCGGAAGAGCTTGTCAGAATTGAAGAATTTGCCGGCAACGCGGCATTTCAGGAAAAGTTCGCGGCTGTGAAGCGCGAAAACAAGCAGAAGCTTGCCAGATTTATTACGGATACTACGAAGACGGTGATCGACCCCGATTCCATTTTTGACGTTCAGATCAAACGCATGCATGAGTATAAGAGACAGCTTTTAAATGTAATCCACATCCTGTATCTGTATAATAAAATTAAGAGAGACCCTTCATACAGGCCTTGCCCAAGGACGTTTATATTTGGCGCAAAGGCGTCGCCCGGGTATCATCGCGCGAAGCTCATAATAAAGCTCATAAACAGCGTTGCGGCCCTCATAAACGGAGATCCGCAGGTCAGCAGCCTGATCAAGATTGTGTTTGTCGAAAATTATGGCGTCACAATCGCCGAGAGAATCATACCCGCGGCTGATATCAGCGAGCAGATATCGACCGCCGGCAAGGAAGCCAGCGGTACGGGAAATATGAAGCTAATGCTCAATGGCGCCGTTACGCTTGGAACGCTTGACGGAGCGAATGTTGAGATTAGAAACATTGTCGGTGATGAAAACATATACATTTTTGGTCTGACTTCGGAAGAGGTCAATCAGCTCTATCTCGACGGGAATTACAAAAGCAGGGATATTTACGAGGCGGACGAGGGTTTGAGAGAAGCCGTAAACATGCTGATAAACGGGAAAATCGAACCTGATAAAGAGATGTTATTTAACGATATATTCAATTCGCTTCTGTTTGATGAAAACGGCTTGTCGGATCAATACTTGCTGCTTAAGGACTTTGAATCCTACGCCGGCGCTCACGACATAGTCCAAAGGGATTATATGGTCAAGGAAAAATGGGTGAAAAAAGCGATTATCAACACGGCGCGGGCGGGGTATTTTTCCAGTGACAGGGCAATCCGGGAGTACAATGAAAAGATATGGGGCTTAAATTGACTTTTTAAACGCGCCAGGATGTACGATTATTCTTTCTTTAACAATTATAGGAAATCTCTGCAAAGAAAATGAAATAGAGAAGGAAAAGAAAGGAAAGGTCACGAGGTTGCTCTATCACAACTCACACTGGAATTATTATAGGGAACCCTTTGGCGCAGTGCCTTTGGGGACAAGGATTTGTCTTCGGGTCGCAGTCAGTGAAAAGATTAATCCATCCCGGGTTTTGTTAAGGCTATGGCATGATGGCCGTGAGGAAATTTTGACCATGAAAGCCTGCATGTTTATTAACGATATCTGTGAGTTCAATAACTATGCCGGAAGAATCGGGAAAGGACCGTCGACATATGGGGGCTACCGGATAGAACTGGCAACAGTCGGCGCGGACGCAAGCGTCGATGGATATCCGGGCGCCAGAACGGGAGCGGGAGTGAGAACGGGAGCGGGCGCAGGCGCGGGAGCAGGAGCAGGCGCTGGCTCGGGAACAGGTATAGGCGCGGGAACAGGAGCAGGCGCGGGAGCAGGAACGGGAACGGGCGCAGGCGCGGGGATAGGAACAGGCGCGGGCTCGGGAACAGGAACGGGAACGGGCGCCGACGCGGGCGCAGGAACGGGAGCAGGTACAGGCGCGGGAGCAGGAGCAGGCGTGGGTTCCGGCACATACTCTGGCGCAGGCACTGGCGCAGGAGCAGGCGTGGGAGCAGGAACGGGAACGGGCGCCGACGCGGGCGCAGGAACGGGAGCAGGTACAGGCGCGGGAGCGGGAGCAGACGTGGGTTCCGGCACATACTCTGGCGCAGGAATGGGTTACGCCGCCGACTCCGGCACGGGCATGTATTATGGCGCAGACTCCGGCAAAGGAATAGGTCCCGGCGCCAACTCCGGCAAAGGATTTTGTTCAGTTCCAGGTTCAAGCGCAGATCCCGACGCAGCTCAAATACTTGTCTCATATTCCGGCGCCGACATCGAATGCTCCATTGATAGCGAATCGGAGTCAGATTATAGATATCAGATGTATGAAGTATATTTTACGACAGCTGATAAACGCGGCCTAAAATGGTACTATTTTATTGCCGAAGGGGAGTTCGGAGTCTACTATTATGGAAATAACCAGGATATGCTGGGCGGAGAGGGCGCCGTCGCGTGGAATACCCCGCCGTCCTACCAGATCACGGTATATGAAAGCAATTTCGAGACGCCTGAATGGCTTAGGCACGCAATTATATACCAAATATTTCCGGACAGGTTCTTTCAATACCGACAGGATGAACTGACGCAGGAGGAAGTAGAAAAAAAGAGGCCGGACTACATACTGCATAAATCCTGGAGCGATCAGCCCATATACAAACCTGACCCCCGAACCGGCGAAGTCATGAATAATGACTTCTTTGGAGGTAATTTAGCCGGAGTCGAAAAGAAACTCCCTTATCTGCATGAGCTCGGAATAAACACCATATATCTGAATCCTATTTTTGACGCGTATTCGAACCACAAGTACGATACCGGCGACTATATGAGCATTGACTCAATGTTTGGGGATGAAGGCGATTTGGTAAGGCTGTGTGCGGAAGCAGGAAAATTTGGAATACGCATTATTCTTGACGGGGTTTTCAACCACACCGGCAGCGATAGCAAATATTTTAACAGAATGGGGAATTATGACAGTGTCGGGGCGTTCCAGTCGATGGATTCCCCCTACTTCAGGTGGTATTCGTTTGAGGATTATCCATATAAATATGACTGTTGGTGGGGGATAGAGACTTTACCGAACCTTAACGAGCTTGAAGGCGATTTTATTGAGTTTGCGTTGGAATGTGAAGACAGCGTCGTTAAGCACTGGCTTCGACGCGGCGCCTCGGGATGGCGTTTGGATGTTGCCGACGAACTGCCCGGAGAGTTTCTTCGAGCGCTGAGACAAAATGTTAAGTCCGTTGATGAAGACGCCGTTATAATTGGCGAAGTGTGGGAGGATGCGTCAAACAAAGTAAGCTATGGCAAGCAAAGGGAGTATTTCCTTGGATTTGAGTTGGATTCGGTGATGAACTACTTGTTCAAGGACGCCCTGATTGATTTTATGCTCAATAGGAAGAGCGCCAAAGATTTCAATATGGAGATGTACAAAATACTCGAAAACTACCCAATACAATGCTTTTACTCTCTAATGAACCTCTTGGACGGCCACGATGTTGTAAGGATAATCACTCTGCTTTCCGGATGCCCAATCGATATTTCCAAGGATGAGAAAGCGGATTATAAGTTGTCCAGGGAGGAATATGAGATTGGCAAGCGACGGCTCAAGATTGCCGCGCTGATTCAAATGACTTTCCCGGGCGCGCCCACGGTATACTACGGGGATGAGGCGGGAGCGGTCGGGTTTGAGGACCCGTTCAACAGGGGTACGTTCCCATGGGACAACATAGATGGCGATCTCCTATCCTGGTACAGGAAGATAATTGCCGTCAGGAAGCAAATCCCCGCTCTTAGGACAGGGACTTTTGAACCATTGTATTGTGAAGGCGGCGTTTATGTATTTGCGAGAGTCATTCGGCGCAAAACCGACGTCTTTGGAAAGAAAAGCGAAAACAGCTTCGCACTGGTGGCAGTGAACACTGAAAAGAATGAAGACAAGCAGGCCATTATTGATCTGTCGTACTGGAACCTGCCATATGTATACGATGTTTTAAACGGTAAAACAGTTGAATTGCAGCGTTCAAGGGCGTATCTGCAACTCCCGGGAATATCCGGCGCCATACTGACGTTCCCGGAATGTAATGCTCCATAAAATTGATTTAAATTGATTTAAATATAAATAATAATTCAGCTTGCCAGCGCATGGAAAATAATGTATTTTCGATATATGTTGAATATGCTGACGAGTTTGTTAATAATAAAGACCCTGGGCTTGGGGTGCATCGTTTTTATCGCCTTATATTGGGATTTGAAGAGTTCAAAAATTCCGAATAAACTAATTCTTTCCGGGATGATTATTGGCGTGGCGCTAAACCTTACAGAGGGATTATTTGTGTCGGAAAGGGCTGCGACCGCTTTGATTCCGGATGACCCGACCGGAGTTTTATCCTCGTTGAGCGGCATTACGCTCAACGCTCGTGTAATACTGACGCCCATACTGACATCCTTACTGATTTCCATACTGATTCCCTTTCTTTCGCTGATCGCTCTGTATGCGCTTAAAATGCTTGGCGCCGGGGATATAAAGTTGTTTATGTCCATGGGCGCCATTGTGGGTCCATGGCCCATAGCGGAAATCATGGCGTATTCTTTTTTGGCCGGAGGGGCGCTCTCGCTATTTGCGGCGCTTCTCAACAAACAGGCGGGGGTGTGTGCAAAGAGGTTTTTGGCATATGTCAAGGCATGTTTTTTGCAACAAAAGTTCCTTCCATACGAGCGTGACATCGTTTTTTCACGTTTTACAAGAGTTGTATCAACCGGCGGAATGATCAAGTTTTCGATTGCTATTGCAGCAGGGACGTTTTTATACGCAATCAGGAAAACGCTTTGGTTTTTCTTTTCAGGCTTATAACCATTATAACCCAGGTTATAACCCAGGTTTAACCCATAAACGGGTGCATTTGTAACCCGGGATATAACCCATAAACATGTGCATTTATAACCCAGGTTATAACCCATAAACGCCCATAAACGCCCATAAACAAATAACATGGAACAACGCAGAATAATACTGTATAATAGATCATATGAAAGCCATATCATTTATAAGCAAGCGTCTTAAGGGCAGCAGGGCTTTGTACGCCGCGGCGGTGCTGATGGTCGCCGTATCGGCGGTGATGACGCTGCTGACGCCGTATATCATTAAAATCATAATAGACTATGTTTTAGGCAACAAGCTTGACGAGGCGCCTGGGACAGTCATTTGGGTTTTTGAGCGAGCCGGGGGATTGAGTTTTATCAGGGCCAATCTCTGGATATGCGGCATTGCCATAGTCCTGTCAACAATACTAAATAGCGTGGCTATGTATTATAGGGGTAAACTAAGCGCGATAGCCGCGGAGAGGATTGCAAAAAATCTGAGAGACGATCTGTACTCGCACATTCAAAGACTGCCTTATGACGAGTTGGTGAGGATTAAGACCGGAGATTTTATTCAAAGGTGCACATCCGACGTTGATACGGTAAGACGGTTTTTATCGGTACAACTGGTAGAGGGGGGCAGGACGGTGATCCTGATAGGCGGGATTGTGTTTGTCATGACCTTACAGAGCGTACCGTTCACTCTGGTATCCACGCCCATGATACCTCTTGTGTTTTTATTCTCACTCGTATTTTTTATCCTGGTCAGGGACGCGTTCCAACTGACCGATGAAGCCGAGGGAGACATGATGACGGTACTCCAGGAGAACCTCACCGGAATCAGGGTCGTTCGGGCATTTGGACGTCAGAGGTATGAGACCGACAAGTTCGAGGAGAAAAGCGTGCTTTTCAGGGAGCTGGACTTAAAGCTGGGTAAGCTTGTCGCGTACTTTTGGTCGGCGTCTGAATTCATGTGCATGGCTCAGATGAGCGCTATACTGATCGTGGGCGCAATATGGGCAGTGGACGGCAAGGTAACGCTGGGAACGGTCCTGTTGTTCTTAAATTACGCGACGCAACTGATGTGGCCTATCAGGCAGCTTGGACAGATTCTTGCGGATATGGGCAGAATGAGCATATCAATCTCGAGACTCCGAGAGATACTTGAAATGCCGGTCGAAAACATGAGGGAGGACGGATCCAAACCGGAAATAACGGGCGCCGTCGAGTTTAAAAACGTATGTTTTGAGTATAATAGCGGCGAGCCGGTTTTAAAGGATATTTCATTTACGGCTCAAAAAGGCCAGACGATAGCAATAATGGGACCGACAGGCTCAGGGAAGACAACATTGATAAACTTACTGTCGGCGCTTTACGATTATACGTCGGGGTCTCTGACGTTTGACGGGCGCGAATTGAAGGAAATGAATAAAGAGTGGGTCAGAAAGCATGTGGGCGTTGTTGAACAGGAGGTGTTTCTCTATTCGAAGCCTGTAAGGGATAATATTCTCATTGCTAACAGGCGAGCGTCCGAAGAGGCGCTGTTCGAAGCTGCGAAAACGGCGGAGATGCACCGTGTCATCGAGGAGTTTGAGGAGGGTTACGACACGGTAGTGGGTGAGCGCGGGATGACGTTGTCGGGTGGCCAAAAGCAGAGGGTTGCAATAGCGAGGACAATAATTGGCAACTACCCTATCCTAGTATTTGACGATTCGCTGAGCGCAGTCGATACCGAGACGGACGCGGCGATTCGAAAGGCGCTGAAGCGGCGGCGCCGCGACGTAACAACCTTCATAATTGCCCACAGGATAACGACCTTGTTTGACGCGGATCTAATCCTGGTGCTGGAGGACGGCCGGATAACGCAGGCTGGAACACATGAGGAACTGATAACGAAAGACGGCTTGTACAAAAGGATTTGGGATTTGCAAGGAGAGTTGGAATCTCAGGTAGAGGCGGAAACAATGTGATGCACAACGACGACGAAGCTTTTGCGGAAAAACTGGATATTAAAATCTGGATGAGGCTTTTTCGGTTTGTCAAACCGTATAAAAGAAAAGCGATAGGGCTATTTGTTTACATGGTTTTGTCCGGAGCGATTGATTCCGTTCTGCCAATGCTTCAAATGTACGCTGTTGACAACTTCATTACGAGAAACTCTACCGAGGGGCTTGTGCTGTTTGGGATAGCAATGGCGGTTGTCATTGTTTTGCAAGTGTTCTCCACTTACTTTCTGGTTTGGTATGCCAACAGTTTAAGCATGTCAGTTTGTTACGATTTGAGGCGCGTGGGCTTTGTGCATCTCCAACGGCTCAGTTTTTCGTATTATGACAAGACGCAGGTTGGCTGGATTGTGGCGCGGATGACTTCAGATACATATTCGCTTGCGGGGGTCATGACCTGGGCGCTTTTTGATTTTGTCTGGGCAGCTTCCGTTGTGTTGTTTGTCACTGTCTTTATGCTGATACTCAATTGGAAGCTGGCGCTTATTATGCTGTCTGTAATGCCTGTCCTTGCCATTAGCGCGGCATATTTTCAAAAGCGGATTTTGAGGCATCAACGGGAAGTGAGAAAGTACAACTCAAGAATAACGGGCGGATTCAATGAAGGTATTATGGGGGCAAGGACGAGCAAGGTTCTGGGTACAGAGAAGGAAAACCTCGGCGAGTTCCGGCAAATCACGGAAAAGATGTTCAACTCATCGGTAAAAACAGCTATATTCTCTTCGCTGTTTTTACCTGTCGTCATGACGCTGGGCAGCATTGGAACGGCGCTGATGCTCTCTTTGGGCGGAAGCGGGCTCGCCGTCGGCGGAGGGAGTTTTATAGGTGTGATAAGCTTTGGGGCGCTTTCGGCGTTCCTGACGTTCTCGATACAGATTTTTGAACCGCTCCGCGAGGTCGCCAGGGCTGTATCAAATGTCATATCCACCCAGGCGTCGGCGGAAAGGGTAATCACTCTGCTCGATTCCGAGATCGAGGTTAAGGACAGTGACGATGTAATTAAAGTTTACGGCAGCGAGGAGGCGCCAAAGAGGGAGAACTGGCCCGGGATAAAAGGGGACATCACCTTCCGCAATGTAACATTCTCCTATGGGGGCGGCAAGAACGTGCTTGAAAACTTCAGCTTAGACATTAAGCAGGGAGAGACGATAGCGTTTGTAGGAGAAACCGGCGCCGGCAAGAGTACCATTGTGAATTTGGTGTGCCGGTTTTATGAGCCGATAGAGGGACAGATACTCATTGACGGCGTCGATTACAGGGAGAGGTCTCAACTATGGCTCCAATCAAATTTGGGGTATGTGTTACAGGATCCCCACCTGTTCAGCGGCTCGATAAAGGAGAACATAAGGTACGGAAAACTCGAAGCGACTGACGAGGAAATAGAAAACGCGGCAAAGGCGGTAAAGATTCATAACTATATAGTTTCTCTGCCCAAGGGGTATGACACGGAGGTTGAAGAGGGAGGAAGCAGGCTGTCAACAGGCCAAAAACAGCTCATATCGATTGCCAGGGCGGTGCTGGCGGATCCAAGGATCTTTGTATTGGACGAGGCTACCTCGTCAGTGGACACAGAAACGGAAAAATTGATTCAGGACGCGATACAGTATGTGATGAAGGACAGGACAAGCTTTGTGATAGCGCACAGGCTCTCAACAATACAACAGGCGAGCCGGATATTTGTAATCAAGGACGGAAGCATACACGAACAAGGAGAGCACAGGGAACTGCTAAAAAAGAAGGGGTATTATTACAGGCTGTACACAAATCAATTTCTCAAGGAGTCCGGTTTGTTGTAAGGCGACCTCGAAAAAGACCTCGAAAAAGACCTCGAAAAAGATCTTGAAAAAGACTTCAAAAAGAGCCGTCAGGAGGTTCTATTATTCTTGAAAATGGTTACAATCTGTGCTAGAATGTGTTTGACAGGCGAGTTACGATCAAACCCGGTGTAACCGCGCCCCGTCTTTGCGTGCAGAGGAATCGCGCGAGTAACACGATGCGGCGAGCGCGGTATTTCGTTTAGAAAGACAAATATTCTTTAAGCGGGCATATGCGTCAGGTAATCAAGTAATCAAGTAATCAAGTAATCAGGTAATCAGGAAATCATGTAGTCATGTAGATATAGTCAGGTAGTCAGGTAGTGAAAAGAGATGCGGCGGCTACGACAATTCCTGGAGAACCTGCAATTTACAATAGCGGGGAGTGGCGTCAGGCATCGGATGGAGATGCAGCCCCCGAAAGAATTCCCAGACAACTTTGTAAATCACAAAAGCGGGGAGTAGCGTCAGGCGGCGGATAACGATTCAGCCCCCGAGAGTATTCTTAGACAACCTGCAAATCACAAAAGCGGGTAATAGCGTCAGGTGGTGTAAATAGTGGAGAACGACACGGGTCTTTACCAGGCTCAAAAACTGGCTATGACGCAGCAAATGCGCCAAGCCATAAAAATATTACAACTCAGCTCATACGAACTGAACGAATACCTCAAAGATCAGCAGATGAGCAATCCTATGCTCGAGATGCGGGATGTCGTTGAAGAGGACAGCATTGAAGCGGCTGTATGCTGGAGCGAGGCCAAAAGCCAGGAGGAAGCGGATATTCAGCCGCAGATTCAAGGGCATGGTATAGAGTGGAAAGAATACTTCAACGCAAGCGACTATTCAAATCACGACCATTTCTATTATGAAACAAACGATATCGAGTATAACGTTATTGAGCGGATACCGTATGAGGATACCACTCTTACAGATTATCTAATGTTACAACTGAACACAGCTGTCCATAATAAAAAGGAATACCGCATTGCAAAGGCGATTATAGAGGCTATAGACGAATCGGGATATCTTACATTGTCAGCCGAGGAGATTGCATCGGAAACCGGCGCCGGCGTCGCTGAAACCAAGAGAATGATCAGGGAGGTTCAGCGGTTTGACCCGCCGGGCATCGGTTCGGCCAGCCTGGAGGAGTGCCTGCTGATACAGATAGAGCAACTGTCACAGACTGAATATAGCGATTTCGACCTTGAGCTCCCCAAAATGATCATTCAACATCATTTAGAAGATCTGGCCGGCAACAGATTGGCCAACATCACCAGAGCATTGCACATTTCAACTCAGGAAGCGCAGGAGGCGTGCGATTTTATTAAGACGCTCGAGCCGCGCCCGGGCAGAAATTTCATTCAAGACGGACAAACTAAGTATATTATTCCTGATATAGTTATAGAACAAGTTGACGGTAAGTTTGTTATAAATATTTCCGAGAACGCCGCGCCCAGGTTACGTATAAACCGGTTCTACAAGAAGTACCTGTTGAACAAGGGCGGAGACAGGGATAAGGACAGGGCTGAAGAAAAGGGAAAGACAGCTGAAAGGGACAAAACCCATGCGGCGGATACGGGTGAGAATGACGGGAATGACGAGATTGACGAGATTGTAAAGTATTTGCATGAGAAGCTCAACTCTGCGATGTGGCTCATTAGGAGTGTGGAACAGAGACGAAAGACTATTTATAGGCTCGTGGAAGCGATTCTATCAAACCAGAGGGATTTCTTTGAAAAAGGCAAGGCAAATCTAAAAAGCCTGACGTTAAAACAAGTTGCTGAAGAGATTGGTATGCACATTTCAACGGTAAGCAGGGCTGCGAATGGGAAATATTTACAGTGCCGTTTTGGGGTCTTTGAACTTAAATATTTTTTTGACAGCGGAGTATCCGGGAACTCCGAACAGCGGGTTTCATCGAAGGGCATACAGGAAATGATTGTCAACATTATAAAATTGGAAAATGCGAAGAAGCCTTTTAGCGACAGGCAAATAGCAGATGAATTGTCGTCGCGGGGGATTGAACTGTCAAGGAGAACAATTGCGAAATACAGAGCTGTACTCGAGATTCAATCATCTTCAAAACGCAAGAGGTATTAACAACTAACTTGTTTTTTATTAGCGTTCATAAGGATTACGTTGCTAAATCCCCAGGAACATTAGAGAAACAGGAGCTTTAGAGAGTTCAAGAAAAACAGAAAAAGGTCGCGGCCAGGTGTTTGGAGGTGATGCTCCCGTGAACGACAGAGGAGATTCAAGAAGAAAACGTGACGGAAGAAGAACAAGCAGCGTCAGAGAAGCAGGATATAGTAAAGGAGAACCTAATGAAAGCAATTTTGATAATCTAAAAAGCAGCGGATCAAATACTTCTGAGGCATCTGTAGCTCAGGGCAAGGAAGGTTCGGTCGGAAAGAGTCGCGGCAAAATTCAGGGCCAGAATCAGGGCCAGACTCACAGCCAGAATCAAGGCCAGAATCAAGGCCAGACTCAAAATCAGAATCAGCTCCAGAATCAAAGTCAGAGTAAGAGCAAGAGTCAGAGCTGGAGTAAGGTCAAGAGCCAGAATCAGAATCAAAGCCAGAATCAGAGTCAGAACCAGAATCAGAGTCAGAACCAGAACCAGAACCAGAATCAGAGTCAGAACCAGGCCAGGAGTCAGAGTCATGGTTCCGTGTACAGTCAAGGCCATAAACAGGGGCAGGTCGGCGGTCGGCGCGAACGGATTCTGGGAAATCAGGCTGTCAAAGGCGTTGATAGCGCTAGAATAGCCGGAGTTCCCGGGAGGGATGGCGGCCCCAAAGATTCGGTCACTGGCGGTGAGGAATTAGTTGCTGGCAGTAAGGACACGGCGCATGGACGGATTGGCGGCGCCGGAGCGACGTTTACATCCAGGCATTCCGGAGGCGTCACAGGCGCAAGGCGCGGGGATCACCTGAACAGGACGCATTTTGAAAGAGGAAAATATGCCAATATCAGGCCTAAAGCAGAAGAAACTGTTGAAGATATAAAAGCGGACAATATAAGGATCGAAAAAGAAATAGAACTTGAGATAAAAGAGATTCAAAGCCTCAAATTGGTATTGTAGGAAAACTCACATGAAACCCCTATATGATGCGGTTATGGAATACGCAAATTCTTTCCCTTATGCATTCCACACTCCGGGGCATAAGCTCGGGAAGGGTTTTTCAAGCGGAGGGGCTTTTTTTGACGTCGCTGGTTTCGATCTTACAGAATTACCGGAAACGGATAACCTGCATTATCCTGAGGGACCAGTTAAGAGAGCGCAGGAATTGGCCGCCATTGCTTTTCATTCAGCCAGAACATGGTTCCTTGTAAATGGCTCCACGTGTGGAGTACATGCAATGATAACGGCGGCTTGCCGCCCAGGTAGTAAACTGATAATTTCAAGAGACTTTCATATGTCCGCATATAATGGCATGACGCTTGCCTGTGTGAAGCCGTGTTACACGTATCCGCCAACGCCGCGAATGATACGTCAGGCGGCGGATAAGAACCCTGACGCAGTGGCTGTTTATGTAACAAGGCCAAGTTATTTCGGGGAGATGTGCGAGCTTGAAGAGATTGTGGAGATTGCGCATTCCCGAAATATGCGCGTCCTGGTTGACGAAGCGCACGGGGCGCATCTTGTATTCTCAGAAAAACTCCCTTTTTGCGCTATGGATGCGGGCGCCGATCTGTGTGTCCAGAGTGCGCACAAAACGCTGGTTGCGCTCACTCAGGGCGCATACATGCACGCCTCGGCGGAAGCGGTAAAGGAAAACAGCCTGGTGTATAGGATTGAGACGGCGTTGAGGAGTATTCAAACATCCAGCCCATCATATATAATAATGTCGTCGCTGGATTATGCCAGAGAGAATATGCAGGAGCATGGCAGTGATGAGCTGGACAGACTGTTATTCTTATGTGAAGATTTCTATAAGTGCATGGAAAAAGCCGGATATGGCGTGCCTCTTGACGCGATAGACTATGGTGAGGCGCCTGACACAACAAGCCGGGGGGCGCAGCTCGACTCAACAAGCCATAGCGCCGCCCCGCTCGACGCAGCAAGCAAAAGTGAGGCGCCCGGCGCAACAAACCGGGGGGCGCAGCCAAGAAGAGTAGCAAAAAGCGTAAACGGGCAAAACAGGTATAGAAGAGACATCACAAGGCTTGTTTTAAACACGCGCAAAATCGGCCTGACGGGAGTTATGGCGGAAGCTGCCCTGTTCAATAAGTTCAATATTAGAATCGAGACGTCTGATATAGATAACATTGTCATGATAGCAACAATTGCAGACACAGAGGAAGACTTCAGGTATTTGAAAAATGCTCTCTACACAATTGCCAATGAAGCCCGGGACAGCGAGACTTGTTTTGGCAGTTGCGCCGCAGGGTATAGCGCTGCAAAGCCCGGCGCCGCAGGACATAACGCCATGAGTCCCGGCGCCACAGAACCCAACACAGCGTGTCCCGGCGCCACAGTGCCTGGCGCACTTAAGTCCGGAGTCGGTAGGGACAGAGCTAACGGCGCGCCGGGTTTCTGTTTTCGTTCAAGCGAGCAACCTGAAATAGCAGACGCAGAATGGCAAGTATTTCCGGAGAATGTGTCAGCCCCGTTATGCTTTTATGACAATTTACACAGGGAAGCCCAATATTCCGCTCTTACAAGCGCCGCCGGGATGACTGCGGCTGCGCTTGTCACGCCGTATCCGCCCGGCATACCGCTGCTTTGCCCCGGTGAAATTATAACGCCGGAGCTTGTAGAGAAAATCGTTAATTTGCTGCGAGCCGGTATTAAGATAAACGGTATTGATGGAGAAAACAGGATATGTGTATACAGATTTCCTGCGGGGGTGTAATGATATGTTGATTGTTTTTGAGGGGGTAGATTCGAGCGGTAAAGAAACCCACAGCCGAAAAGTTTATGAGAGGCTTATCAGCGAAGGGCATATCGCAAGAAAGATTTCCTTCCCAAATTATGAGAGCAGGGCTGCCGGCGCAATAAATATGTACTTAAACGGCGAGTTCGGGAAAAACCCCGAAGACGTTAACCCCTTTGCAGCATCAACGTTTTATGCTATAGACCGGTTTGCCTCCTTCAAGCAATATTGGGAAGCGGCAATTACATCGGGAGAGATTGTTATTGCAGACAGATATACAACTTCGAATATGATACATCAAGGCGCTAAAATCAAAGATGACGCCGAGCGCGCCGAGTATGTTGAATGGCTGTGCGACTTGGAATTTACGAGATTTAAGCTTCCTAAACCTGATAAAGTGATTTTTTTGGATATGCCGATGGAATTTCGAATGGAGCTTCTGAAGGATAGGAAGGAGAAAGACATCCATGAGAGCGACGCGGAATACATGAGGACCGCTCATCTATGCGCGCAAAAAATGGCAAAAGAGCAGAGTTGGGAACAGGTGTCTATTGTCAAGAACGGTAAACTGAGGACGATAGAGGACGTACACAACGAAGTCTATTCGATAGTCCTTGCAACAATGTCGCAACAACGTGGTTGCAGCAATGCGGTTGCAACATTGTGCAACAATGTCGATAGTCTTGAAACAATGTTGTAATGACAGGCGCGCTAAATTATGGTATGATTATTTAATGTAAGTGTCATGCCAGATCAAGAAATCATGTGTTTTCCTGTGTGAAGCTGCGCTTGTGAGGAAAGGGGGCTTTTATGAAACTCGTATTGGCTATTCTCCATGATGAAGATGGCCCGAAAGTCATGGAAGCTTTGAACAAAGGGGGATTCAGTGTGACAAGGCTTAGCTCGTCAGGCGGTTTTTTACGCGCCGGCAATACTACCCTGGTTGTTGGGGTGGATGAGGAGCGGGTTGAGGATGTTGTCAACTTGGTCAAGAGCACGTCTAAAAGCCGCAAAAAAATGATTGACTCTTCCACAATGCCGGCTAACAGTACCTCTATGGGCGGGATGTTTATGCCCTACCCTGTCGAGGTAGTTGTTGGGGGAGCGACAATATTCGTGCTGAATGTTGAAAGGTTTGAGAAAGAGTAGGGCTGCTTATGAACGTAAGAGAGACATCGCGGACCGGAAAGCCCCCTCCGGCTGAAAAAGAAAGCAAGACGTCCGCCGAGAAGCCGTCAGGCGATTTTCTGGGTTTAATTAAGGGCGTTGAGGAAAAAAGTATAGTCGAGAGACTGAGGGCGCTCGCTGATGGTATTATTGAACAGGGCAAGAAGCTTTCCGATAAAATTGACATTAAGGAATTGAGGCTATACAAGAAGATGATAGCCGGATTTCTGGACGAGGCTGTCGGTAACTCAAGAAAGTTTTCCAAACAGAGCTATCTTGACAGAAGAGGGCGCCACAAGGTCTATGCGGTAATAAAAAAGGTCAACGAGGAGTTGGACGAGCTCACAAAAGAGGTTTTAAACGGAGAAAAAGACCGGATCATGATATTGAAACGGCTGGATGATATTAAAGGGCTGATTTTGGATATCATTATGTGAAAGGTGACAAACGATTATTACAGATATTGATTTGGCAGAATATATCGGTCAGGCAAAAATAGTTAACAAGATCAAATCCCAAATCAGTTCCGGTAGAGTATCAAACGCGTTTTTGTTTTGTGGCAATCCAGGAATGGGGAAAAAAACGCTTGCGGGACTGTTCGCAGGTGTTTTGCTTTGTGAGGGCTCGGGGGCAAGTGGCGACAGGGAGGCAGGTGGCGACAGGGGAGAAGGTGGCCCAAGGGGAGCAAGCGGCGCCGGAGGCGCAAGCGTAGCCAGGGGAGCAAGCGGCGCCGGAGGCGCAAGCGTAGCCAGGGGAGCAAGCGGCCCCGGAGGCGCAAGCGAGGCGGCGCGCGAATCCGACCCACAGACGCCATGCAGAACCTGTGTAACTTGCAGGTTACTGAATAACAATGCAAGCCCGGACTTCCGGGTTGTAACAACCGATAAAAAGTCAATTTCTGTGGACGATATAAGATATATCATTGACTGGACATACATACGCCCAACCTACTCATCAAGAAAAGTCTATATTATTGAGGATGCGGATCGTATGACAGCCCAGGCGCAAAACGCTCTTTTAAAAACACTTGAAGCCCCGCCTGACTATATTACTGCGATCATGACTCTGACAAATCCGCAGAGCCTTTTAGAGACAGTAAGGTCTAGATGCGTATCATGGAATTTTTCCAACTATTCAGACGACGAAGTCGCCGCAATTATTCAGACAAAAAGCGCTAATGATGAAGTTACAGGAATTGTTCAGACAAAAAGCGCTAATGATGAAGTTACAGGAATTGTTCAGACAAAACACGCTAATGATGAACTTACAGGAATTGTTCAGACAAAACACGCGTCTGCTGACGTAGCGAGGATTAATAGGCTGTGTGCGAGAATTGCCGCCGGATCCCCCGGAAAGGCCCGGGAGATAAAATTCTCTGACAGGTACTTCGACTTGAGGGATTTCGCGATAAACCTTCTTTATCGACATATTGAAGGAGACAGGTCGGCGATGATTCAGTTGTATGAATATATGGAAAAAAACAGGGATGATTTCGATATATTAACGGATATACTTATGTGTTGGCTGAGGGATATGTGGTTGTTTGAGGCGTCGGGGGACGACAAGTTGTTGAGAAATTCAGATAAAAAGGATATTATTCAATCATTGAGAGGGAAATGCAAGATTAGCGATATATTAAACTGTATCTGGGAGATAGAGAAAATTAGGATAGCGATTGCAGCCAACGCAAGTTTTCAACTTGCTCTCAACGTGATGTTCCTGAAGATAAGAAAATTAGGAAAGGTAGGAGCAATTAATGCCTAATGTTGTCGGTGTAAGATTTAAATCGGTTGGAAAGGTATATTATTTCGATCCGTCCGGATTAGATATAAAGGTTAACGACTATGTAATAGTCGAAACAGCGAGAGGCGTGGAGTTAGGGGAGGTAGCGATGGGAGTGAAGGATGTACCCGACGCGCAGATTGTCTCTCCGTTGAAGAAGGTCATGAGATTTGCGACAGATGAGGATAAAGCGTGCGCGGAAGAGAATATCAGGAAGAGCAAAGAGGCGTTCAACACTTGTGTAAAAAAAATTGAGCAACATAAACTAGATATGAAATTGATTGATGTTGAATACACTTTTGACAATAACAAGATACTCTTTTATTTTACTTCTGACGGGAGGGTAGACTTCCGGGACCTGGTAAAGGACCTTGCCTCTATATTTAAGACACGGATTGAGCTTCGACAGATAGGCGTGCGTGACGAAGCGAAGATGATGGGAGGCCTGGGAATATGCGGGAGATGCCTTTGCTGTAAGTCATTTCTCGGGGACTTTCAACCTGTTTCTATCAGAATGGCTAAGGAACAGGGGCTTTCACTCAACCCGTCCAAGATATCGGGGAACTGCGGCAGGCTGATGTGCTGCTTGAAATATGAGCAGGAGGCATATGAGCACTTGCTGGCGAAAACGCCAAATACTGGCGCTTTGGTGGAAACTGCCATGGGGCGCGGGTCTGTCACGAGTGTGAGCTTGCTGAAAGGGCTTGTTAAGGTCAGGCTTAATGATGGAAATGAAACCGATTTAGAGACGTTTAGGGTTGACGAGGTCAAAGTAATAAAGAACACGTCAAAGCGCGACAGCTCCCAGGAATCTGTTGACGTGGCCTCACTAAAAGAACTGGAAGAACTGGAAGAGCTGGAAGACTAAACAATTTTTTTTGCGATTTGCTCAAATTTCGACCGTGGCACAATAACCAGTCTGTCACAACCCAGACATTTGATTTTAATATCCGCGCCCACTCGAAGTATTTCCCACACTTTACTCCCACATGGGTGCGCCTTTTTCATTTCTACCCTGTCGCCAACTTTAATACATGTCATATCTGTCTGCAAATCGACCGCTCCCTCCCATCGTAAGCCAATGCCCGTATGTGTACTTAATTATATAATTGTTTCACGTGAAAAAGCGAGAGCTTTATTTCCAAGTGGCTGCTTCACGTCAAAGTGAATGCTTCACATCGAAATGACAGCTTCACATCAAAGTGAATGCTTAACATCAAAGAGAAAGCTTCACATCGAAATGACAGCTTCACATCGAAATGACAGCTTCACGTCAAAGAGAAAGCTTAACATCAAAGAGAAAGCTTCACAATGAAACGGTTATTATACATCCTGAGAACTCATACAGGATATTGAATTCTTCAGGCGTCAGGGAAAGCTTCCCCCTTAAAGGGTCTCCGACTTCGACAATGCCGCGTCTAATGCTCAAAATAGCGACGTAATGAGCGGTCCCAATGACTCTTACGCATGCAATGGCTGGGACAACAGCCCCAGTGATATCGGGAACGACGGAGTGTGTCACACTAAAGCCACGTTCTGTTGCGTATCTGGCAAGATACCAGCTATCTGTACCCACACCGCTCGCATACGTTTCCCTCGAGATGTCCTCCTCAGAGTCCTTGCGTCCGTCGGAGCGGTACATAGCCGTAGCCAGCGCCGCAGGGCCGCAAGTGGATTGAGCGGATTGCATTAAGACCCCGTTTTCCCAGTTGGATGAAAACCCTGATTCCCTGTTGAGAGGTAATATGATCGGCGACATATAGCATGAGAGGATAAACAGTACGCAGAAAGGAAAAGCAAATGGACGAAGCCCCCTTTTAACGCGTGATAGGCGACCAAAGTCAATAAACAATCCTTCTTTACGTCGATAAGTAATGTATCCAAAGAGAGGTGACAGTAGCGAGGTCATTATTTCTATCCGGTTGATTGTCCGAAATGAGCAGTACACCGGCGACTCCCGGAAGACGTTCATGTAGCCCAGCGGAAACAGCAGAGACGGGAGCGCAATGATTGCGAGCAGAGCGATTACCTTTTTTCTGGTTCCGCCGTCACACGGTAGTTCAGCCAATTGTCTGCCGCTAATAAACAGAATCAGGCAAAATGCCAGGGATATGTAAAGATTGGGGTTTACAAATCTCATTTTATGCTTAAGATCATTTCCTTATCAAGATCAATTCCTTATTCGTTAAAAAGCCTTGAAACATTCTTGGTCGCCATGATGATTGATTATGCAATCATGGATTATTGTTGGTTTTCTGATTGTTTTTATTATAAACATATTTTGAATACAGCACAACAATAACACAATAAGCTGCAATTTGAGCGGGTATGGTGTAATATAGCAGTTTAGGAATAAAAATAATGAAAGCCATCGACGCGCTGCCGATATTGAACAGAATAAATGCCAAATGAGACGTCTTTCGCCAGACCATAGGGTCGCTCATAGTCCACTTAGTCTTGACGCCGTATGAACTCCGGAACTCAGATGCCTTTATCACATGCCCCATATATAAAAACAGCGCTATGAACAGTGGCGCGGAAAGGCTCTCCAAGGCGACGCTAAAGTTCAGAGCCCTAAACAAACCATACAGTTGAAATACGAAAACGAGCAGAATAAAGAAAAACTGAAAAAATGAAATAACTCCTCTTGTTTTGTGGGATGGTAAAATATGCCTCTTCTCAGCTGCAACGCCTAATGCAAAGAGGACAACTGACACTGATGGGAGCAGGAATACCAGTTCATACTTTGACCCGTACCTATCCACGACGCCTTGCTTGTCCCAATGCAAAGGCGTTCTTTCAGGCAGCTTTGCGCTGACAGCCAGCGAAACCACAAATAGCAGCGCGATCAGAATCAGATGGGGATATTTTTTCTTTAAAAAACCGTTGAGGGCTTGAAATAGCTTCATATTAAGGTCCAAAACTTCGTAATCGGAACCCGCAATTACAGAGATGGGGACATGCTACACCTCGTTATAATAAGCGGGCGTGTGAATATGTTTACCGCCTCTGAAGAACTACAGCTAAAAACTTTGCGGGTTTTCCGTTCAAAGCCCGCATCGCGTGTTCCCGGGAGGAGTCAAAGTATACGCTGTCCCCAGGATTTAAATCGTATTGCAGTTCTCCGATGTAAAACCGCATATGCCCCTCGACCAGAAAATTTAACTCCTGACCTTCATGTGCGTGAAGCTCCGGGGAGTTTAAATCATCTTTAGGCTCAACGGTCACCATAAATGGCTCCGATAATTTGTTCCTGAAAGTGAACGCCAAATGCCTGTAGTTGTATGCGGCGCGGCGGTCTATAGCGTAACCTTCGCCTGCGCGAGTCAGACAACAGGAGGACAACCGCGGCGACTCGCCGCTCATCAGATCCACAACATCCACACCCAGTATGCGAGCGGCGTTATACAGAAAGGAAAATGAAAAATCCCTCTCTCCCCTCTCGTACTCATCCAACTGTTCGGCCGTCACACCGCATTGAGACGCAAACGTTACCCTGTCAATGCCTTCAATATCCCTCAACGCTGCTAATCTACCGCCTATTTCACGCAACTGCTCCGTCATACTTTTTCCCTCCTTCTTTTTTTCTCCATTTGATCACAGTGATAAAGAGTCCAATGCGGGCTAACGCCCTCAACCCAATCCAACCTAATCCAACCCAACCCAACCCAACCCAACCCAACTCGGTTCGGCGAAGCGCGGTTCCCCTCGCCTCACGAGCGCGAGGCGCTCACTCCGCGCTGTTCGCGCGGCGATTAGCAACTTCCGGCTTAAACAACTCATTTTTTATTGCTGTTAACGAGTTGTTAGTTACTAGTCAACGAGCGCCGGGTCAAAATCCTCGATCCACGGCAGTCCCCACTTCTTAAGCTCTTCCATGAAGGGATCGGGGTCGAATTCTTCAACATTGAATACTCCCGGCTTCTTCCAAACGCCGCTCATGACAAGGGACGCCCCTATCATAGCGGGTACCCCCGTCGTGTATGAAATTGCCTGGGACCCGACCTCCCTGTAACACTCCTGGTGGTCGCAGACATTGTATAAGTAGTAATGTCGGGGGGCGCCATCCTTAATACCTTCAAATATGCACCCAATATTCGTTTTCCCCTTAGTTCTTGGCCCAAGAGAAGCGGGGTCGGGCAGCACGGCTTTCAGAAACTGCAGGGGAACAATCTTCATACCGTTGAAGTCTATAGGCTTGATAGAGGTCATGCCAACATTCTCGAGACATTTTAAATGGGTTAAATAGCTTTGACCAAATGTCATAAAGAAGCGGATGCGCCGTATACCCTTCAGGTTGAGCGCAAGGCTCTCTATCTCTTCATGATGCAGTAGGTACATGTCCCTCTCCCCTATCGAGGGGAAAACATAAACTCTCTTTATCTCCATAGGCTCAGTGTGAACCCACTTCCCGTCCTCCCAATAACTCCCTTTCGCCGTTACTTCCCTTATATTTATCTCGGGGTTGAAATTTGTCGCAAAAGGATATCCATGATCCCCCCCGTTTGCGTCCAATATGTCAAGCCTATGGATCTCGTCAAAGTAATGCTTCTGGGCAAAGGCTGAAAATACGCCTGTCACGCCCGGGTCAAACCCACAGCCCAGCAACGCGATAATCCCGGCTTCCCGAAACCGTTCGCGGTAATCCCACTGCCAGCGGTACTCAAACTTAGCGGTATCGGGAGGTTCATAGTTGGCGGTGTCAAGGTAATGGGTCTTTGTAGCCAGGCATGCGTCCATCACAGTCAGATCCTGATAAGGCAGCGCCAGATTCAATACAATGTCAGGAGTAAAACTCTCAATCAAGGAGACAAGCTCTCCTGTGTCGTCCGCGTCGACGGCGGCTGTGCGTATTACTGTCCTTCCCCCGTCCAGTTTGGCCTTGAGCGCGTCACACTTGCTCTTTGTCCTGCTTGCGACCATAATCTCACTAAACACATCGCTGTTTTGGCAGCACTTGTGAATCGTTACGCCCGCCACGCCTCCGCACCCAATAATTAAAGCCTTTCCGCCCATAAGTACCAGACCTCCTTTAGATTAAGAGCGTGCAATAGCAATTTAAGCCCCAGGAACGATAAAAACAAGTTGTTGAAGGATTAAATTACCAAAGCGGGCTACGCCCGCAACCCAATTCGGCTCGGCGAAGCGCGG
>JGI24702J35022_10000423_pt1 | contig 25400 bp, 21 predicted proteins | sample TergutTh196P4_FD_35022 | JGI IMG/M metagenome (IMG submission 35022)
AAAAAGGAACAAAGTTCCGTAGCTGCCGCAGCCCGAAGGGTTTGGCCAAAACAAGCCCAACTGCGTTGTTGCGGCTCCTATCAATAGTCTCGCTATTGCTTTGTCACAACTTAGTTGTCGCGCCTGGCATTTGAGCTTGTTTTGACCAAACGCATGCGCGTAATTTGTGTGAACATGCTCTAAATACCGATTAAATAAAAAACACAAAATTTTAACCGAAAAGGTGAAAAATGTTGCTCAAAACCGGATGTAAATTTTTTAAGATTTTTATATTTACGGTATTTTTTTATGTTCCTTTTGCTTTCGCGGACTACAATCCCGGCGGTGAAGCGAAACTGGGAAATTCCGTTCCAAGCGCATATCTTCCCTATGCTCCAAACGGCACAAGCCATTTGTCAAAACCTTATCCGACCAATAAGTGGTATACGTCATATTTGCACGTTCCCGTAAGCAATATTGAAACACAGTATACGCTTAACACGCATCCTCTAAATTACAAATTCAAAAATACGGCATATGTTCAGCTCGGCTGCCCTGTTTATACTGCGTCTTCCTCCAGGGTATACATGAATACGACTGACTATTTTGCCAATGTAAGCGCAAGCACTGCGGCATCCGTCGATACGGCTGCAAGCTATACTACCGCGATTTCTTCTTATTCCGACTGGTCTGCCGTATTAAGAAGGACTTTAAGTTCAGACAGCTCAAAATGGTTTACTGCGACAGTAGGAAAAGGATTTCTTTTTTCGTATTTTAATTACTCATCGGGACTTAATCCGGTGATACTGCACGGAAATTCGTGGAGCGGCGGTTTTACTTTTTATGATTCTTCCGGTACGGTTTTAACCATTACGGGAACTCCCGTCATTACGGATTCCATTTTGGTAAAATCTTCCGCTGACGGCAATGTTCATTATTTCGGAATATTCGCGCCTTATAATACGGAGTTTGTTTATGACGCGGCAAATAAAGCGCTGATATTGCAATTTGATTCGGCTCTTAGCGAAAATCAAAGATTGATGTCAATAGGTTATATACAGAGATATGACGAAAATCCCGCTGCCGTGTCAACAAAGTTTGAAAATATGAAGAAGTACGCGTATAATTTTGTGACGGGGACAAAATCAAGTTATGAAGTTACCGTCGATTTAGCCGTTAAGACAAAGTTTGAATTTACTTTTAACAGGCAAAGAACCGGCAGCGATTATGAAGACGGCGCTATTTTTGCTCTGTATCCTCATCAATGGAGAAATATTTCAGCGCTTTCGGGAACGGCAATAATGCCGCCAGGGTTAGACGGCAGCGCGGTTTTTGTCAGCACATACGCAAGCATAAAGGGCAGGCTTAAAGCGGTTTCGGCAACAAGTTTTGAAGTTACCAATTATTTTAACGGGATCCTCCCGAATTTTACTTATGAGATTCCAGACAATGACGTCAAATTCAGCGGCTATATCAATATAGATAAAAATTTTAAACCCGGCGACATCGAAAATCCGGATATAGGTTACAATCTGGCGGTCGACACCTATTATATCGGAAGAGGGCTTGGAAAGTCGGCTGGTCTTGCCCCTGTTTTTCACCAGCTTGCAAATGCATCGGGCGCGCAGGAAAATATAACGAACAGAAACAATATAATAAACGAGCTGAAGGCTGAACTTATAAGATGGTACGCTTATAACGGTCAGTCGGATAAGTATTTTGCTTATGACAATTTATGGGGCGGGCTCATAGGGATTAACCCTTCGCACAGTTTGCAGCATTATAATGATCATCACTTTCATTACGGATATTTTGTTTACGCGTCGGCCATACTCGCTTTATTTGATACTGATTTTGCCGTCGCGTCAAAGTACAAAGGGATGGTTGACTTGCTTATCCGCGATATGAACAGTCCCGCAAGAAACGATCCGGATTTTCCGTTTTTGAGAAATCTTGACGTTTATGCAGGACATTGCTGGGCAAACGGCATGGGCGGGTGGGAAGATCAAATTGCAAACGGTACAGGATATAATTCCGTTGACCAGGAATCTTCCGGCGAAGCCATGAACGCCTGGACAGGAATTTATCTTTGGGGTCTTGCGACAAATAATCAGGAACTTATAAATTTAGGCATTTACGGTTATACGACGGAATATTCGGCGATAAAAGAGTATTACTTTGACGTGAGCGGAGAAAATTATGCCGATTTCAGAGGTCCCGGCGGATACGCTCATAATTCCGTAGGAATATTGTGGGATAATGCGATTGAATATTATGTTTTATGGCGCGCGCCGTATTCGGCTTACGGAGCTCCGTATCCGCAGGAAATTAAAGGCGTGCAGGTGATGCCGGCAACTCCTTCAATGACTTATCTCGGGTATGATAAAACATATGCCGAAAATTTTTATAATGCCATGTCTTCCGAAGCGAATAANACTACTTCATATTGGGCGGATATATGGTCAAGATTTATTTCTTTTTTCAATCCCGCGGCGGCAATCAGTCTTCTTACGNCCAATGAGAGCGCATTAAACGCGTCTTCTTCCTTCGATACCAATTCAACTTCTTTTACGTATCATTTTATAAAGTTTTTCGAAAAACTCGGAAATGTCGCGACGTCCGCCAATAGCGGAAACGATTATTATGCGTCGGGCAATGCAGCTTATTCGGTTATGGATAAATCCGGAGAAAAAACTTATATAGCTTTTAATAATTCTAACGCGTATAAAAACGTGACCTTCCATTCAAGGCAGACAGGAAGCGCCGGAAGCATGGAAGTTCCTCCTATGACGACGGCTTCGACCAAAGATTTTAAAAATTTTAAATACGATTCTTTAAGAACGATGTATTCAAACGGAAACGATTACGCGCTTTTGATGGACGTTTATTCCGCCGGATATACGGCTGCCGCGGCTTCAACTTCTTCAATCGCAATCGACGCCGCGTATTATCAAACGTTTCCGTTTGCGTTTAATTTAGGTTCGCCGTCGGGCGTATTGAATAATGTTACGGGTTATGTTCAGGTTTGCGAAATAATGATTTCTTCGGATGTCAGCGCGAACCAGATAAAACTGGCGGCATATAATCCGAGCGGACAGCTTTTTTATCCGAGCCAGAGCATAATGGAAATTTCCGAAAGTAGCGGTACGGCAAACGTGAGGATCAAGGCAGATTTTACGAGTACCGGAACTTATGTTCTTGTTATACCCGTAGGAGCAATTCACATAGCAAACGGCACGCTGCTTAACGCTAAAGACGGGTCGAACGTTTCGGCGGCTATGCAGATATACGATTCGCTCACCAAATCCACGACGAGCCAAACTTTTACCGGTTCGTATAACATAAACGTAATCGAAGGCAGAAACTATGTGCTTACGCCCGTTTCCGAGAATTTTATTTTTAGCCCCGCAAACTTTTCTTTTACCGTTTTAAATTCAGACATAACAAATTTAGATTTCACGGCGCATCCTAAATACGAGCTTGGCGGCGCCGTAACTTTCAGCGCAAGAGCGATGAATAAGATAGCCGTTAATATATATGACGTTTCTGCGGGAAGCACAAAAATCGTTACAACCGGCATTGACGGAAAGTATACGGGATATATATATTACGGCAATACGTATATAATAACGCCGGTTTCTTCGGAGTATGATTTTACGCCGCCTTCAGTGACAATCAATAATGTTCAGCAGCAGCATTTGGGCGTGGATTTTTATGCGCGTATAGCGGATGGACGGTTTGTCGCATATCCGAATCCGTATAAACCTTCAAAGCACGGCAGTATCGGCATAACGTTTGCCGGCTTAAAACAGGGCGCCGAGATCAAAATATACAATATTGCCGGCGAACTAGTATTCGATACAAAAGCTTCCGCAGACGGTCCGTTTGTGTGGTATGCGGAAAATAATTACGGCAATCAGGCAGCGTCCGGAGTGTATATCTATCACATAAAATCCGGCGGAAAAACGCATAAAGGCAAAGTCGCGGTGGAGAGATAATCAGGGTGTGCACACCCTAGTGAAGGTAAGCCAAAAGATAAAAAGACATAATATAGCAGTAAAGTCTTTGCAGTTGTGCCACTTAGCTTCATTAAAAAAGGGATATAAAATGAAACAGGCGGCGTTGTTTTTGGCAGTCGTTATTATTTTTTCGTTTATTTCGGCGTTTAATTTGCATGCGCAGACATATGTTACAAATGAAACGGAACTTGACAATGCCATATCTTCCATGTATACGGATATTGCGATTGCCACGGATACATTAAATATTAATTCGACGATAACAGTAGCATTCTCTCCTGACTTATACATCCATGCGGCTTCAACGCCGGCATTTTTTTCAGGCGGAGCAAACAGCAGTTTTGACATTATAATGTCCAGCGTAACATTTAAGGATATCGGATTTAAAAATTTATCCTCCGGCGCTTTTCTCATAGCGGGCAATTCAAATATGACTTTTGAAAATACCGCAATAGAAAATAATGATTCGTCGAATGATTTTGCGGCGTTTGTTTTTGCCGATTCCGAAGTTGCGTTTAACGGCGATATAAAAGCTTCTTCAAATACGGGCACATATCTTGGCGGCGTTTTCTCCTTTGAAAATTCCACGGTAACTTTTAACGGCAATGCGGAATTTTCCCATAATTCCGCGTATTCCGGAAGCGCTATCTGGGCTGAGTTCAGAGGCAATTCAATAATTTTTAACGGAAAATCAAATTTTGACCATAATAATTCAATTCTTTCCGGCGGCGCCGTAAAAATCAACGGGAGTAATTTGAATTTTAACGATGAGGCGGACTTTAGATATAATCAATCGGCCGCTGACGGCGGCGCTGTGCACATAGGGGCTAACACATTTGTCAATTTCGACAGCCGGTCCGTATTTGAGGGAAATAAAGCGGCAGATAATGGCGGCGCAATGTATATAGCGGAGAACTATTTAGGCGGCGTTAACTTTTCCGCAAGAGCGTCATTTATGGGAAATGAGTCCGGAAAAAGCGGCGGCGCTATATATTTAAATGAATCGGTTATAACGCTTCAAAATGCAAGTTTTACGAATAATACTGCCGGAGAAAACGGCGGAGCAATTTTTCTTAAGGGAAATGCTGGATATAATTCGGAACTTAATATCAACACCGTAAATAACGGAGCCTCGAACAATAAAACGGTTTTTCAGGGCAATACCGCCGCGGGCAAATCAAATGCGATATATCTTGGAGAATATTCCATAGCGGCATTTGATACGGCTTACGGAGCTTCCGTTGAGATGTATGACGGGATTGCGTCAAGCACGCGCAATACTTTTATGATTGTTAAGGGAGTCGGCGATTTTAATCTTTACGCCGAAGCAAACATCGATAATCTTGAAATAGACGCCGGCGTGTTTAATATAAAAAGTTCAAATAATTTAACTGCCGGAACTCTCGCGGCAAATCAGAGCGCAGTTATAAATATGCAAAATTCTTCAAATTCAAACGCTATTACCGTCAAAAATTTTGATTTTGACGGACTTCTAAAAATTGACGGTGGCGCCGGAGACGGTTCCGACGGCGATAAAATCGTTGCCGAAAACGCCAAACTCGGCTTAAACAGCAGACTTAATATAAAAACTGACGCGGACGTAGATGCTTCAATGGATTACCGGAAAAGATATTACAAAATTTTGAACTATGCGGTCCTGACCGGTACTTTTAGCAATGTAACGGTCAATAATAATTTGACGCTTGCTTCGGTTAGCCGCGCAAACGAAATTTTATACGCGGACAACTGGATGACAGTCACTTTATCGGGAAACAAATTGTATACGGACTTTACCTCTCTGACCGGACTTTCGTATAACCAGCAGCAGGTAGCAAAAACTTTTGACCGTCTTTCCGGAAGCTCTTCATTAAGCCTTGATCTTGACGAACGGATCTCGGCGATCGACGCTTATGCGGACGATAATCTTAAAAAAGATGCTTTGTTTGACGCTTCGGGATATTTTATTGCCAATGTCATAAGAAGCGCGGCTTTGGGCAGCTGCAGATATGACATATACAACAGATTAAGATATCACGATATTGACGCCCATAACCTTAACGGCATATGGGTGCAGGCAAAAGCGCAAAACAGCCAGATTGAAGAAGATGAAAATTCAAGAAACAGATATAAAGATTTTGGGCTCGGAGCTCTTGCCGGATGGGATATAATGCTTGATGACTACGGGCTTGCTTTAGGCGTGTACGGAAAATATGATAAACACGATATCAAACAAGATAATAAAAATGAAGCGGTAATAGAAAGTTTTGCTCTTGGCGTCTACGGCGGTATTCTCAAAGACGAATGGGAAATAAAAACTTTGATTTCCGCAAGCGCCGATAATTTTAACACCGCAAGATATATAAGTTTCGCGGATAGAAAAGCCGAAGCCGATTTTTCGGCTTTTACCGTCGGATTTGATTTTGAAGCGGCGATAAGAAGTTATGTTACGGAATCCGTTCTTTTCAGGCCGTTTGCCGGAATAGAAGTAAAAAATACCGGTTATGACTCATTTGAAGAAAAGAAAGCGGGCGATCTATCGTTGAAAGTTGACGGCGACGATTATTCAAGAAGCGCTGCCAGAATAGGGCTCGGCATAAGCAGTGACGACGGGGAAATAACGGAATGGTACGCTAATGTCGAAGGGAAATATCTTTTAAGCAGAGACGCGCCGGAAATAATGTCGGTATTTATGACAACTTCGGATAAATTTGTAAGCAGAGGCGCAAAAGAGGGAACCACGATAATAGGTTTTGGCGCCGGAGGAGCTTACAAAATTTCGGAAAGATTCAAAGTTTTTGCCAACGCAAGTTATCAGTACGCCGAAGGATATCAAAATCTTTACGGGAACATGGGCTTGAGATATATGCTGGCGGGATCCGGAAAATAAATTTTATTTTCGCGTGAAACCGGCGCTAAAATTACGTCGAAGGGCGCTGAGACGGGTGCCGCTGTTTTAGGGCTTAATGCCGGCGGAGATTATGATATATCAAGAAGCTTTAAAGCGTATATCAATCTCTCTTATAAAACTGCGGACGGGCTTAGCAATTTTGGCAGCAGTCTCGGCGCGGCTTTTGTTTTTGATTACTTTTAAGTTAACGGAGAAGCATGGAAGATCTTGGGAGATTTCCTTTACTGGCAAGTTTTGCAGCCGGCATACTGACTTTTGTCAGCCCGTGCGTGCTGCCGCTGATTCCGGCGTTTGTTTCATTTATTACGGGCGCTTCAATAGAAGATTTGCGCGATCAAAAAACTTCTTTGCGTAAAACTTTTATTAAATCCGTTGTTTTTGTTTTGGGCTTCGGCGCGGTTTTTATTATCCTCGGTTTATCGGCCAGCTGGCTGGGCGGCGTTTTGATAGAATTTAGAGAATGGCTGCGTTATATAGGCGGCGCGATCGTAATAATTTTCGGTCTTCATATGGCCGGGATTTTCAGGATAAAGTTTTTATACAGGCAGGCTTCGGCTTCAGGTAAAATAAAGTCAGGCGCCACTTGGGCAGGCACTTTTTTTGTGGGCGCGGCTTTTGCTCTGGGCTGGACTCCGTGCGTGGGTCCTATACTTTCTTCGATACTCATTCTTGCTTCTGCTGCCGGCAGCGCCGCAAGCGGTTTTTGGCTGCTTCTGTTTTATTCTCTCGGGCTTGGAATTCCTTTCATTTTGACTTCGCTTTTTATTAGCTGGTTTTTAAGATTTTTTAACTTTATTAAAAAATATTATAGGATAGTTGAAATTATTTCAGGTATACTATTAGTTACTGTCGGGGCGCTGATTATAACCGACGGATTCTCTAAAATAACCGAAATTATACTGAAAACTTTACCATAAGAAACAAAGTGAAAAGTGGAAATATCTTCACTCTTCACTTTTCACTCTCCACTCTGTCGTTAATAGGAGGCGTATATGTTCGGATTGGGTTGGCAGGAAGTAATAGTAATTCTTCTTTTGGCATTGCTTTTGTTCGGGGCGAAAAGGCTGCCCGGGATTGCAAAATCTTTAGGCAGGTCCGTGCAGGAATTTAAAAAAGGAATGGATCCGAATGCGAAAGACGAAGAAGATGAAAATCTAAAAATCGAAGAAAAGAAAAACGAGACGGAAAATGGGACAAAGCCCCAATGAAAATGAGTATAACCGGCCATCTTGAAGAATTGAGATGGAGATTGATTCGCAGCGGGATATATATTGTCGCCGCAACGTGTATTGCCCTAGTTTTTACGGAACAAATACTTGCGGTTTTAAAATATCCGTCAAAAGGCATTATTGAAAGTTTTTTAATATTAAAGCCTGCGGAATCCATTGCAATTTACATTAAAACCGCGTTTTTTGCCGGCCTTATGGCAGCGGCTTTGCCGATATTCTGGGAGTTTTTTAATTTTATAAAACCGGCTGCCGATTCAAAAGAGCAAAGTTCATCCGCAATAAAATGGGTTTTTTCCGCGTTTATATTATTTGCGTCGGGCGTTTTGTTTTCTTATTTTATAATTTTGCCGAAAGCTATCGGCTTTTTGATGAATTTATCGCAGGGGCTTACCGGAACTCCGGCGCAAATAACTTTGACATCGTACGTATCTTTTGTTTGCGCATTAGCTTTTTGCGGAGGAATGATTTTTCAAATACCGCTTGCCGCTTATATTCTTACTAAGTTTGGATTTATTACGCCTAAGCTTTTGTCGGGCAGGAGAAAAGAAGCTTACTTTGTATTGATAGCAGCTTCTGCCGTTATTACTCCTACTACCGACGCGTTCAGCATGATGCTGTTTTCCGTTCCGATGATTATTTTGTACGAATTCGGAGTCATTATTTCAAAGGCCGTTTATAAAAAAAGGATTGTACCCGGAGGAGAAGCATATGAACAAAAAGATTGAAAAAGCCGTTTCAAAAGCAAAAAAAATTCTTTCCACTAAAGTCAGCAGGAAAACGTTTCTGAAGACTTTGGCGGCAGGCGGCGCGGTTTTGGCATTTTCGTCTAATACGGCCAAAAAAGTTTTTGCGCAAAACACTAAATCAATCAGCCCCAGAAAAAGAAGAGCAGGCGTTGTTACCGATTATGATTTAACAGCGGTGACTGGCGACGATATTGAAATGATAACGAGAAAGTGCGTTGACCTTTTAGGCGGTATGGGAAAATTCGTAAAAAACGGCGATACCGTTGTGGTAAAACCCAATATCGGCTGGAACAGAGCGCCTGAATATGCCGCAAATACTAATCCTTTGGTTGTGTCCGCGGTAGTAAAAATGTGTTTTGAAAACGGAGCGAAAACCGTGAAGATTTTTGACAATACCTGCAATGACAGGAAACTATGCTATGAAAATTCCGGAATTATGAAAGCCGCAAAAGACGCAGGCGCGACGGTGTTTTATATGGATGACTGGAAATATGCTCCGGCAAAATTTATGAAAGCGGATGCTTTGATGCAGGACTGGCCTATTTTCAGAGATGCCGTCGAATGCGACTCTTTTATAAATGTGCCTATAGCAAAACAGCATGGCAGCGGAACGCTTACGCTTTCCGTCAAAAACCTTATGGGCGTATGCGGCGGAAACAGAGGCCAGATGCACTGGGAAATGGACAAAAAACTTGCAGAACTCATAGGATTTATCGAGCCCGATTTAAATATTATTGACGCTTACAATATTCTTACGGCAAACGGCCCGCGCGGCGGAAATCTTAAAGATGTTGCAAGAAAAAATACGATTATTGCGTCCACAGACCCCGTTCTTGCAGACAGTTATGCTTCGGAAACTTTATTCAATATCAAAGGCTCGTCAATCCCGCACATCAGACGTTCTGCGGAATACGGCGCCGGAAATTTGTTTTCCGATAAAGCAAAGACTAAGATCGAGAAAATATAGAAAGGCAGATAAAAGATAATAGGTAAAAGGTAAAAGGTTTTGGTGTTTTCGCTTTGTCGAAACACAATACTTGTTACCTAATAGTTTAAGGAATAAAATGAACAAGCTCAAAACAGTAAGAATAGCAGTTCAAACCACAGTATTTTTATTTGCCGCCATTTCTCTGTTTCTTTTAAGTTTTCCTGTCAAGTTTATCGAAACTAAAGAAATTTTTCTTACTTCTCCTTCGCTTCTTTTTTCTGCATTTATTGCCGCGCAGTATATTACGGCGGGAATAATAATTCTTGCTGTTTTTGTTGTTTTGGCTTTGCTGTTAGGCAGAGTGTTTTGCGGCTGGCTTTGTCCTTACGGCGCTGTGATGGATTTTTTTGCTTTTCTTTGCCGCCCTTTTAGAAAATGGCGCGAAAGCGCCCCCTCAAAAGGGCTGATGTCAAAATATTATATGCTGCTCGGTTTTTTTGTTTTTGCGGTTTTGGGTTTTCAGTTCGTGTGGATTTTTGAGCCGATAACGATTTTTTCACGGTTTATAAATTTAAGTTTCTTTCCTTTCATAAATACAATAACCGATAATTTTTTTCAGTACATGATAATAAATCACAATTTCGGCGAAGGCATTTATAATTCGCTGCGCAATAATATTTTTGCTTCAAGAAGCATAACTTTCAAATATCAGTTTATTTTCTTTTTGCTTTTCATAATTCCCGTTTTTGCCGTACTTTTTAAAAGACGTTTTTGGTGCAGATATATCTGCCCGCTAGGCGCTTGTTTGGGACTGCTTTCAATCAAACCGAAATTCCTTCTAAGAAAAGAAGCATGCTGCTTGAACTGCGGAAAATGCGAACAGATGTGCCGCTCAAATGCCATAAGGCGTGACGGCTCTTATATTCCGAGCGAATGCGTGATGTGTATGGACTGTACTACTTTAAAGTGTGGAGTGTGGAGTTTGAAGTGTGGAGTAAAAGACAAAAAAGCCGTTAACTCCACTCTTCAAACTCCAAACTCCAAACAACATTACAAAGGCATTACCAGAAAAGAGTTTCTTTTTTGGGGCGGCGGGGTTTTGGCTGCTATATATATGATGGGAAGAAAAGCTTACGGCGCGGGCAAAAGAATAAAAAACCCAGTTATACGTCCGCCGGGAGCAATGACGGAAAAAGAGTTTAAGGAAGCGTGCGTGCGCTGCGGCAACTGTATGAAAGTCTGTATAACAAACGGGCTTCAGCCCGTAATGCTTGAAAGCGGGATCGACGGAGTGTGGACGCCGAAAATGGACAATATAATAGGTTATTGCGAATACAGCTGCAATGCTTGCGGACGCGTGTGTCCGACACAAGCGATAAAAGCGCTTCCGATGGAAGAAAAAATGCTGCAAAAAATAGGCAATGCCGTAATAATCAAAGAAAAATGCGTTCCTTGGAAGGACGGAGTTGAATGTCTTGTATGCGAAGAACACTGCCCTGTGCCCGATAAAGCTATAAAATTTGAAAAAGAAATCGTCAACGGAATAGAAGTCGACGTTCCCGTCGTAGATTTTCATTTATGCATAGGCTGCGGCGTTTGCGAAAACAAATGTCCCGTAGAAGGAAGAGCGCGAGGAATTGTTGTCAGTCCTCTCGGATAAATCGGTTTTTTGGATTTTTAACAAAACTTACTCACAAAGGAATAATTTATGAAATCAACTCAAAAAAAGGTTTCGGGAGCGCCTATTCCAACCAGAATGGACGGTTTTGTATTTGCCGCAAAAGCATCTCTTTTGCAGTTTCAGCGTACTTTAAAGAATATTTTTAACCCGCTGCCGCGTTCAAAACCTCATACAGATTTTCCGAACAAAGTTTTGCTCTCGCAGTCGGTTTCCTTATTGCGTTTTCATGACGAAGAAACGGCTTTGGCGCTGGTAGACGGTAAAATACACAATATCAGGATCGCAATAAAAAACCTTGACGGGATAGTTGTTCGCAAAGGAGAAATTTTCAGTTTTTGGCATTATGTCGGAAAACTTACCAAAGCCAAAGGTTACGTACTTGGACGCGAATTGAGAGAGGGCTGTATTATACCGGCAATCGGCGGCGGTATCTGCCAGCTTTCCAATGCTATATATGATGCCGCCTCAAAAGCGGGACTTGAGATAGCAGAGCGTCATCGCCATACGGCGGTGATAAAAGGCTCTTTAGCGGAAGCCGGCAGAGATGCTACCGTTTTTTGGAACTACGTGGACTTGCGTTTGAAAGGTTCGCAGGATTGGCAGCTTCAAGTTAAAATGGATAAAGAACGTTTGACTGTCAGCATATTCGGCGAACAAAAAAATACCGCGAAAGATGAAGCTGAAATTAATTGTGCGCCTACGGCTTTGGGCGATTGTACATGGTGCGGACGCACGGATTGCTATTTGCATGCGCCCAATATGCCGTCTCATAGTCATAAAACTTATTTGAGCATAGACGAAGAATTTGTTGAATTTACCGAATGGCGAAAAAAGAATATAAAAAAGGAAGACAGGCTTATATCCGCCGCTCATCATGCTTCGCTTGGCACGCAAATGGTCAATTTTTTCTCAAAACTGTTGAGACGTTACTACCTATGGCTTGGAAAAAACGAGTTGAAGCGCGCCGAAAAACTTTCCAAAGAAAATGCCCGATATATTTACAGTTGGAGAAAATATCCTATCCCTGTCGCTCATAATGCCAGATACCGTATGATCGCCAGACATTTTGCAAAAAAACTCAAATATTCCGATACCTATCTTGTTATTCCTCAACAGCTTTTGGTATGGTTATATTTGGACGGCGAACTTGCCGGTCGTCAATATGACGTGCTGATGAGCGCCATGCCGATGCCTAAAATAGAGCAGCAGCTTGATGAAGCCATGGAACGTTATGGTTTTAAGGTTGAAAACGGATATTACAAAGCCGTCAATGACTTGAATCCTTGCGGTGAAGCGGGCGTAACCTTAGGCGATTTCAGAGCGCCGAAAAATTTGATTGAAGCGGAGAAAGATGCGCTCGCAGGCGCATCGTCTTTTATCAGTCCGCATGTCAAAATTTTGGAATGGTCAGGCAAAAAAGGCGTAGCATTGGATTGGATTTTGCCGTCGCCGGCAGTCTCGGTACCTGAAAAAACCGCCGGTTTTAAAATATTGCTTGCAGGAGTTAATTTGGGCAGAAAAGGAATTTTTGATTTACGCACGGCTCTGCGAAAAATTAAATTCGATTACGAACTTCTTTTGGCTCCGTCGGCAATAGAAAGTGAGGATTTTTGGCAAGGCTTTAATGTTCGTGCCGTAAAGTCTATTAATGAAGGCGTTTCGCTTTGCGACGCAGTAGTTTTACCCGCCGTAGTAGAGCATAACCCGAGAGGGATTTTGCTCGCTATCGCTTCCCAAAAAACAGTAATAGCTTCAAGCGCCTGCGGATTGCCTGCAAGTCTGAATTGGAAACGGGCAGACAATGCTGAAGAACTTGAACGGTGCCTGAATGAGGCGTTTGCCGGAAGGAAATAAAGAATGAAAAAAATAATTCTTTTACTGTTGATAACGCTGTTTACGTGCTGTCATGCTGTCGCGGATAAAATAGAAATCGCAACGGGCTTAAAAAAGCTTGAAGGCGAACGTTTTATATCGGACATGAAATATAATTCGGAAGATAATTTTCTTAAGAAAAACGTTTATAAAGATTTCGGCATAGAATCCGTCTATGTCCACAAAGAGGTATACGATAAATTAAAAGCCCTTGAGCCCGTCTTAAAAGAGAAAAAATTAAAACTTGTAATATTTGACGCTTACAGGCCTTTGGAAGTGCAAAAAGCCATGTGGGAAATTTTACAGGACAGCAGATATGTGGCAAATCCCAAAACTGGATCCCTGCATAACAGAGGCGTGGCAATAGACATTGCGCTTGCCGACGAAGACGGCAATTATTTGGAATTTCCTACGGAGTTTGACAGTTTTGAAGCAAAAGCCGCGCATAGTTATGAATGTGCTCCGGAAGAACAATATAAATGTGAAAACAGGGCGCTTTTAAAAAGTTTAATGGAATCAGTAGGTTTAACGGCACTTAAAACGGAATGGTGGCACTATCAACTGCCGAACGCAAAAGAATATCCCATATTGTCGATTTATGAAGGGGAAGGGGAACGTAAGAATTGACCGCGTCGTTTGCGATAAATTGCTACGTCCCACTGACACGGCCGATCAGGGAAAAATTTGTGTGGAGTTAAAAGACAGAAAGAAGGTGAGAAGATGGGATGTTGGGAAGTTGGGAAAAGACGAAAAAGGCAGGCAAGACAGAGGATGGGAAGTTGGGATGTTGGGAAGATGAGTAAATACAAGGACAACGACAAAGAAGAAACGACCACAGCTCCTCTCAACTTCTCCGCTTCCAACCCTCTCATCTTCCAAAAAGGAGATGTTATAATAAAGAGAGTGGAGTTTGGAGTGTGGAGAGTGGAGTTAACAGCAAACGACAAAGACAAAACGACCAGAGCTGCTCTGAGCTGCCAAGCTTCTGAACTTCCGAGCTGCCAAAAAGGAGATGTAAATGAAAAGTAAAATTATTTTAGCAGCATTGGCGTTAGCTTTAACAGTTGTTGTTTGTTTTGCCCAAAAAAAGGAAGAGCCTAAAGAAAAACTGCCCACGCTTATCGCGGCTTACGGCACCAGTTATTCGGAAACAAGTTCCAATGCGGTCTCTCTTTTAGACCCTGCTTCCAAAGGTTACTGGCAGCCGCAGTCGCAGGATTTCGGAGTAAACGAAGGCGTTTATTTTCAATTTCTGGAACCTATACTTATAAACTTTATAGAAGTAATTGTAGAGGGAGATGTTAAAGATAAATTGACTTTGCAGCCTTCTTTGAACGGACAAACCCAAACCAGAAAGTCTAAAACTAAAACAAAAGAGGTGTTGATTAAAGATGGAGACGGCAATGTGCAAGAAATTTCCAGCGAACCTATCGATACTGAGTTTTATGATATAACGGCTGATGACAAAATGGAAAACGGCAATACCGTTTTCACAATAAAAGAAAATAAAACTAATTATCTAAACTATACCGCGAAATCCATATTTTTAAAAATAAAAGATGCCAAAACTTTGCCAAAAATTAAATCTATAAGAATATTTGGCAAAGATACAAATACTCCTCTTGCCATAAATATTCCGCTTACTCCTAAAGCAAGCGTAACGGCTTCTTCCGTTTTAACTCCCGCAACAGCCTATTCTCCGGAAAACTTATTTGATTCCCAGCTTGATATGGCATGGTCGACAGAAGGGAAAGAAACAGACGGAATTAACCAAAGCGTAACAATAACTTTTGACAGCAAAGAAGAAATCGGAGGAATTATAATATGGAACGGTTATCAGCGTTCAGAAACGCATTTTAAAGCAAACGGAAGAGTCAAAAAACTTGATATTAACGGACAAATTGTGCAAGTAAATGACGCGCAGGGTCTTCAGACAATTCTTCTGCCTAATAAGATAAAAACCGACAAAATAACGCTTACAATAAAAGAAATATTTAAAGGTTCAAAATACAAAGACGTTTTAATGTCAGAACTTCGTTTCATTACGCCGGAAGGGCAAATTATTCTTCCGCAGGTTAAGAGAACGGCGGCGGAATTATCCAAAAGTGATGTCTTTAAAACGGACGTAACATATATTAATCTTATAGAAATGGGAGTCATTTGGAACGGACAGGATTCGGAAGATATAAGCGTATCAAAAGACACTCTTCGTATAAGAAGCAACGGCAGTTTTGTTTTGCACAGAGAAGGTAGAAATGAAAGCGCCGGTATTTCCGAAGGCAACTGGGAAGAAACCGGAAAAAACAAAATACGCATATTCGGCAAAAAATACAGAATTATACCTTCCATAACAAATGTTTATTCTTACAGCGGTTATGTTGAAAGGGCAGATGATCCAAATGTAAAGCCTACGGCTGTTGTTATTTTTCAGTCGGATGTTACATTCTCAAAATTTAATTCTTTGACAAAAAAGGAACAAGAAAATATTGTAAAGTTCATATTGGGAAATTATTTGCCTGATGAGGTCTTTATCAGAGCAAAAACACAAGAGAAATTCGGCACATATAAGTATTTATATGGCGAACGTCATGATGACGACGTGGATTATGACGAACGTCCTAATGATGACGACGAACGTCGTGAGAGTCTGGCCAAGGCAGCTATGCTTGAAGATATTTTAACAGAGCTTGAAAAAATCAATCCCATTTGCATAAAATCCGATGTTTACACGGGACTTATGATTTCTTATGATGAATCCAGATAAACAAGACAATATTTTTATATCGGCTGTTTTAAGTATAGCGCTCTTTTTGAGCGCTATACTGTTATTGCAGCTGCTTGGTGATAAATTTTTAAGAGGGGCTGACGCTTATCATTATGCTTCGCAGGCATTGTTTTGGTTTAATACCGGCGAAGTGAGAAACCCTGACAGCAATATCATACACCGTATTGTCGGTCTGCTGCAATATTCAGGATCAAGTGCTGAAACGTCCTTAAAGCTGTGGACAGCCGTTTCATATTTTTTATTTTTATCCGCTTTTGTTTTATTGCTCAAAGATTTTAAATCAAAATTTTTTGCCGCGCTTATTTTTGTATGGGCGGCATTATCTCCGTCAATATTGTTTATATGCATAGAACTGCCGAAAACGTTTTTGTTCCTGATATTTTTTAATCTGGTTTTTTATTTTTTAAAAAAAGAAGTACATTCGCCTGTCCTGCACGAAGCCGCAGGATATATGAAGTATAAACACAAATTTGCCTTAGCAGCGGGCTTATTTATCTGCCTGTTGATTCACAAAATGGCTTTGCTCTATATAGGCGTCATATGCCTCTATCTTTTTATCCGAAAACGTTTTGACAAGTCCATTGACTTTAAAAAAATACTTATTGTTTTGGCGTCGGGATTGTTGTTGGCTGCCGTATATAAATTTTTGATAATCGATCACTTCCATATATCGGACATTTTTAGATTAGAATCATTAAATTTTATGCCCGGAATTATAAGCCTGTTTTTAAACGGGGCTTTATCGCCGGTATTGAAAGCGGAATTTGTATTAGCCGCCGTTTTAACGGGATTTTTATTTTATTTCAATAAATCCGAATTAAAAACTTTACTTTTACCATTGCTGTTAATGCTTACCGCTTTCATTCCCGCTATGGGCAAAGAAGCGCTTTCTTTTGGAGAACGTTTCGGGCTGTTGTTTCCATATCTGTTTGTTTTATCCGCGGCTTATCTGCTTGAAAATAAAAATACACAAATGCTTAAAAACATTCAGTTAATTTTTATTTGTGCAGCTATAATGATTGCCGGTTTTTTTCATTTGAGTTACAGCTATCCGCAAAATCACCGCGTAAAAATCTATGAAGAATACGAAAAATTGATTTCGCAAATATACGGCAAAGATATCCCTATGCTGATAACGCACAAAAGTTTTAACTATTATTACAAATACAAGACAGGCAAAGAAGCGTTTTCTTACGAGCCTGAAAAACATTGGGACAAAAAACGCATTTGGCGGTTTGTGTACGGCGCAACGCCGGAAGAGCTTTTCTTTTATATGCCCGAATATTGCTCGTGGGACAGCGAATATATATTGCAATTTCCAGACTCATACTATACGCTGATAAGGGAAGACTGCTATTTTGATATGCGCAGTTCCGTGCAGGAAGAACAAAATCCGGAATTATATAACACTCTTTGGTACAATGAAATAAATCCGTCAACTCCGCGTCCGGCTTTTTTATACAAAAAACATAAAGAAGACAAAAATTCTGAATTTCCGACTATGCTTGAAAGATAATGCGTAATAAATCTGAAAATCCTATTTTGAGCTCTTTCAGACTGCTATTGTTGAACTCTATTGTCAGGCATATTAATTTTTTCACCTTTGTTTATCTTTCGGGTTTGTACGCCGTCAATGTAGAGATATTCTTTATCTCTGGCGTAATTGCCTTCTAAAACCTTAAATGTCTTTACGTCCGCGCCGTCTATCTTTTTTCCAAAGAAAAATACATTCTTGTAATCCTTGCTATACAGCGAATCCATAATTATAAAAGACGCAGGATCTGCCCCTTCTATAATCATGGATTGGTGATAGACCTGAGATTTATCTTTTGAATATGAACTCCCAAGAATTACAAAAGCGGAGGGGTCAGCGCCATGCATAGATTTTCCCTGCCAAAAAACTTTATTTTTATCACGGCTGTAAGAGTGATCTAAAATTTCAAAGCTGCCTGCATCCGCTCCGTCTAAAACAAAATTCCACTGATAAATACGATATTTATCTTTAGCGAAAGAATCGCCGATAAATTCAAAAGAAGCGGCATCTGCTTCCGGTATGGGAGCATAGCCGTAATAAGCTTTATTCTTATCTTTGGCATATATCTTTCCAAAATTTCCGCCAAGTATTTTAAAAGACGCAGGATCTGCGCCGGTTATTACGTTGCCTTCAAAATTATAAACGCGGTTTTTGTCTTTGTAATATTCATTGCCCATGCTGACAAAAGTTTCAGGCGATGAATTTTTTATTCTGTTTGCCCTTATAAAAACGCTGTTTTTATCCTTAGCGGAATTAAAATCTATGACTTTGAAAGTTTTGATGTCTACAGACCCTTCCAAAAGTCTGCCGTCATGATACGCTTTATCATTCTTTATTTCATAAGAAGCAGGCTCTGTTGCTAAAATTTCCATAAGTACCTCCGAATAACAAGGATAAATCCCCGCAGACAAAATTACTAAAAGAAACAAAATGCGTATTTTCATTATTCAGACTCCAATAATTTTTTAAGTTACTGCTTTTTTGGCAACACAATAATATGTAAAAATCCTTTGATAGCATAAGCGACAAACGGCAGGGAAATAAACGATAAAGCGGTTGTAAGCATAATTGCCAAAGCGGCTAATGTGTGGTCAAGCTTATAATGTGAAGCTATCACAAGCGTCAAAACCATTGCAGGCATTGCGGCTTCCGTTACGGAAGATTTTAAAGCAAGTCCGCTCATGCCTAAAATTGACGCAAACTCCAAACTTTATTTCAGTCGTTATATCTGCTGTAATTGCTTTCTTCTTTAGTTATGAAAATGTCGTGGGGATGGCTTTCCGCAAGGCCTGCTGCGGTTATTTTTACGAACTTGCCGTTTTCCATAAGTTCTTTTATGGTTTTTGTCCCGCAGTAACCCATCGCCGCCCTCAAGCCTCCGATAAGCTGGTAAACAACGTCGCTTACCGCTCCTCTGTAGGGGACTCTTCCTTCAACTCCTTCAGCGACAAGTTTTTTTGAATTTTCCTGAAAATATCTGTCACAGCTTCCGGACAGCATTGCCGCCGAAGAGCCCATGCCTCTGTAATATTTAAACGCGCGTCCGTTATAAATAATATCTTCTCCCGGACTTTCGTTTGTTCCGGCAAAAAGCGAACCCATCATGCACACGCTTGCGCCCGCGGCAATGGCTTTAGGGATGTCTCCCGAATATTTTATTCCGCCGTCGGCGATAATGGGCACTCCGTACTTTGCCGCTATTTTTCCGCAGTCGTAAACCGCAGTGATCTGCGGTATGCCTATTCCTGCCACGACTCTTGTCGTGCATATTGCCCCGGGCCCGATTCCGACTTTTACGCAGTCGGCTCCGGCCTTTATCAAATCTTCGGCTGCTTCCGCGGTCGCCACATTGCCTGCAATTATCTGTAAATTCGAAAATTCTTTTCTGAGTTTTTTTACAGCTTCAATGACTCCACGGCTGTGTCCGTGCGCGGTGTCGACCGTTAAAACGTCGACTTGCGCGTCTATCAAAGCCTTGGCTCTTTCAAACATGTCTTTGGTTATACCTATTGCGGCGCCGCACAGAAGCCTTCCTTTTTCGTCCCTTGAAGAGTTTGGAAAGCGGATGGCTTTTTCTATGTCTTTTATTGTGATAAGGCCTTTGAGTATGAATTTGTCGTCGACTAAAGGAAGTTTTTCAATTTTTTTTGCCTGAAGTATTTCTTTTGCTTCGGCAAGCGACGTGCCGACTTTTGCGGTTATGAGATTTTCTTTTGTCATTATATCGGAGATTTTTTTATTGCCGTCGGTTTCAAAACGCATATCCCTGTTTGTGATTATGCCGACAAGTTTTCCGTCGTTTTCAACTATAGGCACGCCGGATATTCTGTACTTTGCGGCAAGCGCTTTTGCGTCGGCGAGCGTGTTTTCTTTTTTAAGCGAGAACGGGTCGGAGATTACGCCGTGATCGCTTCTTTTAACGCGGTCCACTTCGTTTGCCTGCATTTCAACAGACATGTTTTTGTGAATAATGCCGATCCCGCCTTCGCGCGCCATGGCAATAGCCATTTTGGATTCAGTAACGGTATCCATTCCGGCGCTCATAAGAGGAATCTGCAGCTTAATTTTTTTTGTGAGGTTCGTGCTTAAATCAACGTCTTTGGGAAGTATTTCGGAATGCTGCGGGATAAGTAAAACGTCGTCGAAAGTTAAAGCTTCTTTAACTAATTTTGAATTCATTTTTCGTCTCCGCTTTCTGTTAATTATACTTATTTTAAGTTTTGAAGGCAATAATAGATGCAAGGCAACTGTCATGGCAAAAACAACTGCAGCATCATATCCATTCTAAGGGCTTGAAAAAATATTCATAAAAATAGATAATGAGATTATCATCAAAATAGGGGGGATACACAAAATGGAAAAATGGAAATGTACGGCTTGCGGTTTTATTTATGATCCTGAGATTGGCGATCCTGATGCAGGCGCAGCTCCCGGAACGTCTTTTGAAGAATTGCCTGACGATTGGACATGTCCCGTTTGCGGAGTAGGCAAAGATCTGTTTGAAAAAATATAGTAACTGCAGAGGTTGAGATGATGAGAAGATGAGATGTTGGGTAACGGCATACTGCTTTTGTTGTTGCTCACCATCTCATCTTCTTCTAATTGAGTTTATGAAACAAATATATTTAGATAATCAATCTAATACTAAACTGGACGAACGGGTTTTTGAAATTATGAAACCGTTCTTTACGGAAAATTACGGCAATCCCCAAAGCATATATTCTTTGGGTTCCGTTTCCAAAGACGCTCTTGAAAATGCCAGAAAACAGGTCGCGGGATTAATAAATGCGGCTCCTGAAGAGATAATTTTTACTTCATGCGGCACTGAATCCAATAATTTGGCGATCAAAGGCATAGCGGAAGCTTACAAAGACAAAGGCAGCCATATAATAGTGTCCGCGATCGAGCATTTTTCGGTTTTAAATCCTGCAAAAAGACTTGAAAAGGCGGGCTTTGAGATCTCATATGTATCCGTAGATCCTAAAGGGAACATTGATATAAACCAACTTGAAAAATTGTTGAGAAAAGATACCATTTTAGTATCCATCCAGCATGCCAATCCGGAAGTTGGTACAATTCAAAACATTAAAAAGCTTGCTGAAATTGTAAAAAACTCAAGCAAGGCAGTATTTCATACGGATGCCGTTGCGTCTTGCGGAAAGATAGACATAAATGTTGCTGATATGGGCGTTGACGCTCTTACAATTGCCGGCTCGGTAATGTACGGTCCTAAAGGATCTGCGGCGCTTTATCTTAAAAAAGGCGTAAAAATAGTTTCTCTTCTTGAAGGCGGCGTTCAGGAAAATTCTAAACGCGCAGGCACGGAAAATGTTCCCGCAATAGTTGGTTTTGGCGCGGCATGCGCTATTGCTAAAGAAGAGATGTCAAAAAATCAGGCTTATGTGCGGAAATTGAGGGATAGGCTTATTTCAGAGCTTCCCCAAAAAATAGAACATATTTATTTAAACGGAGCGCCGCAAGGCGAAAACCGTTTGCACGGAAATGTGAACTTTTCCATAGAATTTGTAGAGGGCGAAGCATTGTTTTTAATGCTTGACGCAAAAGGCATAATGGCTGCAAGCGGTTCGGCCTGCGCTAACAAAAATCTTAAAATTTCACATGTTTTATCCGCTATGGGCGTTGACGTTGCGGTAGGCCAGGGTTCAATTTTATTTACTCTTTCAAAATTCAATAATAATGAAGAAATAGATCACGTTTTGGAAGTTTTTCCGGATATAGTGAAAAAATTGAGAGAAATATCTCCTCTATATTCGCATTTCATAAAAACCGGAGAAAGAATGAAAGCAGGCCCGGGAACGGATTACCATGATCACGAGCATTGTGATATATAAAGAGTGAAGAGTGGAGAGTGAAAAGTGAAGATATTGTGTTTTCGCTTTGCGAAAACCTATTAAATCAGGTTTCGGCAGGGACTTTGTCCCAGCCGAAACACAACATCTCCACTCTCCACTCTGTCGTTAAAAGGAGTTTTTATGGCATTCTATTCTGAAAAAGTTATGGAGCATTTTGCAAATCCGCGCAACGTGGGCGAAATAAAAGACGCTGACGGCGTCGGCGAAGTTGGAAATCCCGTTTGCGGGGATATGATGACTTTTTACATAAAAGTCAAAGACGACAAGCTTGATGACGTAAAATTTAAAACTTTCGGCTGCGGCGCGGCTATTGCCGTTTCTTCAATGGTTGCCGAAATGGCAAAAGGCAAAACGCTTGACGAAGCCATGCTTCTGACAAATGCGCAGGTTGCAGAAGCTTTGGGCGGCCTCCCGCCGAACAAAATGCACTGCTCAAACCTCGGCGCTGACGCGCTTCATAAAGCGATCGAGAATTATAAATCCAAAGGTAAATAAAATGGAAAAAATAAAAGAATGCGGCTGTCCGCACTGTGAGCCGGAACTTAAAAAAGGATGTTTTGAGCCGGCATTTTGCAAACCGTGCAAAATCAAAAAAAATATTAAGATCTGCGCCGAATGCAAAGCCGAATATGCCGCCGAATACGACGAATGTCCGGCGTGCCTTACAAATAAAGAGTGAAGAGTGGAGAGTGAAAAGTGAAGATATTGTGTTTTCGCTTTGCGAAAACCTATTAAATCGGGTTTCGGCAGGGACTTTGTCCCAGCCGAAACACAACATCTCCACTCTTCAATCTCCACTCTGCCGTTAAAAAAGGGGGAACAAAATGACAGGTAAATTTTCGGAAAGGATGTATAATGCTTTAAACGAGCAAATCAGAAACGAGTATTTTTCGGCTTATTTGTATCTTGCCATGTCGGTCTGCTGTTCGGAAATGAATCTTGACGGAACCGCGGTTTGGTTTAGGAAACAGTATGAAGAAGAACTTTCGCACGGCGATAAAATGTATAAATATATGATCGAGAGAGGCGCAAGAGTAAAACTTCTTCAGATCGACGAGCCCAGATTTGAGTGGAGTTCCGCGCTTGAGATGTTTCATAATGCGCTGGGACATGAAAAATACGTGACCGGACTGATAAACAATCTGGCAAACATAGCTTATGAAGAAAAAGATCATGCCACGCTTTCTTTCCTTCAGTGGTTCGTCGACGAACAGGTCGAAGAAGAAGCAAGCGTCGAAGAAATAATCGCAAAATTTGAAATGATAGGCGAATCGAAAAGAGCGCTTATATATCTCGACAAAGAACTTGGAAAAAGGAAAAAAGACTAGAAAAAAGAGTGAAGAGTGGAGATACGGCGAAAGAAAAGAGTGAAGAGTGAAGAGTGGAGAGTGAAGATACGGCGAAAGAAAAGGCAGTTGCAGTATCTCCACTCTCCACTCTTCACTCTCCACTCTGCCGTTAAAAGGGGTTTTTATGTCTGCACGTTTAGTTAAAGACGGAGTTTATTCAGTAGGGTGCGTTGACTGGAACGCAAGGAATTTTCACGGGAGCACTTATGTTACCGCAAGAGGAGTTACTTATAACTCTTACCTTATAAAAGACGAAAAAATTACGCTTATAGATACCGTCCATAAAAATTTTGCAAAAGAGTTTATTGAAAATATAAAAGAAATCGTTGACCCGTCAAAAATCGACGTGATAATCATCAATCATATTGAGCCTGACCATTCCGGAGCTTTTCCCGAAATATTGAAACTTTGTCCTAATGCAAAAATTTACGGTACGGAAAAAGCAAAGCAGGGACTGTTGAAATATTATGGCTCTGCCGGAAATTTTATCCCTGTCAAAACCGGACAAAACCTAAATATTGGAAAACGCAGTCTTGATTTTATAGATACCGCGATGATACATTGGCCGGACAGCATGTTTACATATTCGGCTTTTGATAAAATTCTTTTTTCAAACGACGGTTTTGGCCAACATTATGCCGCGGCAAAAATTTTTGACGACGAAGTCGATTTTTGCATTTTAATGGACGAAGCTAAAATATATTATGCTAATATTTTGTGGCCTTTCGGGCAGATAATAACCGCAAAACTTGCCGCCATACAAAAAATGAATCTTGACATAGAGCTTATAGCGCCCAGCCACGGTTTGATATGGCGCAAACATATTCCTGAAATTTTAGAAAAATACGCTTATTGGGCGGCAAATTCCACGCAGAATAAAGCTGCCGTAATATATGAAACGATGTGGCATTCAACCGAAGCAATGGCGAAAAAAATAGTCGAAGGCATAGCTTCGCAAGGCATTGAGGCCGTTTTGTTTGACGTGACAAAAAATGCAAGATCGGATATCGCCTCGTATATTCTTGACGCCAAAGGTTTAGTTTTCGGATCTTCCACGCACGACAATTATATGCTTCCGGTCATTGACGGTTTTCTGCATTTTTTTAAAGGGCTCAAACCTAAAAACAGGAAAGCTTTTGCTTTCGGTTCATACGGCTGGAGCGGCGAATCCGTAGGAAATATAGAAGAAGTCATCGCGTCAGCCGGAATAGAAAAAACAACGGACGGCATAAAAGTTTTATATGCCCCGTCAAAAGAAGAACTCGACAAATGCTTTGAAGCAGGAAGAGCGTTTGCGCTTACAATAAAAAAAGAGTGAAAAGTAAATTGTAGAGATAAGAGAGAATAGAGTGTAGATAATAGATACAGCAACGGCTTGAGTGCAAGAAATGAATAATAAAATCTGTTTTATCTTTTCTCTATTATCTATTCTCTGCCGTTAAAAAGGGGGCTTTATGAAAGGATTAGTCTGTAAAATGTGCGGGTACATTGCTTTAGACGGAAATATTGAGCAGTGTCCCGTGTGCGGTTCAAAAGATTCGTTTGAGGAAAAAGAAGACGCTTATAAAATGCCTGATTTTAAAGCTGAAAAGGGCGAATCGGAAAAGAAGCATATTCCTTCGATACTTGTCGTTGAGGAATGCGGGCTTATTCCGGGCGCGGGCTGCATAGACGTTCACGTAAAGATCGGCGAAATTGCCCATCCTATGACGGCGGAACATTATATTTCGGCGATCTATTATTATCTTGACAAAAAGTTTGTCGGGGTAATGCATATACCGACAAACAGCGCGATCAATGCCGCGGCAGCCGCACATTTCAAAGGCGGAAGCAAAGGTACGGTTTCAATTATAAGCCAGTGCAATCTTCACGGCAGCTGGTACAATGAAGCGGAAATAAAATAAAAGACAAAGTGAAAAGTGAAGAGTGAAAAGTGAAGATAACGAGTTTTGCCTTCGGCAAAACATATAGTAGGTTTCGGCAGGGACTTTGTCCCT
>JGI24702J35022_10000424_pt1 | contig 25368 bp, 21 predicted proteins | sample TergutTh196P4_FD_35022 | JGI IMG/M metagenome (IMG submission 35022)
CTCCTTGTATGGAGCGAAATGGCTGCAGCATACGAATATAACGATGATGCCATAACCATGTTTACCGGGGAATGGATGGAAATTGTAAGGCAGAATTACAACCATCCCTCGATTATCACCTGGACTCCTTTTAACGAATCCTGGGGAGTATCTGCGATAAAAACCGATACAACCCAGCAGGTTTTTACGGAATCCATTTATTATCTAACCAAATCTTACGACAGGTATCGTCCGGTGATATGCAATGACGGATGGGAACATACAGTTTCCGACATTATCACCTTTCACGACTATGAAGAAAGGGGAGAGGATCTTTACGAACGTTTCGGGCATCACCTTGAAGAAATTTTATGCAACCGCATCTATTTTAATCTTTCCAGATCTGCATTTGCCCAGGGTTATTCATACCGGGGCCAGCCAATAATCATCAGTGAATTCGGCGGGATTGCCTTTAACAGCGGAAAAGGCTGGGGATACGGAAACAAGGTGGATACCAAAGAAGATTTTATTAAACGTTTTGACGCCATCACAACGGCAATAAAAAGGATAGACATAATATCCGGATTCTGCTATACACAGGTAACCGATGTCCAGCAGGAAATAAATGGTTTAATGGACATGGATAGAAATTTCAAGGTAGAGCCGGAAATTCTCAGGGAAATAAACGAACGAAAAGTAAGCAGACTCGATTAATTCGGGGAGGATGAGGTAATCTGGCGCCGGGGTTTTTGGATCAAGGATGAAAAATCGTATTAATCTGGAACTGAACCGTCCCGAAGAAAGCGCCGTCGTTTTTAAAGCCCTTGCATCAAAAGTACGCCTCCAGATGCTGCAGGCCATGCTGGACAAAGCTGGCGGCATCAATATCAGTGAACTGGCAGAAAAATTCAAGCTCCCCTTCTCCACAACGGCACTCCATGTAAGGGTCCTGGAGGAAGCAGGGCTCATTTTTATTCAGGAAAGACCCGGTCTCCGCGGAGCGCAGAAGTCCTGTGCCATTCTGGCTGAAGATATATACATAAATATCTTCAACCGGAAAAAAGAAGAGAAGCAGACCAGGAACATAAACTTCAATATGCCCCTGGGGAATTATTTTGACTGCATGGTATCCAAACCCTGCGGAATCGCAGGAAAAAAGGCTTATATAGGCGTTGAGGATTCTACCAAAGCTTTTTACAGCCCCAACCGAATTTATGCCCAGATCGTATGGTTCACATCAGGGTTTCTGGAATATCGTTTTCCCAATCAGTTTATGGACCATGAAAAACTCCTGGAATTGAGTTTTTCTTTTGAAGCATGTTCCGAGGCGCCCGGTTATAATAATGACTGGCCAAGTGATATAACCATATGGATAAACGGGCTTGAGGTAGTTACCTTTCACAGCAGCGGGGATTACGGCGGGAAACGCGGCATTTACAATCCTGACTGGTGGCCCGATGACTCTTCGCAATACGGTGAACTTCATCATCTTGATATTTCCAGCCAGGGCTGTTTTGGAGACGGAAGAAAAACATCAGACTTAAACCTGGAAATTCTCAAAGTCGGCGAAGGCGAATTCATCTCTTTTAAAATTGGAGTAAAGGAAGATGCCGAATATGTCGGAGGAATTAATCTCTTTGGGAAACACTTTGGCAATTATAGACAGAATATAATCATGACGGCAAAGTACAAGCGCTGACGTACTGTTTTAATTTTAACAGCTCAATGCCGGCAAGCAGTACAATCCCGATGCCATGGGTATCGTTAAGCCGCGGCAGAAGATGCTCGGCATAATAGCGCGGACTAAAAGAGAATTCTGAACCCCTGCACACTCCATGAACATTGCCATGCCTGTCTATCGCGTAACATTCCAGGGCCTGCCAGGCTTTCTCCGCCGCATTTTGGTATAAAAGGGCATTGCCGGAAAACTGCCCGCCGGATAATTCGCTGTCCGCAAGCCATCCAAAACGCAGACCGCGGCAAAAGGCGGCAATGAACATGGCTGTACAGGATGTCTCGATGTATGACGAGGGCATGTCCAGCACCTGATGCCACATTCCGTTTTCATCCTGCGAGGCGAGATACCCGGCAGCGAGGGTTCTGTAAAAATCAAGGAGAAATCTCCGCCTGTGATGATCCCGGGGAAGCACAATGAGAAGCTCGGTAAGGGAAAAAATGGTCCAGCCATTACCCCTGCCCCAGGGAACACCGGTGTTCATGTTCCGGTTAAAATCGAAAACATGGGCCATAAGATTCCTATCTTCCATAAACAGATACTTTTTAAAACCTTCAAACTGGAGCGCAGCCAATTCCATAATATCAGGATCTTTTTTGTATTGCGCGTAACGGCTGAGGAAAGGAACGCTCATATAGAGATCATCCGCCCAGAGGGTTCCGTTATGGAATCGGTGCATCATCTCCCGCCGCCAGAAACAGCCTTCTTCCCGGCGATCCTGCTTTTTAAGGATATGCTCTCCGGTATAGTCCACAACCGGAGCGAAGCTGCCAATGTCCCGGTCTTTTGCAAGTTCCAGAACAAGGGCGCCGAAAGAACCGCAATCATCCAGGCTGTCAATGGAAGAGAGGAGATGGTGTACCGCCGTTGCGCCGCCAAAATGTTCCCTGTCAAAGAGGGCATACTCCCAGGTGCGGATTGATTTTTCCACGTGGGCTTTTACATAGGAGCCGATGGCGGAACCGGCGGAGTTCCCATTCTGCTCAAAAAACCTGGCGGTTTCTATTAGGCCATAGAGGGTAACCCCCAGGGGATAATTCCAGTGCCCGAAAAGGGGGTTCTCATTGTACAGCCTGACCCAGGCATAGGGCATATCAAGACGCCACCAGGTTTTTTCCCCTTCTTCGCCCACAAGCAGCTCCCGGTCAAAGGCGCGTGAAAGCGTTTGGGAGGGAGTTTTCCTGAAAGGCCCTGCAAAAATCCAGGACAAATTCGGGGAAGGGAAAGCGGAATTCTGGCTTTCAAAGGGATTCTTTATATCAGGGGGAATAGCTGCGCCGGAAGAAATCTCCAGCGTAAAATCCCATGGCCTCCCCTCACCGGGACATTCAGAAATTATCAGCAGATCACTTTGTCCCTCTGCAAGATCACCCTCAAACTGAAAAAACCCGGGCGGCCCGGATGAATAGACAGGCTCCCCTTCCAGGTAAAAGGTGCAATTACCGCTTTGCATGCCGGAGAAACAACAGGAAAGAGGCGTCATGGAGATTATTGCGGTTCTGGCTGCAACCCTGTCCCCCGCCCGGGCTTCACTGAAAATACGGCCGAAAGCACTCTTCCCTTTTTCTTCACCGGTCCAGGTCCTCAGGGGAAGGCATAGCGGAGTCAAGGTTTCCGGCGAAACTCTGGTCAGTGCGCCGGCAAGCGGACCTGTATGATCAAAGCCTTCAATCAGCAAACCGGGTAATTCTGGATGCTCCATTCCCCTGAAAAAATAATAGGCCAGCTTGCCCAGCCAGGTACCAAACTCTCCCCCAAAACCGGCTTTAGTACGGGTAAAACGCAGGACCAGATGATTCATACAATTTTTAACCGGCAGACTTATGGACACCGGAGAATTATCATAACGTTCCGCAGCAGCATCAGTTCCGTAAATAGATTCGCCGTTTATCCAGATTTTTACAGGCCCCCTGGGAATGAGGGTGAACTTTAATTCTCCCCCTTCCAGGGCCGGATATTTTCCCCATGCGTATACATAAGACCCGTGAGGCGCATGAGGAAAAATTTCGGAAAAATCCGCTGTATAGCGGTAGTCTTTATTTCTTTTGATCCCTTCGGTCAAAAAAAGCCGGGCGGTATATTCGTTCTGCGGATTGGCTTCCATGTAACGGTTTGCAATAAGAAGAAGCGCAGCTTCCGTATTTCCGCCCGTGTACAGGGCAGCCGCATCTTCGGCGTCAAAAAGCCTTCCCATGTTTTCCCGTTTATCCCTTAAGGCCGGAAGTTGCAATGCCTTCCACTATATATTTCTGAAACGCAAAGAAAATCAGGAGTGACGGGAGTATGGAAACTGTTCCCATGGCAAAGATGGCGCCCCAGTCTGTCCAGGTCGGGTCGGCAAAACTGCGCAAGGCCAAAGACACGGTTAAGCTCCTCGGCCTGTTAAGGTAAAGCAGAGGGCCCAAAAAGTCATCCCAGCGCCAGTAAAAACTAAAAATGGCAGAAGTTATCAGAGCCGGTTTTATAAGCGGGAAAAGAATACGGTTGTAAACGGTAAATTTATTGCAGCCGTCAATCATTGCAGATTGATCCAGCTCAATGGGGATACCGCGGAAGAACTGCACCATCAAGAAAATAAAAAACGCCTGGCCTCCGAATTGCGGAACAACAAGGGGGAGAAAGGTGTTTACCCAGCCGAGCTTAAAGAAGAGAATAAACTGGGGGATCATGACAACCTGATATGGCAGCATCAGTGTAAGAAACATGCAGCTATACCAAAAATTTCTTCCCCTGAATTTAATGCGGGCAAAACCATAAGCTACCAGAGAAGACATCAGCACAGCTCCCAGAGTGGAAAGACCGGCTATCAGAAATGAGTTTTTATAAAAGGTAGTAAAACTGGTAGTTCCGTTAAACCGCCAGCCCCGGACAAAATTATCCAGGGTAAAATGCTTTGGAATGAGTGCCAATGTACCGAAAATTTCTTCTGTGTATTTAAAAGATCCAAAAACCATCCAGAGCAGGGGATAGAGCATGAATATGCCTATCGAAAGAACTGTTGCATGGAAAAGCAAAGCGTTACGCGCTTTTTTTATTCTTCTTTTCTGGCTTCCGGTCATTTTTACCGTCTCACGATTCGTAATGAACCCAGTGATCCTGGGTCTTGAAGATAACCGCCGTAAACAGGGCGATGATAAGCACCAGCACCCATGCCAGTGCGGAACCATAACCCATCTCGTTATACGCAAAGGCCCTTAGGTAAAGGTAAAGGGCATAAACAAGCGTGCTGTCATCGGGACCGCCCCTGCCTCCGGAAATGATAAAGGCCTGGCTAAAAACGGTAAATCCGTTAATTAACTGCATGATAAGGTTAAAAAAAATAATCGGCGTCATCTGCGGTACGGTGATACGGAAAAACTGGTTAAACCATCCGGCGCCGTCAATGGACGCAGCCTCATAGTAGGTTACGGGAATCTGGCGCAGACCGGCAAGAAAAATAAGCATGGAAGAACCAAATTGCCACACCGCAAGGACAATGATCACTCCCAGGGCAGTGGAAGGGTTTCCAATCCAGCTGACGGTACTGTTAATTCCAATGGCATTCAAAAAAATATTCAGGGCGCCGTCAGCCACGAACAGGCGGCGCCAGATAACCGCAATGGCTATACTGCCCCCCACAAGGGAAGGGAGATAATAGGCAGCCTGATAAAACCTTATCATCCGGGAAGCCCGTTTAAAAAGAACAGCCAGGAAAAAAGCAAAGACAAGCCTGGAAGGAACAGAAACGAAGGCGTAAACAAAGGTAACCCGGATGGATTTCCAGAACCGGGTGTCGGTCCACATGCGCTCGAAATTTTTTAAACCATGGAATACGGGAGCGCCAAGAATATCATAACTGGTAAGGGAATAGTAAAGGGACATGATAATGGGTATGACCGCGAATGCAAGGAATCCCAAAAGCCAGGGGCTGATAAAAAGATACCCCGCAACGTCTTCCTTTAGCTGCCGCCTTGAGGAATAAAAACCTTTCACAAATTTCCCCTGAAAAACGAGCAGGAATCGCACTCCGCTTCCTGCTCATTACAGCCTGAAAATCTGCCCGGCCAGGTACTGCCGGGCAGTTTAATTTCCCTAAAATTCTACCTGCTCAAAATTGAGTTGGCTGCCTGAATAATCTGCGTCATACAGGCATCTACCGAAATCCGGCCATCAAGACACTGAAGGATAATGGGCCCAACCACATCCTGCACTTCTCCGGATGCCGATGGATACGGAGGATCCATGGGAGAGGTAAAGGGTGAAATTTTTGAGATAAAATCAAAGAGGTATTTCGTGTCGGTATCTACCCTTGAGGACAGATCGTTCCGCACAGGCGCCGGCAGGGGTATGCCGCGTTCCGCAAGCAGAATGCGGTTTGCTTCCAGATCATTGATGAAGAAGTTAACAAACTTTGCTCCCAGATCCTGATTTCTGGATGAGCTGAGCATGGAGATAAACTGGGAAGGCCTTAGATAGGCGCCGAAAGGTGATTTATTGCCGCTCACGCTTGGGAACATATAGTAATCAAGGGGACGGCCTGCCGCGTTCTGGTGTCCGACATGCTGGTTGCTCCAATGAAAGTTATTCCAGGTCCTGCCCTGTGCAAGGGGATATTCCGGCATGCCCCGTCCTATTATGGCGGCATCCTGGGGATCATAGAGGGCGCCGGCTGCCTTAAGCCTTAGCTGCATATCCATTATATCCCTAAGGGCAGCCTGGGCTGCTGAGCTGCCTGAAAAACCTATACTTTTACCGTCTTCGGAATAGAGGGGGACACCGAACTGACGTACAATATGCTCAAAGACATATTGGAATTCCATTGTGTTTACTATGGGCATGGTCTGGACGCCGGTACTCCTGAATATGGCAAGGGCAGCCTGTTCATACTCTTTCCAGGTCCAGGTTGAGTCATTGATGTTAACCCCGGCCTTCTGCAGTACTCCTCGATCTACACCTATTCCCCATGTATTTGTTCCCAGACTAAGGGCAATGAGTTTGCCGTTCAGTCTTCCGGAGGCCAGTGCGGATTCTGTCCATTGGGAAAGATCGATAGCGCCTCTTTGGGCAACAGGCGCCAAATCTACAAGCTGATTTCTGTCGTTATACTGCTTAATGTAAGACAAATCCTGCTGCATGACATCGGGAAGGTTTCCCGCCGCGGCCTGGGAAGCAAGCATTAGCCAATACGCGTCAAATCCCGCTGTTTCGGTTTCCACAGTAACTCCGGGGTTCTTCTGTTCAAAGAGTCTGGCGACAGAGATAGTCCTTTCATCCCGGGTTGGATTTCCCCACCATGCAAAGCGAAGATAACCGCCTCCTGAAGCCCCCTGATCCGCTCCGCGGGCGAAAACAATCAACGGGATAACCAAAAAAATCAATACCAATACAGCTTTTTTCATAAAATTTTTTTCTCCTCTTTATTATTATTGATCATGTTATTTTCCCATGTTTCTTTTTCAGCGTCAATGAATAAAAAGGAAGAAATTGTATTATTGCAGAGAAGCTGTAAAAAATTGAGGTTTTCGAATAGCTTTATTCACTTGCCCATTCTCTTTTCTTTGGTTATCCTTGATATATAAATGAAAAATAATAGAAAAACACGAATTGGTTACATTGTTCAAAAATATCTCTTTTCAGATAATCTTCCCATAGAATCCCGGCTGCTTAACGCAATTTATCTTGTGGGCTGTGCTGCCGCTCTGGCAGCGTTGATGATTCGTATCCTGGCCAGGAACAACTTTATAGTTATTGCAATATTTTCAATTATTACTTGTTTTATCATAATTTTAATATTCCTGTCGAACCATGTCCGGAAGTACAAGGTATTGCGCTGGATTGTTGTAACAGTAATTTGTAATTTGCTTTTTCCCTGTGCCTTTTTCGCCCTGGGAGGAATAAACAGCTCAATGGCAGGGTATTTTGTTTTAAGCATTGTTCTGGCGTTTTTCCTAACATGGGGAAGAGGCAGGATAATATTCCTTTCAACACATATTGCCATTATTATTCTTTGCTACTATCTGAGTTCTTTGCCATTTTTTTCCCGTTTTGTACTCAGCAACAGCGGAATGAATATATATTTGGATAAAGTTCATACCATAGTTGTGGCGGGGCTAGGCATTGGGTTCATGATTGCCTTTCAAAACCGGATTTATGGTATAGAAAAAAAGAAAGCGGATTCCGCCGGGAAATCTCTGGAACAGCGGAACAAATTACTGGAGGTGCTGACCGAATCCGCGGAAATGTTTCTTTCTTCCGATTCAAATGATCTTGAAAAAGCCCTTCTCAGCGCCATGGACCTTATGGGCAACGCCGTAGGCGCAGATCGGATGTATATATGGAAGAATCAGGTAATTGACGGGAAACTCCGGTATGAACAGCAGTATGAGTGGCCCAGCGATGCAAGAGGGGAAAATATATCACACACCAAAACCGCCTTTTTCTACATAGATACCATTCCCGAATGGGATGATTTATTCCATGCCGGCAAGTATGTAAACGGCCCGGTCTCTTCACATTCCGAAGCGGAACGCATGATTCTGTCTCCTGCAGGTGTTCTATCGGTACTTGCCTTACCGGTATTCGTCCAGGACAAGCTGTGGGGTTTTGTCAGCTTTGATGACCGCCGGCGGGAGAAGACCTTCTCCAAAGACGAGGTCAACATACTCCGCTCCGGCAGCCTGTTTCTAACAAACGCAATAGTGCGCCGACAAAACAGGGAGATGATCGACGCCAGGACGAAACAGCAGGAACTAATGTCCGCCATTTCCCAGAGTTTTATTTCAAGAGAGTCCACTGACAATCTTATAAATGAAGCCCTGAGAAAGGTTGGCGAATTTATGGAAGCCACGAGAATTCTGCTAATGGTAACGGATGAAGAAAATGATGAAAGCCGGCCGCTCTATTACTGGTCAAGTTCCGATGAATGGCGGCCCAAACCTGTATATACCGGATTCTCGGATATTGTAAACGCATCCTTTCCCAAAAGCATTCCGGAAAGCGGCTATGTAACCGCACTCTGCTGCAATGACATCATGCACGAATATCAAGGCAAATATATAAAATTCATTACAGTAGAAACAAGAGCTTTTATTTGGGCGCCGGTTTATGTGGACAGCACCTTCTGGGCTTTGATCAGTGTGGAAGACTGTATCCATCCCCGTAATTGGAGTGAGAGCAATATTCAGCTCGTGGGAGCTGTGTCTAGTACCATTGCCAGCGCGGTAAGCCGGGATATCATAGACAAGGCCAGAAACGCCGCCCTTAATCAGGCATTCCAGGCAAGCGAGGCAAAAGGCAATTTTCTGGCAAATATGAGTCATGAAATGCGTACACCCATGAATGCCATAATCGGAATGACCTCAATAGGAAAAAATTCTGCAAATATAAAGAAAAAGGACTATGCCTTTGAGAAGATCGAAAATGCTTCCGCCCACTTGCTGGGAGTCATAAATGATATTCTGGACATGTCCAAGATTGAAGCCAACAGACTGGAACTTTCAATAGTAACCTTTGATTTTGAAAAAATGCTGCAGAGGGTAGTTAATGTAATTAACTTCCGCATAGACGAGCGGAATCAGAATTTTTCAGTACATATCGACGAGCGCATTCCCCAGTTCCTTGAAGGAGACGATCAACGCCTTTCACAGGTAATCACCAACCTGCTTTCCAACGCAGTAAAATTTACACCGGAAGGAGGAAGCATACGTCTTGACACCAAATATTTCAGCGAGGAGACAGGAACCGAAGGTTCGAAAAAAACCGGGACAGAAACCGAAGGTTTCTCCGGTACCATACAGATAAGTGTGAGCGATACGGGTATAGGCATTTCCCCGGAACAGCAGGAAAAACTTTTCACTTCATTTCAGCAGGCAGACAGCGGAACCTCCCGCAAGTTCGGCGGCACAGGTCTCGGGCTGGCCATATCCAAACGCATCATTGAATTGATGGGCGGGCAAATCTGGATTACATCAGAACCCGAAAAAGGTTCAACTTTCTCGTTTACAATAAAGGCAAAAAGAGGTGTCAATACCCAGGCAAATGTGCTTTCAAAAGCAGAAGATTTTAACAATATAAGAATTTTGGCCGTTGATGACAGCCCAGAAATTCTGGAGTTGTTCGGCGACATAATGTCGCGTACGGGCATAAAATGCGACACTGCTTCCGGCGGAAACGAAGCTCTCGCAATGATAGAAAAAAACGGACCATACGATCTTTACTTTGTGGATTGGAAAATGCCAGGGATGGATGGCATTGAGTTTACAAAAAAAATCAAAAATAAAGAGGGGGCAATTCAGGATACAGAGAAATCGGTTGTGATTATGATATCCTCCACAGAATGGAGCTACATTGAAAAAGATGCGGGAGACGCGGGAGTTGACAAATTTATTGCCAAGCCTCTGTTTCCATCTGCAATTATTGATGTACTGAACGAGTACCTGAGCGGCCAGCCTATTCAGAAAGCAGAGGTAAAATCAGGAAACCAGGAAGTGTATAATTTTAATAATTATACCCTGTTACTGACAGAAGATGTGGATATAAACCGGGAAATAGTCCTGACTCTCCTTGAACCAACAGAAATAGCCATTGAATGTGCCGAAACCGGAATGGAGGCAGTTGAAAAATATACCTCAGCGCCGGACAGATATAGTATTATTTTTATGGATATACAGATGCCGGAAATGGACGGATACGAAGCCACGCGGCGTATCAGGGATTTTGAGAAAAACACGGCGGAGAATACAGAACTTTCCCGGAAATTATCGCTGCGGCCAAAGGGAGTCCCGATAATTGCGATGACCGCCAATGTATTCCGCGAAGATGTGGAAAAATGTCTTGCAGCGGGAATGAACGATCATATAGGAAAACCTCTAAATATAAACGAGGTTATGGAAAAACTTCGGGAGTATCTTCTAGAAAATAAAGGCGCCTAATTATTGTTTAAAATACGCTTCTTTACTATATTTTATAATAGGTCATATTTAGAGTCTGTCCATAATGTGGACGCATTTTTGACAGACTTCCCAAAAACCATATACACAAGTATACGCACAAGTAATAATGGAGTTGAGTGTGGATGAATCGTCGCGGCAAAAAAGAAGCTTAATTTTATTTTGGATAAAAATCTCTAATTCCGAAAACCTTAGTATAATTCGAAACTCACTTACACTTACCCTTCCAGTTGTTTTGGCAGGAGCAGCGGCGGTATTGATAAATAATTTCCCCATCCCCATATACCAGCAGTTTATGCTAAATTCCTTCGGTGAAGGATGGCGATCCTTTGGAGGATTCATCTGGAACGGTACCCTGGCGGTTCTTTCCCCGATAATGACCTTTTCCATAGGGTACAGCATCGCCGAACGCTTCAATCTAAAAAATCCCATGAATGCAGTTCATCCGGTTATATCAGGGCTCCTGGCTTTTTGTTCCCTGCTGCTCCTGACAGAATCTTCCGCCGCCGACTGGGCCATACCGTACAACTGGATGTCAGTTAACGGTCTTTTTACAGCCATTCTTGCTGCCTTCATCTCCTCGAAACTGTTTCTGTGGTTTTACCGGATTCCCAGGCTCAGAATAAAATTTTTCTCGGAAGCTGCGGGCACAACCATGACCCATGTATTCGCTGCCATGCTCTCCGTTTTTCTTACCTTGGGCATATTTGCATTTTTTAGATTATTTATGATTTTTCTTGGCATTGGGGACATACACGCTTTTATATATGATTGCATTTCCCGCCCCTTTAAAGGCATGGGTAATACTCTTCCTACGGCGCTGCTTTTCAATTTTGCCAGGCATTTTCTGTGGTTCTTTGGAATTCACGGTTCAAATGCTCTTGAACCGGTGATGACCGAAATCTATGTACCAGCCGCGGAAATAATCAACGGTCTTTCTGCAAACGGCAATACACAAGAGGTTATTTTTACCAAAAGCTTTTTCGATACCTATGTTACCATGGGAGGGGCAGGAGCAACCCTTGCCATGATTGCGGCGCTCTTAACAGTACGCAAAGACAAAGGTACCGGCACACGAAGGATTGCCCAGCTCTCTCTTGTTCCCGGCATATTCAACATTAACGAAACCCTGCTGTTCGGCCTTCCTGTTGTACTGAACCCGGTATATATATTCCCTTTTACCTTGGTTCCGCTGGTTCTTACAATAACCTCCTGGGGTGCTGTAAAACTGGGCCTGATTCCTGCGTCAGTTACTGAAGTAGCCTGGACAACCCCTGCAATAATAAGCGGTTATGCGGCTGCGGGCTCGGTATCCGGAAGCCTCATACAGATATTCAATCTGGGATTAAGTTTCATTTTATATCTTCCCTTTGTTCGGCTTGCAGAAAAGGTGCGGAAATACCGCATCGGCAATCCCTATAGCGGGTTTCTGCATTCCCAATCCATAACAGAAGAACCCGGTGAAATTGGGGCAATCTCTCAGGTGCTGGCCAACGACCTGTTGGCATCCATAAAACGGAACGAACATTCCCTTTTGAAGAATACCCCCGGTGTAACCTTCATGCTGGATCTCGATCTCCATTTTCTTCTGGGAAGTGAAAAAACCGCAGATCTTCTGGGTTACAACAGCATACAGGAAATGGCCGGCTTATCCCACAAGGAACTTTTTTCCCGCATAATGCCGTACTCATGGATAATTAACATAGAAAGGTACTGTCTGGAAGTAATTGAAACCAGCAAACCCATAACTTATGAAACAAAAGTCATAATGATTGACGGCTGGGAGACAGTATTTCAGGTAACAATTAATCAGGCTCTGGAACAGGATGAAATATGCAGGGGAGTAGTAATTGTACTGAATGACATTACAGAGTTGTACCACACAAGGGAGGAGGCAGAAAAGGCCAGCCATGCCAAAGGTGATTTCCTTGCAAACATGAGTCACGAAATGAGAACCCCGATGAGCGCCATAATAGGCATGACAAATATTGCGCTTAACGCCAAAGAAGCGGAACGCAAAGATTATTGTTTGCGGAAAATTGAGGATGCTTCGGCTCATCTTCTTGGAGTCATCAATGATATTCTGGACATTTCCAAAATTGAAGCCAACAAGTTTGAACTTTCCCAGGAAGATTTTAATTTTGAAGAAATGATCGGAAAAGTTGAGAATGTAATTAATTTTAAGGTGGAAGAAAAGGGGCAGCGCTTTACCGTTCATATTGATGAAAAGATACCAAAAGTCCTGAATGGAGATGATCAGCGTTTGGTTCAGGTGATCACAAATCTGCTTTCCAATGCGGTAAAATTTACCCCGGAGGGAGGATTGGTAACCCTTGAAAGCCGGCTTGTAAAATGTGACAGGGATTCTTATGTGATTCAGATCGATATTAGTGATACGGGTATAGGTATTTCCCCGGAACAGCAGGCAAAACTTTTCGGCACCTTTGTACAGGCTGACAGCGGTACTTCCCGGAAATTCGGAGGTACAGGGCTTGGGCTTGCAATTTCAAAGCGAATAGTGGAATTAATGGGCGGCCAGATCTGGATCGAATCAGAACCGAACAGGGGATCCATCTTTTCTTTTACGGTACAGCTGCGCAAGGTGTTCAAAACAGAACCGGATCTCACAGATAATTCCGCCGCAGAAAGCCAGGAGCTTCCGGCAGAAACCAAAATAGAAACTTTCCCGGGGTACAAAATACTGATTGCGGAAGACGTGGAGATAAACCGCGAAATAATCTCCAGTATTCTGGAACCTACAGCCCTGCTCATTGAGTTTGCAGAGGACGGAAAAGAAACGGTAGAAAAGTTCAGGATATCGCCGGATAAATACAGTTTAATCTTCATGGATATACAAATGCCGGAAATGGACGGTTATGAAGCGACACGTTGCATACGCCGGATAGAAGAAAAATGGGAAGACAAAACCAGGGCATCCATTGCTTCAGCAGATGCCAGCCTGATTCACCGCAGGGGAGTACCCATCATAGCAATGACAGCGAATGTCTTCAGGGAAGACATTAACAAATGCCTTAGCGCGGGGATGAATGATCATGTGGGGAAACCTCTTGATATAAAAGAAATCATGGAAATGCTTAAAAAATACCTGCCCCGCAGCTAGGAATCTGCCGGGCTTTGCCCTGTTCCGGTATGGAATCTGCCGTTCCTTGCCTTGTTCCGGCAGGCCCCTAAAATAACCCCTTAAGATAGGCTTCCAGATTCACCCTTATCGGCATTAGGCAGAGGTTGAATCCCCTGTCTCTGCAAAAATCCAGAACCCGCCTTCCAAAATCTACATTCCAAAAAAGATCCGGCTTGAAAGACCGTGGGAAAATGGCCCTGTTGCGCGACTCCCAGTAATTCCTTGAAGCGGCAGACAGTACCGGTGTTATTCCCCAATAGATATTCCTGCCTTCCAGATATTCGGAGTATATCTCAATCAGTCTGAGATCGAAAAAAGGCTGACTGAAAAAGCCTTCTGCACCGGCTTCCTCTTTTGCCTGCAGATAGTCCAGTTCATAACGGATATTTGTTCTATAGGGATCGAAGGCGGCGTAAATTTTTAAATTTGGCATTTCAGCCCTGATTTTCTTTATTAAGGCTGTAGTTTCCGTAGAGTATGTTTTATGCCGAGGGCCGTCCCCGGGAGTGTCTCCCGCAATGATAAGAACACGGCCAATGTCATGGGACAAAAAATAATTTATCAGTGGAAAAGTTTCGTTAATGTCAAAATCTATAGCCCGTATATGCGGCATTGTTGAAAGGGAAAGCAATCCTTCTTCTCTACCGGTATCCCTGATAATCCTGCAGCCTTCCCACGATCTGATTGAAAAACGCAGCAGATCCGGCACATTGACTAGGTTTATCGCCGGAAAAGCATGGGCTGCTTTTGCCAAATTAACAAGGGTGTCCCGATCCCGGGGAACCGCTTCAAGAGAGATATTCATAATCAGCCCTGATCACCGCAGCCGGCCCGTAATTCCGCGCGGAATACAACCTGTCCGGTGCCGGGTCTTCTTCCCTCATAGGCAAAACCCGGCGCGGCTTCCCCAAGGGAGACAGTCCAAAGTTCAACGGTTTCGCGGGGCAGGACTTCGCTCAGATAATTAATATCAAGCCGGAACTCATCCGCATTTGCAAGCAAGTCCATGTCTGTCACATCCTGTATCCACTGTACATACCGGGCATTGTTCGCATGACCGTAATAATCAATATCCGAATAATTGGCAATGCGCTCGGCTACCTTTACAAGGTTCTCCCTTTGGCTCAGGGCGGAAGGAGCGGACGGATTCACACTGCTCTGCCTGAAGGCATCAATCCCGTCGTTAGGCGGAAGAAACCCCAGAACGGGTTCTATCCTTAATGGCTTTCGCTTTTCAATGTCCAGCACAAGCCAGCCAGCCCGGCCCCGGATCACTGCAATCCCCTGTGCATCACGAATTTCATAATCCCTTATGGCAAAGAGCTTTTCCCATCTTCGGGGCCAGGTACTTACCTCTATTGTTTCGCCATACATGGGCCTGCGTTCCACAAAGAGCGAAAGCCTGGAAAGTATCCAGACCTGACCGCTGCATCTAAAATCTTCCACGCCAACACCGAGATCCGCAGCGTGGCTGATGGCTGCCTCCTGGAAAAAACTGAAAATACTCCCCAAAGTCAGTCTATTGGAACGATCAACACTGCCAAAACGTATGCATACATCTTCCCGCCAAATATCAACCATAATATAGATGATAGTAGAACCGCTGTTATCGAACAAGCCCATTTGCTTTCCAAAAATCCATTATTCTATCGTAGGCTTCTTTTATTTTAATGGTTTTCCTGGTAGCAAATATTTTATTACCGGCATACATATCCGGATGGTATTTTTTAAGGAGGGTGTTCCTTGCGGTTTTGCATTCTTCAGGACCGGCGCCGAAGTAAACCTTCAGCTCACCAAAAAAAGGTCCCAGGTTATCTGGAACCGGAATTTCATTTTTTTCCTGCTTTTTCGCAGCGCCGGATTTATTATTAACACCGGATTTTTTACCGGCACTGGTTTTTCTGCCGGCACCGGATTTCTTACCGGCACTGGTTTTCCTGCCGGCGCCGGATCTCGCTGTTTTGAGAATTTTTTCAAGGAGCTTAACTAATTCCTCTGCCTCTTCTCTGGTAATGGCAATGCCTTTACCGCATTTTTTATGATCCCTCTGCCAGTTCCGGATATCCAGCTTTGGCGCCATGCCATTCCAGCTTATCAGGTTAACTTCCTTGTTCCAGAATTTCAGACCGCTGGAAAATATCCCGTAAGATTCAATTATTTCGCATTCAATTTCTTCGTCTTCATTTCTAAAAGCCATTTATGGACCCTAATCTACCGGACAAAGCCCTGCACAACAAGTTCCATGGCCTCCTTTAATTCCTCTACAGAAGTACGGCGAAGCACCACCAGGCGAAAGGCCGCAGACTCCAGGAGACTGTAGAGCAGCTCATTGGCATCCTTTACATTAATTGAAGACATAAATTCTCCGGCTTTAATTCCCTCTACAAGCATGGTAGTAAGAAAGTGCCGCAGCCTTACTGTCCGGCGCAGTACACGGGAAGCGGGATCATAGCCGCTTTTTGAAATATAGAGGAGGTAGTTCATTATAACTGAAAGAAGACGGTTGTTTTTTTCCAGGCGATCCAAAATTACCGTCATGATCCGGGTAATTTTTTCCTGATAGGAAGATTCCTTTCTCTTTTCAATTTCTGTAATGTCATTTTCCAGCGCCTGGAGCAGCTGTTTAATGCTAAAGTTAAAAATTTCCCTTTTGTTTTTAAAATAGATATAAAGGGTGGTACGGGTGATACCGCACTTGTCGGCAATCTTCTGAAAGGTAACATCCTCAAAGCCTTCGTCCATGAAGACATCAAGTGCTTTCTCCAGAATTTCGTATCGTCTTTTCTCATGTTCTACAACAATTGACATATCCGCTTCCCCCGGAATATTTCAAAAACAGTTCCGCCACAGGGCAGCGGCGGCTTTTGATCCATACTAAAGTTCTTCATACTGATACAAATAGGATTGAATCGCTCCATTGGTTATTTCCCTGCACGAATCCGCCTTTCTTCCGAAAAATGACTCAAAGCCGGGATGATCCGTTATTAAAACAAGTTTCCACCCGGGGAAATTCCGGACTAGACAACCCATTTCCTTATACGTGCTTTCTGCTGTTTCGGGATCGCCAAGACGGCGGCCATAGGGCGGATTGGTGATAATAAAGCCTGCCTCACCGGGAGGTCTTGCTTCCTCTACCGGCAGCACCTTAAATGAAGGAAGCGAAGACGGCTTTGCCTGATGCATAAGGGCAGCAGCCCTTTCAATGTTTTCCCGCGCAGCTTTAACAGCCGCCGCGTCAGAATCACTTCCTCCTATCCTGATAAGCCGGGAAAAATCAACTTTCTTAAGGAATTCATCCCTCACTTTCCGTTCAATATTCCTGTTGGAAAAAGGGAGCTGTTCCAGGGCAAAACGCCTTCCCATTCCGGGTGCGATGTCCCAGGCATATATGGCTGCTTCTATGGCGATGGTTCCTGAACCACAAAAAGGATCATAAAGCGGGAATTTGCGTTTCCAGCCCGAATGAAGCATAATGGCAGCCGCCGTGGTTTCCCTAAGGGGGGCAATGCCTCCCTTTATCCTGTAACCCCGTTTAAAAAGGGGATCCCCGGACAGATCCAGAAGCACGGAAACCTGATCCTTTTCCAGATAAACCCGCAATTCCGCATCATTTTCATTCTCCGGCAGCCTCTTTATCTTCCTTTTTGCGCAAAGCCTCTCTGCCGCCGCCTTGTGCACAATAGCTTGAATACTGGTCCCGGCCCTTAGAACTGAACGGTTGGTCCTGACCTTGGCGACCCTTATTCCCTGCTGGCCTGCAATGTACTCTTCCCAGGGTTGATCTTTTACTCCCTCAAAAAGCTCGTCAAAGTCAACAGCTTCGAAACAGGCAATTTCAAGTAATACCCGATCCGCTGCCCGAAGTCCCATAAGTGCCCTGTAAATGCCGCTGAGATCAGTTTTGAACCTGACCTGACCAAATCCGCTTTCGATGACAGAGAGTCCAAGTTTTTTTATTTCGTTGGAAACAGTTTTTTCCGCTCCGACGGCACAAAGGGCAACGGCAGTTTCAATTGACGGCATTTTTTCATTATATCATAGAATGTAACTTTGTCGAGAACCTGATGTGAAACTTATTATAGAAGAATTTTCCTGTTTTGAGATCCTGGAGGAGCCGCTTCCTGTCAGGTTTTTACATGCGAGGCACGCCAGGAAAGATAATCCACATATCGCTGAAAAAGCTTCCCCTTGGGTGATTCAATAATAATAAACCCAATTTCACAGGAATAACCTTCGGAGCGCATCCACCTTACTTCTGACAGTAGTTCGAATTCCCCAATATCAGCGGCGCTTTCCGGGATGATTTCCAGTCCATACCGTTTATTGGTCTCTATCCCGGCATAACTTGTACATTCCACAAGACAGCCGGTTACACTAAGATCCTTTAAAATTGTTTCACCTTCGCTGACTCCCATTATTCTGGCTTTGGCAAAGGTTTTAAACCTGGTATTTTTACGCTTCTCATCCATAATAAAATATTTTCTCTCATGTATTTCTTTTCGTCAACAGCTTTGGATCAAATCCGCGGATCAACAGAGCTGCGGATCATATCCATGTGGATCGGCCATCGCCGGATATGGGAATTATGTCTCCCAAATACCGGGGTTTCGGTTTAAATACAATTGAGAAAAATGCCTTTACCCTTGCAAAGTATTCCCTGAAACGCCAGGATTGCAGGCTTCTACCGGAAAAACGTTCCTGATTTACCCCATAACCAACAGCATCAAGGCCAAGGCTCCGGGCCATACATACTGCACGGCTGATATGGAATTCCTGGGTGACAATGATAAGATCCTCAACTGCAAAAACATCTCTGGCCCGGTACATGGAATCCCAGGTACTAAACCCGGCATGATCCATAAAAATATCTTCTTCCTGTATGTCCGGGGCATTTGCAAGTACATAGAGCCGCATGGCATTAACTTCATCATAGTAAATCTGACCGTGATCTCCGGAAAGGAGGAGTTTTTCCCCTTTGCTGCCTTCCATAAGACTGATGCCGGCTTCTACCCTGTCCTGCAAAACCGGCGAAAGTCTTCTTCCCCTGATCTGGGTTCCAAGTACCAGTATAGCTGTACGGGAAGGTATAGCGTCAATGTCGGTATAAATATGTTTCCTGGCGGCAAGGATAATTCCCGCATTTATAATGAGTGTTGAAGCCAATCCTGCCCCGAAGATTATTAAAATAATCCTTAATGTTTTTAATATTATCATTGTTTTAACCGGCGATGCTTTTCTTTTCATTGTTTAAAAAAGTATATCATGAAGATGCATAACAATAAACACAGCCGGCAAGGCAATGACCGTAAGTCCCAATATCCACACTTTGAACACATAGGCAGTTGGGCCGCCTCTGGCCCCGATCCTTAGCCGGGGCCTTAAGTCCAAAAACTCTTTCAATGTATTCGCCGTCTATACAGGCGCCAGCTTTTATTCCGCAGTCCCGCAAATCATTTTCTGCGCAGCTCTGGATTTCCATCCCATGCTCCTGTGCTATGCCGGCAAACTCAGCAAGAAGCTGGTGGATCATACGGCCAAAAACCAATTGTTTAGGGATCTCCCCGGCTTTTGGGCCGGACATCGCAGGATCGCTTTCATAATGGGGCAGCCGCTTTAAAAGACCGCTCTGCTCAAGCGCCCCAATACGCCTTTCTGCCCTGGTATATTCGTCATAAACACTCACAATTACCCTATTGACAGCTCCGCTGAGCCGGGAAGCCAGATCCGAGAAATTTCGCAGATGAAAATCAAAAGCAGTAATATTTGACAGAAAAACAGGGTCATACCGCCAAATTACACGCTCTGGCCCAATCATTTGAGCCAAAAGGCGCATACTCCGGATAACAGTCTCCGCCTGGGGCGCATTCGGTTCCAGCAGGGCCGGATAGGAATTAAGGGTAGTCATTACATAATAAGTATATCCCCGTTTCTCCAGTTCTTCAGAGTGTTTCAGGATGGAAGAGGGATCCCTGGTCCAAAAGGCAAAAAGTTCCGCGCTCTCTCCGATCCCTGCAGTAAAGGGAGGGAGCAGGGAAACCTGCCTTACCTGGCTGGAATTGAACGGATTTTTTACTTCTACAAATCCTGCGTCAAGCCTTTCCATAAACCAGTCAAAGGCAAACCGGGGAATATCACAACGACGGGAAACGCTTATAATCATTATACACCATTGACATGAAACTATCCTCCTCTTACTATTTATATATGGCAGATACTGTGTTTTTTACAGATCCTGACTTTGAACAATATCGCACACTAATTTACAACGAAAGTGGAATACATTTCACCCCTACCAACCGTTCAATTCTGGAATCTAGATTAAAGGAGCGGCTTCGGGAAAAAGGAATAGATTCAGTTAAAACCTATTTCACCGTAATAACCAAAGACCAAGGGGAGCTGAAGAGTTTCCTGGATTCGATTACCACAAACCTAACACGGTTTTTCCGTAATCAGGCTCATTTTGACGCTCTGGAACACTTTGTGGTTCCGGAACTGCTGAATATCAAAAAAGCAAGCGGAAATAGCCTAATAAAAATCTGGAGCGCAGGATGTTCCACTGGCGAGGAACCATATACCATCGCCATGCTGATGAGCGAAATTCTGCCTTCTTCCTGCCGGTTCGAAATTATTGCAAGTGATATCAGCCTTAAATGCCTTATGACCGCCAAGGAAGGATTCTACTCAGAAAGCCGTATAGTAGGCGTTCCGGACGCATATCTAAAGAAATACTTTGACAAGGTGGAAGGCGGATTTAAAGTCCACGGAGATATAATGTCAAAAATCCGTTTTGACTATCATAACCTTAAAAACGATTCGGGCCTCAGGAATATAGATTTGGTTTTCTGCCGCAATGTAATAATCTACTTTGACGAAATCGCCCAGACCGCGGTAATAAACCGGTTCTGGGATTCCATGGCTTCCAAGGCATACTTATTTATAGGTCATTCCGAATCTCTCTTTGGCATGAAAACAAAGTTTGAATTTGTCAAAAGCCAATGGGCTACTTTATATCGCAAGTATATATAATTAAAGTTTGGGAGAATAATTGTGTCTGATGAAATATCGGTACTGATTGTAGATGACTCCGCAATGATGCGGAATCTGATTGGCCGTATGATTGAAGAAGCCCCCGGCCTGGTTATTGCTGAAAAAGCCATGAACGGCCTTTTCGCGCTTCAGAAAATCCCGCGTGTGGAACCGGATGTGATATGTCTGGATCTTGAGATGCCTGAAATGAACGGCATTGAATTTCTAAAGGAAAGGAAAAAACAAGGGATCAAGATCCCTGTGGTTATACTTTCTTCAATCGCAGAAAAAGGCGCCCAGATAACCATGGAAGCCCTTGCCCTGGGGGCGAGCGATTTTGTTCAAAAACCTTCCGGTTCCATTTCCATGGACATCCATTCCGTTCATGATACATTGATCCCAATGCTTCTGGGTTATGGCAGCGCTTACCGACGATCCCAGGGCAAGAAGATTCTTTCCCCGGATGAATACACCCAAAAACCGCCTTCCAAGATTACAGCTCTTCCGGATTTAAGCTCCCATTTCAAATTGGCCTCTACCCCGGCTGCAGCGCCTGCAAATCCTCCCCAGCAGTTGCGAAAACCGGGCAAAATTGACATTATTGCGATCGGAATCTCCACCGGAGGTCCCGACGCCCTGCGTGTGGTTTTCGCCAATCTGGACCAGGATTTATCCATACCTATTGTAGTTGTCCAGCATATGCCGCCCGGCTTTACAAATGAATTTGCAAAAAGCCTCAACAGAATCTGCCCTCTTGAGGTGAAGGAAGCGGAAGAAGGAGACGTAATTCAGGGCGGCCGCATCCTGATTGCCCAGGGAAATAAACACCTGGAAGTAGAGCGCAAGGGCATGGGAGCGATAGTCCATCTTTCGGATTCACCGCTAGTTTCGGGACACCGGCCCTCGGCAGACGTACTTTTTGCTTCAGTCGCCCTTACATACCAGAACCATGCTCTGGGAGTCATAATGACCGGAATGGGCCGGGATGGGGCGGCGCAGCTGGGCACCATTTATAAAGAAGGCGGACTGACCCTGGGCCAGGATGAAAAATCCGCCGTAGTCTACGGCATGCCGAGGGTAGCATGGGAATTGGGCCATGTAATGGAACAGATACCTCTGGATAAAATGGCACGCCGCATCTGTGAACTCTCAAAGGCCAACCGGTAATTCCGTTTAGGGAGTCTGGTGAATAATCCAGCGGTTTTCTACCCTTTCAAACACAGAAACAGGGAGCTGGGTTACCCGGCCATCTTCTGATGCGAGCTTAAGTTTGCCCATTACCACATTAACTTCCACTACCTTCCAGAGTGCTCCGTTCCAGCTTATTCTGCTCCCCTCCGGAGGAAAAAGACGCCTCTGCTCCCCGTAAAAAAGATGCTCATAGGCCAGACAACAGAGAAGACGGCCGCAGGGACCGGATATCTTCATGGAATTAAGAGACAGGTTTTGATCCTTGGCCATTTTTATGGAAACAGGTTTGAGTTTGTCAGACACCGAATGACAGCAGTATGGACGACCGCAGACTCCCAGACCACCAAGCACCCGGGATTCGTCCCTAACGCCAATCTGGCGTAATTCAATCCGGGTTTTAAAAACACTCACCAGATCTTTTACCAGTTCCCTGAAATCTACCCGGTTTTCGGCGGTAAAGAAAAAGAGAATCTTCGGTTCCTCCAGAAGATAGTGAACGGAAACAAGCTTCATTTCCAGCTTGTGAGAGTCGATTTTTGTCCTGCATATAGTGAAGGCTTCTTTTTCCAGCTGTTTATGGTTAGCCGCCTTGGACAGATCGTCTGCCGTGGCAATCCTCTCAATCCGGGTTATTGCCAGGGGAGTCTGACCTGCTTTCTTCTGGATAAAACCAATGATCTCGGCCAGATCCCTGCCATAGCGGGTGGGAACCAAAACCTTATCTCCCGGTTCCAGGGCATCACCTGACCAGGCGGCAAGAAAGGTCTCTTTGGAATAAACAAGCCTGAGCCGGTATATAGGTATATCCAGGTTCAGGGCATCAATATCTTCCCCTGTGATTGCCGATTCGCTGCCCAATTCCTCTTCATGGAGACTGTCTTCCAGGAGGGAAATATCCTCATCCGTATCTTCCATGGAATCCAAAAATGAATCATCAAATTCATCATCTTCGGAAGGGACATTGCCGTTATTTGGCATATCATCGTAATTATCAGAATCAGTCATCTCTTTCCTTTATCACACCTGAAATAGTTAAGTCTACCAGGAGGCCGGTAATTTCATCAATTTTGGAAACTCTCTCCAGCTGAGAGGTCTGGCCCGTGAGGATCGCCGCTGCAAGTTCTTCCAGTTTTTGGTCAATTATACGTATCTGAACGTGAGGTTTAAGCTTGCGAAGTTCCCTGCGCCGGGTTTGAAATTTTTCCACTGTAAAACCGTTTTCGACCACATAATGAACAAAATTCCGTACCGCTCTTTTATACCGGAGAATTTCATCGGCAAAGGGCCTTTCCTTTAAATCGCTTCCGGCACTATGAACCGCATCCATTAGTTCTGTCAGAGCTTCGTCCGAAGGGCTAAACTCCCTGATTGGGCCAAGATCCTCACTGCCATATTTCCCCAGGATCTCGGAAAACCTGGTTTTCCGGGCATCCCTGATATCGGCCCTTGCTTTGGTTCTTTTGGTTTCGGATTTCTGACCTTGATTAATGAGGGGGTTTAGAAGTGAAGCAGCAGTAAAATCCACTTTATCCATGGTTATGTACCGTATGCAGGCCCAAAGACTCTCTTAGTCCTACTACGTCGCGGAATTCCGAAATGGCGCGGTTCCAGGCCTCGTCGCTCTGGCATACCCGAACCCGGCCATGAATAAGGCAGCCTTCGTCCGCCTGAATGCGCCTGGTGATGATGTCTCCCATTACCAGCCCTGTTGCCAGAATAACAAGACGTTCACTGGCGATAACATTGCCAAAAACAACTCCTCCCACAGTAACAGATGTTCCGCTTACATTGCTTTTCATCCTGGCCCGTTCCCCAATGACTACCCTGCCTTTGGCTTTGACATTTCCCAGGACATTGCCATCCACACGTGTGAACCCTCCGGATTCAATATCTCCGGACACTCTGGTACCCGGGCCTATTATGGTATTTATGGAGAAATCTTCATGCTTTGCCGAGGCCATGTATGTGTTCGCCCTTTTTTTAAACCCAGAGGCAGCGCCTAGCGGGCGGTTTTTGCAATGCTGGAACGAATGTTCAGGTATTTGTAAGGATCTACAACATCCGACCCGATATGTACTTCGTAATGAACATGAGGTCCGGTAGACAATCCGGTATTTCCAATATAGCCAATTACTTCGCCCTGCTGGATCCGCTGGCCTGCATGTACCCGGAAGGAAAGCATGTGGGCATAACGGGTATAAAACCCGTGCTTGTGCCTTATAACCACATTATTGCCAAATCCATTCATGTCAAATTCCACCGCTACCACCTGTCCGTCTGCCGTAGCTACAATTGGGTCGCCGGAACGGTAAGTAGAAAGATCGATTCCTTTGTGAATATAATATTGACCGGTAAAAGGATTTTCATTCTGACCAAAAAACATGGAAATATGGCCAATGCCGCCTCTAATGGGCCAGATACTTGGAATTTCCGTAAGCAGGGCGCTTTGAGAATTGAGGAGGGTACCTATTTCCTTAATTGGCGTAGTTGCGGAGGTAAGGAACAACGAAAGCCTCTTTAGATCTTCCACTTCCTGAAGGGTTCCGGGAGAGCTTTCCCTGACATCAAAAAAAGAAGCAAGATCTCCGGCTGTAGCCTGAGAAACTTTACCTGTGCCCTGAACATCAGCTCCCAGGGCGGAAAGGGTACTTGAAAGCGCAGGTTCAAAATTCCTTACTTCGCGGAACAGATGATTCACTTCATCACGGATCTGATCAAGACTTGCCTGGGTATCCTTTAAGCGGCCGTCCTTGTCGGCCAAACTGCCCCTTGTTGCCCTAAAAGATACTCCGTACCATAAAAAAGTCCCCAAAACTGCAGCCAAAACCAGAAAAAAACAGCAAATAGAGAAAACTGAAACATGAAGATTATAGACTTTCTTCTCTGAATGAGGTACCAGAACAACTGTATAGCGTCTGGTTACGGTCTTTCCAATGGCCCGCAAAAAAGCGCCTATGGCTTTTATAACCGTGACAAACCCATTCTTTACTTTATAGACGAGATTGTTTTCAAACCGCTTATATTCATGGACAGACGCCACCATAGCTCCTTGGCAGAGGAGATAATCCCCACAAAATACTCCCCTTAATATACTAGTAAAAACAAAGGGTGTCAACTTTCTTTTATGAGTTCTCCATAAAAAAACTCCCAATTACCAATTCAAGGCAGATTGTCAAAAATGTATCCCCAAATTGGGCAGACTATAATTATCGGCAAATTCTGTTTGCCTATGCCGGAAATCCTGCGGCTGCGATCTCGCTCCGTTTGTCAATAAAAGGTATTAATACCGCAGGGCAAGCCCTGCACTGACCCGCTTCGCGGGATGGGCCTACGGCGGCTTTCCGCGGCAAGCCGCGGGGTATTGAACC
>JGI24702J35022_10000425_pt1 | contig 25367 bp, 19 predicted proteins | sample TergutTh196P4_FD_35022 | JGI IMG/M metagenome (IMG submission 35022)
AGCAATTTTATCTTGATTGTCGAACTTGCGCTTAAATTGCACTTTGCTCGTTTCTCCTAATCTGATTATTTCTAATAACTCCTTACTATCCATGCTGTTTATCTATTTTTTTGCATTTATGTCGCTAATTTTTTTACAATAATAATGATGTATCAATCCTGTAATTTGGGTACAAATGTAGTTATTTTTCATTTAATTGAAGCTACTACGGGGCGAATTTGGCGTGATTGACGACTACACCGTCGATAAATTTAAGTCGAAAGCGATTTTGTGGTCGGCTACGTCTTTCAGGAGCATATCGCAGGCACAACAAGATATGTGCCTATTTCATCATAATCTTTTCCGGCAATAAACACTACGTGAATTTTCATTTGTACTTGTTGATGATCTCGTTAAAATCCACATCATCAACGTATCGTTTCCAATCATCATCGTTTATTACAAAATCGACGTTTATCTCTTTTCGTTCGAGGCTTAGCGCTAAATAGGCAAAAGCCGCATCCTTATCTCTTTTTAGAGCGTAACCACAAGCCAGGTTATAACATTTTCCGCCCAAGTCCACCGCTTTCCAGAATTTCTCAAAAGCCTGTCCGTATAAATCATCCGCTTCCCTACCAGTTTTAGTCTTTGCTAAATTTGTTAAAAATGATCCCCAACTGTTAAAAGCCTCATGCATGTCCGGTTTTATTTCTACCGCTTTTCGGTATTTCTCGAAAGCCTGTCCGTATAAATCCTCCGCTTTTTTCCCTTCTTTTGTCTTCGCTAACTCTCCTAAATATGTTCCCCAACCGTAAAAAGCCTCATGCATGTCCGGTTTTATTTCTACAGCTTTTCGGTATTTCTCAAAAGCCTGTCCGAATAAATCATCCGCTTCTTTTCCTTCTTTTGTCTTCGCTAAATTTCCTAAAAATGTTCCCCAACCGTAAAAAGCCACATGCTTGTTAGGTTTTATCTCTACCGCTTTTCGGTATTTCTCAAAAGCCTGTCCAAATAAATCATCCGCTTCCTTTCCTTCTTTTGTCCGTGCTAAATTTCCTAAAATTGTACCCCAATTGTAAAAAGCCTCATGCTTGTCCGGTTTTATCTCTATCGCTTTCCGGAATTTCTCAAAAGCCTGTCCGAATAAATCCTCCGCTTCTTTCCCTTCTTTAGTCTTCGCTAACTCTCCTAAATATGTTCCCCAATTGGAAAAAGCCTCATGCATGTCCGGTTTTATCTCTATCGCTTTCCGGAATTTCTCAAAAGCCTGTCCGAATAAATCCTCCGCTTCTTTCCCTTCTTTAGTCTTCGCTAAATTCCCTAAAGCATTTCCCCAATTGTTAAAAGCCTCATGTTTGTCCGATTTTATCTCTACCGCTTTCCGGTATTTCTCAAAAGCCTGTCCGAATAAATCATCCGCTTCTTTCCCTTCTTTTGTCTGCACTAACTCTCCTAAATAATTTCCCCAATTGTTAAAAAGATTACCTAATAGACTATTCAGATTTTCATCCTTAAACTCCCTTGCTTTTTCTTCTATTGTAGCCATTATGTTCATATCATAATTTTCGGCAATTATTATATTAACGATTTCCTTGCGTAACAGTTCTATCTCTGTATTTATATTCATTTCCTTCTGTATCGCTTTTCCTTCTTCAAAAATGCTTATGGCCTCAGAAACCTGACTTAATGCAATATTCATCCGCTCTTTAATACTTTTTAAATTTTCCGTGTCCTCGATATCAACAATTTCTTCCAAACTTTTCTTTAATGCCGTAAATGGCTTGTTGACTATATCCGGCTGTTCTAATCCCAAAGAGTGATTTAGTTTTAGCATGAAAGTATCGGCGTCATATCCTTTTATTAAAAAACTGTTTGTATGAGTGTTGTTTAGAAAGTCAGAAACGTTTTTATTAGGATCTTCATTATTATAGGCGACCCAATACAGGCCGTTATCAAATCTGCCAAGGTTCTTAATATGCTCAAAAACAGGGTCGTTCCCGCTGTAACCGATAAAAATCCAGGGCCTCTTGTTTTTTATCGAATCAAAAATTTTCGGGACAATATTTTTTACTTTTTCCATCTCAGGCTCAGTATTCAACAACCACAAACCATGACTTTGACCATGAAGGTAAATGACCGACTTTTCATTTGGAACGGTCGTTGTTAAGTCTTTCAGAATAGCCAGATCATGGGTGGCTGGAAAGATATTGAACAAAGCCAAGGCTCTTAATATCAAGTTATCAAAATTGACGGTCAGTATATAATCCGCAAAACCTTCTTTTAATAACTGAGATAAATAGATATGGGTGACATTTATTTTTCCCTTGTCGACATAGTCTTTCAACAGTTGGTTACGCTGTTCAGGCAATAAACACTCCATTAATTTGGCATATCGTTTTGATTCGGGGGGTAGTTCATTGATGAAGGGGCTATCATGAAATTTTGACAGGATGTCTTTTTCGATCTCGCCTGCTAAGGGAATATTCCCTGTCTTAGAGGCGCCAGCCCCCAGGAAGAATATAGGCTGAGGTTTATCGTTTTTCTTAGCCTCTTTTAGCATATATTCCAATTTTCTGATTTCAATTTCTTTCATAATTTATTATTTTATCAGTTTATCCTGTTTGAGTAGAAGGTCGATTTTCTCACGCAACTTGTGTGTAGCTCTCACATGGCTGCCATGGTCGACAATAACTCCCTGCCGGTTTACTAATATACCGTATGGGAATGATATTGGCGCAAAAGCGCCGGCGAAAACAAAAAAATCGTCGTTTACGATAAAATAAACGGATGTGTCATCAAAACCGTTGGCCCTGAATAGCTCACGGGTCTTCTCATTGTCGGGGGTGACGCAGATGAAAGTAATACTAACATCCTTGTCTTCATATTCCCTTTTAAGCGCGGCTAATTGTTGTACCTCCTCTTTACATGGGGCGCACCATGAAGCATAGGTGTCGATAATATGTACTTTTCCGTCATTCTTAGCGATGATATTGGCAAGAAAATTTTTATTTTCAAGCGAGATGGTACTTGAAAAATCTTTCGGAGCGCCGAGTAAGTCGGACGATATATTTTGAGGGTTGTACATGTTTGTGCGCACCGTCCTGTACTCCTGCGTCAGCCTGTCTAACAGGTATTCATGGCTGACATGTACGCTGAATTTTTCAAATTCATCCAGGTCTTTTTCTACCAGTGCATAGGCAGCTTTCACCGCAAACATAAACTCACGGATAGTATCCGTTACTGCAACCTTTTTCGCCCAATCTGCAAAATCGGTATCGACATCCTGCTTGGTAGCAAGTTGAGCCGCCATTATATATGACATAGTAAACTTGAAATGCGAATTTGAATATAAGTCCGAAAGGAAATATTTGGTAACGACCTCATTCAGTTTACTCATCAACTTTTCCTTGTCCATGGTTTCCTTGCCCCATAAATGTTCGCGGTTCATGATTGTGCCCACAAGCGCTCCATAATAATCCAACTCTATCATCGATTCGGTCAGGAATGACACTTCGTCGCATACCTTATTGTTCAGCAAAAATAGCTGTCGCCTCTTGCGAAAATTATTACGCGAGGTATTAAGATTTTTCACGATCTCGTCCCAAGGACAGTTCATCTCACATTCTGTACCCGCTCCCAGATAGCTCTTACCAAGCGTACGATAGCCTGTAGCATCGAAATATTTAAAAAAATCTTGGTTGATGGCAGCCGTCCGCCCGCCCGACAGTCGCACATTGGAAAGATTTTTAAAGTCAATGTCGAGGTGCAGGCTATCGCCCGGCACCAAATACAAAAAATCCAGATACGGCGGCATAGTCACGTCCTGCGGGCGCGCCAAATCAATTGCAAAGGAAAAGGTGCGATCCTTATTAATGGCTGTCTTTAGTTGGGTTACTCTGTCCTTACCCGATACATGGGAAACGTTGACAGTTATATCCTTAGTATCCGGATAAACATCAAAATTGTGAATTTTACCCGAAATTTTTGTAATGCCGGAAGACGTACTTCCAAGAACTGATAGGTTATCTTTTTCGACGACACGGTTGCATTGCGTCATAAACAAACAGGATATAACAAACAGTCTGATAATAACTGCTTTTATTGATTTTGAGTGTATTGTATTCATAGCGGTTCATATTTTTCTCATATCTCACTTTCCATAAATATCCCTTTCAACATTGATAAAAACTCGAAGACCTCCCCGGGTGCGCTGTTCTAATGAGAAGCGTGGGAGGTCATATTGGGTACAAAGATGATGATAATATTTGAAATATACAAATGAATGATATTTTTTTTCATTGCAAAATAATTGGGTATGCGGACGTCCTGTCCGCATACAGGCGGTACGCCTGTATATCCGGTAAATCGCCTTTGTGCGATACGAATAGCAATTAGACCGGTCGTTTTTGATAGCAGTGACAGCGCTCTTTCCGGAAATTTTTCATTAGTTAGATAGGTTTCGTGATCTTTGCCTAACATCAACTAACAGTCCTGTCGCTTTCAGGGTGCAGAGACAAACGAGCCTGCGAAGCAATCCGGAATCAGATCGGTGCACCTGGATTGCTTCGCAGTCAATGACGAGCGATTTATACCGTCATTTACGCTTGTTTGATGCTTTCATTGAAGTCTACCATTGACCAATTTTATGAAACTCGTCAGTATCAGCATGTTAGACTATTGCTACGGCAGGGATGCCGTTGTTACATTTTTCTCGCAATGACGTCATTGCGTTTTTTTTGGTTTTTGAAAAAAATCATGAACGCCTTCCTACCCGATTTCTTGTTACTCCGTCGAAAAATTTTTTTTAACCGATAAAAAAAGGCGTTTCCGGAAAAATTTTGTAACATGCTTTTAATGAGCGAATAACAAGTTTTTGATAACTGTTTTAGACTTTTGTAACAAAAAATTAATAACAAAAAATGAGTAAAATTATTTGTAAAATCAAAAAAATTACTATTTTTGAGGCAAAATTTACTAGTTAACTGAAAAAAAACGCTCATGAATGCTAAAAACAACAAGGAAGTTTTAAAGGCGATTCTTCAATTTACGCTCTTCCTGATAGGTTCGGTAGGTATAGCTGTCTGCATGTTTGCTTCATTGATGAAAACATCGGCTGTTGAGATGCGGTTTATTTTGGATAAATCGGCAATTTATGACCAACTGCACATGAAACAGGTGGTTCTGACGGAGAGTATTGATTCGATTTACTACTACTCAATGCTTGTCAATCCCGACAATTCCTACATCAATCACACGCTTATGTTGAATACTCTCAGCACGCGCAGTCTTACTTTCGGTAAATCGCTTGAAAGCATGAACAGCGATGATTGCCTGATATATAAGCGCTTATCAGCTAATATGGATAATTTCTTCAAACTGAAGGATTCGATTCGTACGGCAGAACTACAGGTAGACCTCCTGCGGGATGAATATACGCGATGTATGAACAACAACAAAGACATGTCACGACGACTGTTTAACAGAAACATTTATTAACTGATTAACTGACTGCTATGAATAAAAATGAGACAATGAATCAGAAAGAAAGGGTGATGGGGTTTGTCTATGTACTGCTCCTTTTTATAGCCATTACTACCTTTTGCTGCTTAGCGCTTTTTCTGTATAATTCGGATTACGGCGCTATCAAGCAGAAAGATTTTTTTGTGAGCAAGATGTTGCGTATCGGTGAGTTTCGTAACGACCAGAAGCGGGCTGTACCGACCATAGACTTGCTTTATAACAAGATTTCCGAATTTAATCCGGGCGTGAATGCTGTGTATGACGAAGATAATATAAAATTCCTTATTAGGGATTTAAAGGATGTTTACGAAAAAAATCCGTTAGATACGAGATACAAGTCCTTTCAGCATATTGCCGACTTCTATTACCAGTGGTATGCCGATAAGAGGGCTTTGTGGACGCTCAATACTAACATTGATAAGTTCACTAAGGACTTGGAAGCATGTGAATTGGGACTTGCCAACAAAAAAGATGATTTTGCGAAACTCAAAAAATAAAATAGATATGGCAAAGATAAGCAATACGAAAATATACATTCTGGCGTTGATGGTGATTTTTTGCGTAGGCGCAGCCTTTCTCATCCGTTTCCTGATGCGTCAAGGAGCGCCTGCCGCTTTGGTCACACCGCTTGAATTGTATTTAGGCGAACCGATATTTTATTCCGATAGCACATACCGCGCTTCCAAGTGGCTCTGGGAGTTCGGCAACCGAGATATGTCCGACAGGAAACACGGTGAATACACATACAAGGAAGTCGGCTCTTATCGTATCCGGCTGACGGTCAATGATAACAATCAAAAGGATTTTCTTGTGAATGTAAGACCTCCCGTTCGTTTTGAACTTGATTCATTAATACAGATCGTAGGCCCCTCTGTCGCTATGCAAGGCGAATATGTTATTTTCAGGGGTGTGGGATATGCCAGAGATTGGCGATGGTCATTCGGCGAGACACGCCGTATTGACGCACGAGACCAGGTGGCTATTTACGCCTACGAAAAACCCGGCACATATGAAGTGGAACTGATGACTGCAGACACGAAATATCCGATCCGACATTCCATTGTGGTATATCCCACTTATCAGGAAGACGAAAGCGACGAACGTAGCCGGATAGGTAATGATATACGCGAAAAACTGCAGGCGATTGTCGACGGGAAGCCATTCGGACCAAATTACAACCACATCCTTAAGCGATACCTTGCCAATAATCCCAATATCATCATTACGATCAATGACGCCAAGAACAATGATTTTTATTCCTACTGTCAAGGATTGAAAATCATTGACCGTTATAATACGACGATTCTTGAAGTGCTTGTTTTCCCCGATGAGAATAATCCTCCCTTTTTGAAAACGTTTAAAGTAATGCAGTCGAAAAATGTTGAATAATATAAAAAAACCGTATCGGGTTGTCCCTGCCGGAAATCATCTTTGTTACGCCCTGCTTTTTGTTCTGCTGGTGTCGTCATGCGGCCCGGTGAACCGCTTGTCACGATTAAAAAGGACGCCCCGCGAATATTCGCTTAATTACTGTTATTCAGATTTGAAGGCGCCAAAAAACAGGTTGTGTGAAGAGACATGGATAGTTTTTTCCGATCGCGACAACAATGATACCTATCAAAATCCGGGCGGCAAGATCAATTTTAAACAAATGTCGTTCATGGATGCTTTTTTTGTCTTACGTGAAAAAGGCGAGTTTGTGCAATTAGTCAAGTATGACCCTAAATTAGTAGCCGGTAATCCACGCGCTCGCATCATGAAAAATCGCAAGGAAGCGCAGTATTACGGCTGGGCGCGACGGTCGAACTTATTGTTGACCAAGCAATCCAGCTTAGATATGGCCACCGGTTTTAAAAATAAAGCCGTCACGATGATCGTCGATTCGCTTGCTATCTCACAAACGCAACTTATTTTCGACGATGATTCTATCCTTACATACAGGGATGAAGCCTTGTCATTGCCTAACATTAAAATCCCGGTTCACGAGATTTTGTATATCTTGAAACCGTCGCCCGACGGGAGAAAAATACTGACATCCCACAAGACACAGTTAGACCCCATGGAAGCGCCCTCCGAAGCGCTGGGCTGGATTTCAACTTCTATCATCAAGGAATTAGGACAGCGGCTTTTTGTGGCAGACGAATCCGTCATCAAAGAATTGGGACGTCGGCTTTCTTTAGAAAGCGAATCTATCTCTTTGGCCGACGGATATTCTCAGGAGGCCCCCTCAGCCGACGACCTTATTCCGGATGCACCCGGCGACATTATATTCCGTGACAGGCTTTGCAGGGATACGCTTGACATTGAGCCTGTTGAATGGCACGAGATAAAATATTATTCCAATAGCAACCCCCTTTTCCAATATGCTCCGGTGCGCTCCTATCAAACCGATTCGGGGATGATACGGTTTCATACGGCGTTGCCTGCGCCGTTGATTGACAAAAGTCGTATGCACGTGCTCAACCTGAACGGGAACAAGATTATGTATGCCGACTTCCTCCAATTGGAAAAGGATCTGCGCAAAATGAACTTCATTTTTGTTTTTGAAGGCAGGGAAAGGGTCTTAGCAGAGTATCCACGCCTTATGAGTGTCGTGCAAAACTTGCAGTCGCTACTTAATGAAGATAACGACCCATACCGGTATAAATTCGGCGCCGTCCTTTCGTACAAGGCAGACACGCGGAATATTTCGCACCGGCTCAAGTCGCACGGATTGACAGAGTCGTTCGATGGACTGATGGAATATCTGTCTGCCGAGATGGATAGTGTCGCCAATTATCAGCCTATTGCCGACCAACATGCATGGTTGGGTATGCACAGGGCTGTTGAGATGATGGAAGAATACCCCGACGAAACCAACCTGATGATTGTGATCGGCGAATCGGGCTTCGACAGCGAAAAAGCGGACAGCATCGTGGCCAAGCGAATAGCAAAAGTGAACGGGCGAATTATCGGATACCAGATTTTCAACGAGATACAATCAGATAATGATAACAACTTCGTGCTTCAAATAGAAAATCTGATTGAAAACGTAGCATTGTACGACGTCCCGTTACGACGCGAAAGGTTAGTGTTCACTCATCAGTTCAAACCCGATATCTACTACCGGGAAAGCATGAAAAATGTATATACCATTGACCAGCAAAAGTCGATGTCGCAAGGCTGGATACTGTTCCCGCCTAAAAGCGTGGAAATGCAGCATGACATATTGACCCAAGCCATAGATACGATTTTTACGGAAATTAGAGCGGACAACAACTCTGTCATCGAATGTCTGTACAGGGCATTTAACGAGTTTGGTGATAAGTACTACCGGTATTCGCCGGCATGGACGGCCTACAATATTCAGGATTCGCTCTGGAATGTCAATCGGGAATTGCTCCACAAAATGCCGGGGAAAATCCCCGCCTGGTTCATGCCCAGTACAACCCTCTCCTTCGACAATGGCGATACGAACCTTGGTTATCACCTGCTACTTTCGGAAAGCGAACTGAAGGAGATAAACGGGTTCTTGGAAGATATCACACGTTATGAGCCTGATTATAAATATAAAGGAAAAAGAAAAAACGTAAAACGATGCAACTGCCCAGATGATAATCCCACTGTGGAAACACAACAGAACGAGCTTCTTTACGACAAGTACGGCGACCCGCTCTATCTGAATACACGCCAAATTCGCAATCATCTTTACACCTCTTATATGAGTCGACTCAAATCTTCCTACAAAATGAGAAATATAAGACCCTGCCGACTAAGATATTATACCCTTGCCGATGCGGGGTTGGAAATCGTGGGAAATCCGGCAAAAGATGAAATTACACGTACCTATAAAGTTAGGGATATAAAATGGAAAAAACGGATGAAAAACGCTGAATTAGATTTATTAATCCTCTATTTTAAACATAAACGGGCTGAATTAGAGACCTTTATGCATAAGAACGACCAGAATTCCTTTGTTTCAAACGAGGAATCATATTATTGGATTAGCAGAGATTTACTTCCGTAATATAAAAAAATTCTAACTATGGCATGTTATAAAATACCGTTGTTGTTTTCGCGCCTGTTTGAATCGAGTGACTTATTGCAATGCAATGAAGAAGAATCGATTGACCGCAATCTGGAACTGATTATCACTACTTGTCCCGGCGAACACAAGTTTGATCCCGATTATGGCTGTGACATCTGGGACCTCGATTTCGAGAATGTCATCTCGGTTCAGCGTTGGGAAAGCGAGTTTATCCATTTCATTAACGAAGCCATCATAAAATATGAACCGAGAATCAGAGAGATAGAGACAAAAGTACATTTCTTAGACGTTAAAAACCAGCACGAATTTTCGGGCGCTATATCCATCCGTAAGCGAGTGGACATAAGGATTTACTCGGAGATCGTCAGTTCCGGAAAGAAATGTTGCTTTTTCTATTCACTTTATTTAGGCCCCTTAACATCCGATTAACTATGTATGACAAGACAAAATACTACAAAGAGGTAATAAAAAGCCGAATGTACAAGAACGCCACCGCAATCTGGGGCGTTCGCGACGTCGACGACTTTGACCCGATACTGAAACTGCTGGTCGAATCGCTCGCCAGCGAAGTAAACAAACTTTCCAACGAGTTAGAGAACCTGGAAGCCCGTCTTTTAGAGCGGCTTGCGGGAACACTAACACCGGATATTTTCCTGTCGGTACGCCCTGCCCACATGATAATACATTCCAAGCCGATAGAAGAACAGGCGACCCTTCGCAAAACGTCCACTTTTCTTCACAGGAAAAAAGACTCGGAACTGTTTCACTTCACCCCGGCGGGAGACTTCAATTTGATTGACGGGGATGTGTGCTCTATTATTTGCGCAGGGAAAATTTACCAGTTTGACAACCGGAAATCGAAAGAAATGCTTACACGAAGCATTCGACGTTCCGAGAAATTCAACGACAAACTGTGGATCGGATTGCGTATCAACCCTTCCTTGCAACGCATCCCGAATATATCGTTTTATTTTGATCTGCCGAATATCGAAAAACGAAATGAACTGCTGCATTTACTGCTGTACAGCCGCTGGGAACAGGATGATGTCACGCTGTCCATTCGTCCGGGTATTTACAAGGAATCAGGTCTGAACAACAAACTCCTGCCTTTGGCTGACTATGACCCGTCTAATTTGTCGAATGAGAGTATCCTGAATCATTACAGTCATCGGTTTATTACCGTCAGAGACGAGATTGTCAATACAGCAAAAAGATACAAAATCTTACCGGATGAGTTGACTGAGTTCTTTCCCGGAATAGAGACAAGCGAAAATCCAACGCCGTTATTATGGCTGAGAGTGACCCTTCCGCCGGGTTTCGACAACTATATCTTAGATGATTTTTTCGTGTCAATCAATGCGTTCCCTATCATCAACCGAAAATTCTATTCGAGATTTACCAAACTCAACCCGTTAGTTTCGGTGATACCTTTTGAAACAAGCGTGAATGAATATTTCCTTTCGGTAGACCAGGTCTCCGATTCAAACCGGCGTCGTTATATACACCTGCCTCTCCGCAGACATGAAAATGAAGATGAGTTCGGCGCCTATATCCTCAAACGGGGCGGCGCCGAAAGGTTCGACGCCCGGAACGCAAAAGAAACACTGTCGAACCTGATGGACCTGCTACGAGAGGAAAATACATCGTTCTCCATGTTCGGAAAAGGATTTGTAGATGAGGTTGTCAAGCAAATCGATTCCGAATTGGTGGCAATCAATCTGAAACTGAGGGATATACGCCTCGATAAAGATATTACTAACTACATCGTCATCGATTCGAATGACGTTGGCGACGTCGTTTATCTCGACTATTGGATTACGAACTGCGAAGAAGCTAACGGTATCAAGTCGGGAATCCCGATGTTTGCCTACGGAAACTGCCCTGTGAATAATGATTCGATAGTCACGCTGACCCAGAGTTACGGAGGGACACAACGCCGCGACCAGTCGCCCGACACCTATAAATATGTGCTGACAAGCCGGGATCGTATATTTACTAACGAAGACATCATCAACTTCTGCTATTCCCGTTTTGGCGACAAGATTTCCTCCGCCCATATTACCAAAGGGATACGGGTCAGTCCACGCCCTAAAGAAGGGCTGATACGTTCCATAGATGTGCATATCACGTTGAAAGACGACATAGGACGCGATTCATCCAATCATCAGGATATGGAAGACCGGTTGTTGGCGTTATTGAAAAAACGCTCTCCGGATATGTTTAATTTTAGAGTATTTATTACTAATCAACCCAAATAATAAAATATGAACATCACATTGCCTACCCTCCTGACCTCCTACCTGTTGACGCCCTTACTGGCGATGCTTATGGGATTCATCGCCTATTTTATGGCCAAAAAGAACAAGCTGCTGACCAACCGGAAAATAATATTTGTCATATTATTAATTTCCGTGTTACTCTGTGCGCCGTCTTTACTTGGTTTTTTTCACTATGAGTTTATGCCGTACATGTATATCGGACTACAGATAGTTTATTTGATAGCAGGCTATTACAATGTGCTTTTCCTGAGGCGCTATCTGCAAAATGTAAAGAAACAAAACTCGTTTCCTGTAATTTTCCTTTTTCAGTTAGTCATGATGTTCATAGGCGCCGCCCTGTTTTCTACTGTTTTTAACTTGTGCAGCGAACTGCAATACGGGATATGGGCTTGCACCTGCATGCTTTCGTTTATCTTTCCGCCAATGTTTTGGGAGACCTTTAACAAATATATGTCCATACCTCCGGAAATATACAAGGCATGGAAATATTCGGATCAGGACGAATTGTCAACGATCATACCCGATTACGACCGCCTGATGGTCATGGAAATCGAACTTTATAAAACGCTGACCGACACCTCGCCGATGAAAATCAAAGCGAAGGCGCCCGACAATATCCCCTTCGGTATGTGGTTCAAAATGTTCCTGACGGACTATAATTACAAATTCCCGCTCGAACCGATTGAGTTTCAAGACGAAAAAAATGTTTATTTGTGGATATTCTATATCAAGCGTTCTATTTTCATCCCAAGAAAATACATTGATTATGACCTGACTATCCTCCAAAATAAGATCAAGGAAAAATATACGATCTTAGCCAAACGTGTGAGCGAAGAAAACAATATAGAAATCAAATAAATATACAACTATGCTTTTCCCAATAAAAAAATTATTAGTCAACTGGGTCGATGGAATGAAGATTTCGAAGGAACATCTCACCCATACCGAAGATTATTTTATCGACGCGGTACGCGATTCCGTCAATATCCGTCTTAACAGTTATAATTACGGTATCCTGCCGCCCTATAAAGGCGAAACCATTTCGAGCGATTTTGAGATTAAAGAGCGTATGACCGACCATGTCGAGATAGAGTTGCGACGCTGTAACGCTATTACTGCCGGCGGATGCCGTATCGACTTCAATCCGAGCGATAGCTCCGGCTATCTGAAATTAAACCATGTGTTTGAAGAAAGCGACAACCCGCAGGAAAATGTGTGGGACGTCATCTTGATTGTGCATCCCTTCGGACGCGTCCCCGTAGGCGTCCCCGATCAGGACGAAACACCGCCCAGACATCCGCACGCCGACAAGAAATATGTGCTGTCGGTCACCTCCAAAGGCCAGATCAATGCAGAAGAACTCGGAATGCACAACCTGATCATCGGACGTATCGTCAAAAACGGAAACCGGTATGAGGTTGACCGCTCCTATATCCCTCCCTGTACATCCATGCTGAGCCACCCCGACCTGAAACAATATTATGAACGTTTCGGACAGTACCTGAATGACATCGAGGTATCGTCGCATAAAATCATACAGAAGATATTGGAACGGGAAAAATCCCTGAGCGTAGCCGTCAACACCCAATTCCTGTGCGAACATATACTTGACTATGTGGTAACCGTCTTTTTCAAATATAAAAACATGGGTCGTAATTTTTCTCCTATCGAAATGGCGGAGTTATTTGCCGCTTTTGCCCACCGCTGTTTCGTAGCTCTGAACTTCATCTCCAAAACAAAACGCGACGAGATGCTCCAATACTATTATGAATGGAGCGACGTGACGCCCGGTAACTTTGTCGATCTGCTGACTAACATGCTCGAATCGACCTACGACCACAACAACATACGCGCTATCATGGGACAAATGGATACGTTCCTCTCCGTTTTCTCGACCCTCTGGGTAAAACTAAGCACCCTTGAATACATCGGATTCCGCCGCGATAATGTGGTAGTAGCCATTCAAGAGAAATTAGACATCCCCATACGCAAATCAGGCTGGACCATCCTTGATTAAAGAATGTCGAATTGCTACCGGATTGCTTCGTTCCTCGCAATGAAGTCGGCGCGAACCGTCATTGCGAGCCTGTGAAACAATCAAGTAGCAAACAACATAATTATATAATGCAAAAAAATAAAAAAACAATCCTTGACTTTGAAGTACCCAATGTCCGCCCCAATACCGCGGATTCGGATTTCAAAGCTGAAACGGTCGCCGCCCATTTAGTGGAAAACGGGTACGATCCTGAAAAAATTACCATCTCGCGATTAGGCGCCGACAGACGGGGATTCGGGAAAGATATCGAAGGACTGTCAACCTATTACTCCGAATATGACCATACGGATTTCCTGCAGATTCTTGTCAACAGGGAAGGCATTTATGATATACTGCCCGAAGGGGTGTTTCATCAGACGGTCAACCGGAAGCTAAACAAAGACAAGGAAGAGATGATTGATGAGATTAAGATACACCGAGAAGAAGAGTTTTTTGCGCGCAAGTTCTTCCGGCTGTTCGAAATCGAATTAGACCACGTGCTGACCGATATCGCCTTGCTTGAAATAGCTTTTGACAAACGCATCACACATCCCGACTATGTCAGTATCTTTCGTTTTTTCTGGCCTGTCATGGATTTATTGGACAGGGAGCAGGCCGTTTTGTTCCTGCATACCATCCCCCTACTTCAGCGTATACGCAACAGCAACTCCAACATCGAAGAATCTCTTTCCCTGATTCTCGGCGTCCCTATCTGTCTGGAACCTGTTATCTTGGAAAAAAAAGAAGCAAATGACGCCTTTGAATCAAGATTAGGGAACAGCCGGTTAGGCCTCGATCTGATCTTAGGCAACACCTTCAACGACGGCGAATACGACCTGAAAGTACGCATAGGCCCCATGTCAGCCCTAAAGATGAAAAATTTCCTGAAAGGCGAAAAAAACGACAGGATTCTGAATAGCCTCTGCCAACTATTCCTTCCTGCCCACGTCTTTTTTGTAATGGACTACGTCCTCGACCCGGAAGATTCAATATTTATCCTCTCCACCCCCCAGACCGTCACGTGGTTGGGGATTAATTCGTATATTTAAAAAGTATAACGCTCGTCATTGCGAGAAAAAATCGCTCTTTGAAACAGGTGTAGGCGGCAGTTTCGTCGCAGGGAACTTTACGCCTTTCTGCTTTAATCGCTCAATTAAACCCTCTATCCGTTTGCGTCCATAACGATTCCATTCATCCCGATCCGAATATTCCTGTAATAATAACCCGACAGAATAGCCATCTTCAGCCACATAAGAAACATCAGCCCCGCAGTCTAACAAATAATCTACAATATCCCAACTCATTATTACAACCGCCGTCATAATTGGCGTATTGTTTTGATACACCAAATTAATATTTGCTCCGTTTGCTATTAGAAATTTCAATTTCTCCATATCTTGCAATAATACCGCTTCATCAATGGGAGTTTTTGTTCTGTTATCATTGATATTAGCGCCGTATTTCAGTAATAACTTCATATATTTGATCGAATAATTGGAACTACCGCTGCATACTTCAAGCGGAAGCATATCAACTGACATCTTTTCACTTTCTTCCCGTGTTTCATTCCATTTTGTTTTCATTAAAGGCGAAATCAGATTGGGGTCAGCGCCGTTTTTCAACAAACATTCGACTACATCGTATTGTTCAATCAAAACGGCATACATTAAATAAGTAAACCCCTCTTTCCCAACATGGTTGATATTAGCTCCGCGTATTATGGCGTCGTTCAATCTGCCGACTTCCCCATAATAAATGAATTCAGCAATCTGTATTTCGTCTTTTCCAAAATAATCTTTATAAGGAAATCTTTCTCTTTTGCTATTTGACATATTCGTACAACTGTTTAGTATGATTAATAATAAAATGATAACTCTTTTCATAATTCTTCAGTTGATTCGCTCTTTGAAACAGGCGTAGGCGGCAGTTTCGTCGCAGGGAACTTTACGCCTTTCTGCTTTAATCGCTCAATTAAACCCTCTATCCGTTTGCGTCCATAACGATTCCAAGCATCCCGATCCGAATATTCCTGTAATAATAACCCGACAGAATAGCCATCTTCAGCCACATAAAAAACATCAGCCCCGCAGTCTAACAAATAATCGACAATATCCCAACTCATTATTACAACCGCCGTCATAATTGGCGTATTCTTTCCATACACCAAATTAATATTTGCTCCGTTTGCTATTAGAAATTTCAATTTCTCCATATCTTGCAATAATACAGCTTCATCAATGGGAGTTTTTGTTCTGTCATCATTGATATTAGCGCCGTATTTCAGTAATAACTTCATATATTTGATCGAATAATTGGAACTGCCGCTGCAAACTTCAAGCGGAAGCATTTCAACCGGTCTCCAATCTTTTTTCTCTCTAAGATTAATGTTATTACGTTTCGTTTTCATTAAAGGCGAAATCAGATTGGGGTCTGCGCCGTTTTTCAACAAACATTCGACTACATCGTATTGTTCAATCAAAACGGCATACATCAAATAAGTAAACCCCTCTTTCCCAACGTGGTTGATATTAGCCCCGCGTATTATGGCGTCGTTCAATCTGCCGACTTCACCATAATAAATGAATTCAGCAATCTGTATTTCGTCTTTGTCAAAGTATTCTTTATAAGGAAATCTTTCTCTTTTGTTATTTGACATATTCGTACAACTGTTTAGTATGATTAATAATAAAATGATAACTCTTTTCATAAGTCACTTTTTTACGGTTTATCAGCATAAATTTTCACTTTTCCTCCCATTACATCTCTTTCGGCTTCGAGCGCTTCCAACAGTCCCGATTTGTTTTCGCCTATACTATGCCTGCTAACCAGTCCACCTTTTCCTTCCGTTTTCATTCCGATCTTTTGACCGGCGGCAGTTGGCAAGTCGTCTCCAAAAAGAATTCCCCCACCTGTTTTCGGGGATATAGCGATAGCAGCGCCACCAATGATTGCACGATTGTTTTGGGTGATATTTAAAATGTCCTGATTGGAATAGAAGGAATGTACATCTTTGGTGTTTTCCATAAGATAACCGGCTCTTTTTACAGTTTCCGGGTGTAATCCGGCAGCATTATATGTATAAGTCTCGCATTTGGTCGCTGCTGCTCCGGCAGATGCTAACCCCCCTCCCAATGAATGACCGCCCAGAGTTAAATTTTCCTGACCAACTGCTCTACTTACATTATTTGACAATCTCATCGCCTGTTCATATTGCTTTGTTTCTTTTCCCAAACCTTGTCGGATATTCGTTATCCAGTCTTTCAACTCTGTTGTCCCTTCAAAAATTAAGGCGTATTTGCCGTCTTGACTTTTGTACAGTTCAGCATGGAATCCTGAATCAATATCATAGAAATTACTCTCATTTAAACCAAGTGACTGAAGTTCTTCTTCCGATACTATATCCCAGCCATCCGGCATCGGTGCTTCTCCATACACATGATTGCTCAACATGGCCATGTCGACTGCCATCTTATAGTCAAGCATCAGCAGGGAAACTTCGCCGCCCAACACACACATAACTTTTGCATCAGATAACAGCGCTTTCTGTGCCGTGAAAAAAACTTTCCTGTGTACGCTTGACCATTGCGAGGTATAGCACAGCAGGGAGCATATTCCGGGTATGAAAGAAATAATCTTTCCCATCAACGCTCCCTGCAGAGCAGAACCGGCTGTGATCAATTTTATCAGTTTGGGGCTTCTTGTCGCTAATATTACTGCCAACGCAGCGATGGCTCCTGCAATAGCGCCTGCAATGGCGCCGGCCTGTGTCATCTTAGCACAATAAAAATTACCTTCCCAACGGTCATATTCCGTTGCCAGCAATCGCAGCCGTCCGGTATCGATGCTTTTTTGTGTCGTCGGCAATTGCTTAAGTCCGGTATCGGTCCTGTTTTGCGACCAAACCTTGATTTTTTGTATCATCGCACCCTGATTGCATCTAACGATTGTTCCTTCGGGTACATATTTCTTTTCATTCATGCTCTTCTTCCTTTAGTTTTTCAAATAGAATTGTTTGTTCGTAATAATATTTTTCGCTTGCCTGCTCTTTTATTTTTGTAACGGCTTTCTCCATAAACAGACTGTCCGCTCGGTAAGAATACTCGATGCTGAGATCATACGCATAATTGAATTTAGCGTTTTCGATAACGCCCTGCAGCAGTTCGTTATATTGTTTTTTTGCCTGAGACTTGTCTCTGAGACGGCCTTCTCCGGTGTATATGACTGGATTTTCCTGCTTTCCATTCATTCTTATCGGTTCGACAAGTACCTGATTTTCAATAGACAGGACGGACGGTATATTCATCTGTGATTTTTTCCTTTTACCGAAAGATAAAATACAGATATGATGAAGCAACGAGTCCATCATTTCATCACTTATATTTTTCAATGCCATTTCTCTTTCTTCCATAACAGCCACGATGTCTTCGCCTGTTCCGAAATTATCGACAATTTGCTCTTTTGTCTCGTTCCAGACGGAGAGGATTTCGTCCTGATTTTTTACTGTTAAGTAATTGAGTTCTGAGTTCAAAATAATTTCTAATTTTTCGGAAGGTTTGTTCAACAATTCCGATAGTTGATCAAAGAAATTATAACCGGTGAAATCGGTATGCGGATTATTACAGCATGTAATGAGCAATCTGTATCCTTTGCTGTAACTGTATGGCATCATAATTCCGCCAAAAAGTTGTATGTCCCAGTCCTGAACAGCTGTTCCTTTGTATATAAACCTGTCATTCAGGAAAATACCGCTTTCGGTTGTGATTCTATATTTCATACCGGCGAAAGAAATTTAATTGATATGCACTTCGGAGTTATATTCTACAATAGAGCCTTCACCTCCTTTCATTTCCGTCAGATTTTTTCCATCAATATGAATAGTATTATCACTCACGGCTGTAATATCGTCTGATGCCCTTATAAGAATTTCACCTTTTGAAATAGGGCTGCCATCTTTCTTGACAATACTGATTTGTCCGTCACCGAAAAAGGACAACTGGGTATCTTCCATACGGACAATCTCTTCTCGTGCGCCAACTTGAATTTTTGAACCTAACAGTGTGATATACCCCTTATTGTCCATCGTCAATATGGAACCGCTTTCTCCGCTTATGCTTTCCTTGTCGTTGTTCAGTTTCATCTTTTCCCCCACAAAAATTGAAAATGTTCCCGGACAGCGTATAATGCCGTTCCCCTTGCCGTCAAGAACAAGACAACTGCCTGCCTGGTCAACAATTGTTATTCCGGTTTTACTGTCAAACCGCAGAATATTATTGCTTTTGTCTATGATACTTCTGTAACGGTTGTTTTCTTTGCCTCCCTGACTAACTTTTTCGGAGAAGATACTGCCTGCGACATAGGGACGGTTCGGATCGCCGTATTCGAAGTCAAGCATGACGATGTCGTCTTTTTCGGGGATAAAAATAAAGCCCCTGTTTTTGGGTACGATGTCGCTTTTGCCTGCATCGGGCGTCTGCACCCGTATCCAGTTGGTTGTCTTACCGGTATCCTTTTGCCACTGTGTCTGCACCTTGACGCGCCCTAATTTCTTCTCGTCGTCGTTGGTTTTGACGGTAGCTAATTGTGGAAACGCTTTAGGAAAATTGACCGGTTGCATGGGGATGTTTTGAACGATGTCGGGGATACCCTTGAACGTGTTACGGTATTCTGCCTTGAGGTCGTATTCGTGGACGACAGAGGTGACAAGGAAGGTGTCGACTTCTTTTTTTGTGGTTTTCATTCTTGCGGGCAGCTTGACTAACGCCCTGCCACCTATTCTGACTTTGCTTGTCTGTGATGTCCCGCTAATAGTCAGCATGTTAAAGGTAGCACGGTTTTTCTCGGCTTCTGTCACAACATCCAGATCGTACATGTTCAATGCAACCGCCTCAGTGGGAAGGGTGGCGTCGGAGGTGTAGACCTGTGACGATCTCCACTTCGATACCGTATGATAGCCTATGACACTTGGGTCTGGCGCTTTAGTGTCGGTCTCATAATCGTCATGGACTAAATAATGGTACCGTTTCATCTTGGAGGGGACAAGGTTGGCGCTCAGGTCGAAGGTCGTCATCTCGCTCTCGAAGGTTATTACTTCTTTCTTACCGTCCTGTCTGCCGAAATAGCATTTCTGGCCGTCAAAGAAGAACCACTCTCCGTAAATCCAGCTCAGACGGTTCAGGAACTCGAAACAGGTCTCGTCGTACTGGCAGATATAATCGATTTTGCCTGTAAACTTGGGTTGGGACGTTACCGCGCCGCCGTTCCCCGATGTACCGACCGCCTCCGAGACGATGCCGTTCAGGGTCATGTCCATGAAGGAATCCATGGTCTTCGACCCATCTAATTTAATGGTAGGACTACAGCCCGATATGCGTATGTGGTTCTGTCCGCCATGGTGACCGATATACGATACCTGTGTGATGACGCCGGTAAAGAGGTTCATCCCGTCGCCTTTCCTGTGCTTCATTTCAATCTGAACCTCTTCGCCGAGCAGATTGAAAGTCTTGCCGGCCGATTCCATCCATAGCGAATCCAAGTCGCCATAATCGACTACTATCTCGAAGGTATGGTGGCAGTTGAACCCCTGTTCCAACCGCATACTGATGATATAGCAGTCTTTACCACCTATCTTCGCTTTAACTTCTACTTTGTTTAGTTCCATTTTGTAATTAATTAGAATTATTCATGTTTATAAAAGGCTAATAATAATTTACTTAGGCCATTTGTGGTCGACTTCGGCGCCTTCTGCCGAAATCTTCTCCGCCGATACGACAAAACTAATTTGCATCGGTTCTTTGCCTACTACATCAAGCTCTTCATTATATTTAATAATGTAGCTGTTTTCCCATTTTACTTCCTTCAACTTCGCCTCCTCGTCGCCCTTATTGAAGGTGACAGTGCCGCTGTTGGATTTCCCTTCAAACTGTAATTTTGATCTAACTACGCTTAGTAATTCAGGTCACAAAGATATGATTTATTTTTTAAATCCACAAAAAATTAACAAAAAAAAATCAATATGGTTGAGAACAAGTTGCTGATTGAACTCTTTGTTATTTTATCAAGAACTTTCCCACGATTCAAATCCAAGCCCGAGTAAATTTTCACTCTCTAATATGTCTTTTAATCTTTGTGAGAAATAAATCGTAGTTGTGTCATCTTCACTTGCAAAAATATCTTTGTCGTTAATCAATTCTTGTCGAAAGTGAGGCGAAAAAATGACATCTTCATCTCTATCGGATTTTTCTAAATCAATCACATCCGGAATGAAATGAGGTACATGAAGAATAAAAAAATCATTAAATGTGTTACCATCGTTGACATCTATAGGTAACCAATTAATATCTTCATTGTTTCGACAATTCCGCTCAATGATGTTTTTCATTTTAAGCGAACAAATAGGTAAATTTAAATCTGATATTAAAAAATCGGGAAGTAAGCCATATCGTACTTCAATTGTGAACTTCTCCCAATTTTCTTCAAGCGGTAACCCTTCACACAACAAACCCACATCGATATTGTCCGGTGAATATCCGAATCCAAATTTTTTCTTTTCGTAGTCCTCACTTTCGTAAGGGAAATATACATTATTACTCATATTGATTATGTTTATTATCCACTCTTCCAAACCAATATGTGGTTAGGAATTAATCTTATGTATTAACTCCCAACGTTTCATCCGCACGATGTTGTCCCAATGTCCGAAAACCGGATATGGCTCCCAATTATTTGCCACATCAACTAACTCTTCAGCCTCATACTTCTCTCGTATATGTTCGGCTGTTCCTACATTAAATTCTTTTGTTAGCGTAAGTTTTCCTTCTGGCGTAAATAAATAAGAAACATAGTCTTTATTATCTACATCAAAATAATCAGCATCTTCGGGATAGATATAATACTCCAATTCATATAAAAATAAATCCTGTTCCCCGTATTCTGTACGAAAACTATACATCATATATACTCTGTTGTATTCATCAATATATTCAATTATAACAAACGTTCCTTTAAAGCGAATACAAGCATATGGTTGTTCATTATCTTCAATTAGCGCTGTAATATATAATTCTCTTCCCTCTTTTTCGCTGAGTTCGTTAAATCTGTCCAACTCCTTATCAGGATTTATTTCTTTATCTTGAATACGCTTTCGGAATTTAACATTACAGTCATAAGCATAACATGCCCAAGTATCTAATGATACTAATTTTTCTTTTAGTACTTTTTGAGATACGCTGTCTTCATGAATATGATTATAATACCAAAGCGTATCTTCTTCGGTACTTAATTCACCATACTCTCTATTCCAATCCCTTAATGTAAATAGTAATTTTTCCATCATTTATATTTTTTAAAAAGTTACCAATCTTTTAACATATCCATTGTTACATCTATTACTTCATCAATTTTTACTTTACTTTTTTTAGCATAGTCTATGACATTTTGTGGAATAGGATTGTTCTGTTTAGGTATTTGAAGTATTTTTTTTCCTTTCATTACATCTGTACCTGCTCTTTCAGCATTTTGAATAGCTTTTCTATAATATTTTTTACCGATTTCATCTATATATTTTTTGGCTGTATCAAAAGATATGTCAGCTAATTGTGTTGCTTTTCTGCTTATCAATTTACCTCCTCCTTTGAGCATGCTATCAATACGCGATGTCATGCCTTTTGTCCAAACTTCGTGCACGTATTTATCACCTAATTTTTCAGCCATTATTTTATTGAATTTGTTGCCCCGAAGTATGTCTTGTGCATATTTAACTCCTTGATTGGCTAATTCTCTCAAGCATGTTAGCGCATTATGTACTAACCAAGCCCAACCACCTACAAAATACGTCTGCCAATCGGCTACTGCAAAGTTAAACACTTTTTTTGACTCGTAACTGTATTCAATCGAATCTACCGACATCTTTTCATTTTCTTTGGTTTGCAGTGTGTCCGAAGTACTCAAATCGGCAGCGTCTTTCCATCCATCCTGCGTATAGAATGGATGTTCGGCGGTTGTTTCTATCGTTTCATCACCTACTTTCAGTTTCAAGGTAACATCCGTTTCACGTTCCATTACCTGAACAACTGATTTCAATGCCGTTTCGCCCGTTTCTTCGTTGTAACTCCAAACTTTATCTCCTGTCTTTATGTCTTCGATATTTCTTGGTCCCAATTCAGTATGGATAGGAGTTCTTGCAGGAAAACAGGCAAAAACAGCTTTCCTTGCTTTTGGCGTTTTAGATAGGATTTTAACAATATTTGATTTGAATAATTTTGCGGTTCCTTTGGCAAATAATTTTTCTCCCGTCTTTATTCCACTTTTCCCTATCTGTTTAGCGGCAGTCTTTGCTGCAACTTTAGCTGTTACCTTTATTCCTGCTTTCACGCCTGCTTTGGCGGCTGTCGCTGCTGCTGTGGTACCTCCAAAAGTAACAAGTCCGGCAATATCCATAGCCAAGAATCCGATATTAAGCGCCATCATGCCCCAATTGCCTTTAATGCCTTCCCGTACTGCTCCCACGATAGAACCTATCACCGGCACTAACTCCAAGGTATCCAACCATCCCCAGCCTTCTTCCTCCTCTTGGGCGCCCTGATGCTGCATCTTCTCTATATCTTCCAAGGCGTCGGGAGGCAAAGGTATCTGACCGCTCGTAACAAATTCTATTTTCCCTCCCAGACCACAGGGCATACAGGAACGGAACAAAAGGGTGTCCATTTTCTTCACCGTTACTTTGTAGGTCTGCTGCCAATCGGTTGGAACAGGGATGCATGGTTTTTGTGTGGCAGCACAAATGCCAAAACTCGGAATATTGACAATGGGGAATCTGTCCATCTTAGTCGTCACCAAACAACTGTTTATTTTAGTTGTCATGTTGTACGTAGGACGAAAAAATCCCGGCGCTGCGCCTTTGTCGCACATCATCAGCGCATCCTTAACAATATATTCCAATTCGTCAGCCATACCTTCAGATTACATCCGTATCACTTGACTTGATGCGGATAGTCGACGATGCATTTATCTTTATATCCGCGCTTTCTATGTTCGTATTCTTGGCTGCCTGCAGTTTCATTGAAGCCGTTTCACTGCTGGCTGAAAAATCGGTTTTCGACTTTAATGAGATAGCTTTTGACTGCGATTCGACCGATAAATTGTCGGTTTCTGTTACCAATGCCATCGTTTTATGGGCTACTACGTCAATCGTCCCTTCCCCCCCGTTTTTCCCGGGTTTTGATTGGGCGGTGATGGAATTAGTCGCGTTCATTATTATATCTGTGGCATTTATGGTAAATGTATTGGGCGCTGTCATGGTAATATTACCCTTACCATCAAATTTTGCAAAATTACCGCTGGGGTCTTTCAAGGTTAGGCTGCCTTTATTTTCATCATCATCAAAAATAATGGTGATACCGCTTCTTGTTGTGATACTCTTTATCTTGTTATTTTCTTTGCCACCGAGGCTTACTTTTTCGGAGAAGATGCTGCCGGCGACATAAGGGCGGTTCGGGTCGCCATACTCAAAGTCGAGCATGACGATATCGTCTTTTTCGGGGATGAAGACGAAGCCTCTGTTCTTGGGGACGAGGTCGCTTTTGCCTGCATCGGGCGTCTGCACCCTTATCCAGTTGGTTGTCTTACCGGTGTCTTTTTGCCACTGCGTCTGCACCTTCACGCGCCCTAACTTCTTTTCGTCGTCGTTGGTTTTGACGGTGGCCAACTGCGAGTAGGCCTTTGGAAAATTGATCGGTTGCATGGGGATGTTTTGAACGATGTCGGGGATACCCTTGAACGTGTTACGATATTCTGCCTTGAGGTCGAACTCGTGAACGACAGAGGTGATAAGGAAGGTATCGACCTCTTTTTTCGTGGTCTTCATGTTTTTGGGCAGTTTGACTAACACCCTGCCGCCGATTCTGACTTTGCTTGTCTGCGACGTGCCGCTAATCGTCAGCATGTTGAAGGTAGCACGATTTTTCTCGGCTTCAGTCACAACATCCAAATCGTACATGTTCAACACAGCAGCCTCAGAGGGAAGGGTGGCGTCGGAGGTGTAGACCTGTGACGATCTCCACTGCGATACCGTATGATAGCCTATGACGCTTGGATCGGGCGCCTTAGTGTCGGTCTCATAGTCGTCATGTACTAAATAGTGGTACCGTTTCATCTTGGAGGGGACGAGGTTGGCGCTCAGGTCGAAGGTCGTCATCTCGCTCTCGAAGGTTATTTCTTCCTTTTTGCCATCCTGCCTGCCGAAATAGCATTTCTGGCCGTCGAAGAAGAACCACTCTCCGTAAATCCAGCTCAGGCGGTTCAGGAACTCGAAGCAGGTCTCGTCGTACTGGCAGATGTAATCGATTTTGCCTGTGAACTTGGGCTGAGGCGTTACCTCGCCGCCGTTCCCCGATGTGCCGACCGCTTCCGAGACGATGCCGTTCAGGGTCATGTCCATGAAGGAATCCATGGTCTTCGAGCCGTCTAATTTAATGGTAGGGCTGCAACCCGACACTCGTATGTGGTTCTGCCCGCCATGGTGACCGATGTA
>JGI24702J35022_10000426_pt1 | contig 25344 bp, 19 predicted proteins | sample TergutTh196P4_FD_35022 | JGI IMG/M metagenome (IMG submission 35022)
CCGATCTGAAGACGCTTTCCAAAGGCCGGAAGTGGAAGCCCTCATGCTCCGGCTCACTAACTTCAATGAAGACAACAAGGAAATCCTGGACAGCTTCACCAATGTCCGTATCTATCGTCTCCATCCGGCTATCCGCTATGTGGGCAGTATACACGAAACACCCCAAAGAAAGACTGGCGATAGCTGGCGCTATCTGGCGACGATGGAATATTTCACCTGGAATATCTATCATAGCGGCTATTCCCCCAGCGTCCTGCAAGACAAGCTGGACAGAAATATCAGCATGATGGAAGCGGAGCTCGGGATCACAGAAGACCCATACGAACTGTTTGTCCTGCATTCGCTGCTCATGCGGGAGAACTATACATCCGATAAGCTCGAATCTGCTCTTCCGCATCTACTCTATATGCTGCTTCATCCGGCGTACTTTACGCACGCCTATAAAGGGTATAAGGAGGAGTTTCTACAGCGCGCTTACTATGCGATGCATCTCGCGAAAGCTTACCGGAACCTGATCAGCCGAAGACAGATCTTCCAGTACATCGTCCTGCCCGCGAAAGAGCATCTCAGCGAAATCAACGGTCAGATCCTGGAACTTTTTTATCTCTTCCTCTTCGGCTGCCAGCCGGATCGCTTTTTTTCCTTGTTTTCCCAATGCGCCTCACGTATACCGCCTTTATCGGATCGCTCTGTCGCCGGTAGGCATACCGTCCTGGTCTATCTGAAGACCTATGCCGCCTCGCTGTATCTGGATTTGGGAAGCAATGACAAGGCTTTCGAACTAATGGACGAGGTCCTCCGGGATCCGCAAAACAGCAGTGTGACTACACTGTCTCTCCTGATTGACTGCCTCCATGGGCAAGCCGATGAAGCGATCCTTCCCTATCTCCTCTCCTTGCTGGATATGGAAAACAGCAGCGTCTACCCCAAATTGATCGAAACGCTGGTTGGCCGACAGAAAAAAACTATCTTTCTGTTTCTGCAAAAAAGGCTTTTGGACGCCGGGAAGCTGTCCATGCCGGATGTTCTCTTTCTCATGTTGATCAGCCAGAACTATGCGCAGTTGGGAAATACTGTGGATGCCATAGCCGATTCGGATGAACAGCGGGAAGCGGTGGAACGGCAGCTCTTTCTTGCCGCCCTGGCCTTCGGCGAATCCGGGTTTTACCACCGCTATAAAGGCTATCTAAAGCGATATGAACATATACTCGAAGCCTATTTCACAGAAGCCCCCTTAGCCTCCGTTTCAGATAGCGATTGGCAAATCCTGGCGGACAATTATCCCCTTCTCGCTTTTGCCACGGATCTGGAGACAGCGGACCGCTTCGCGGAACTCTTCTCCGCCTATCCCCTCTCCTGCTTTGCGTTGAAGGCAGGATACTATTACTACAATCATCTGGATCAGGAGCTTGCCCTGCTGGATCGGGAGAAGCTCCCCCTGTCGGAGAAAGATAGCTATTTCTTCCTTTGCCGAAGCCTGATCCGATCCGGCAAGGAGGAAGAATGCCTGTCGATACTGGAAGAAATGTTGCAAGGGGAACGCTATGATGAGCAGCTCTTTCTTCTGCTGTATATCCTCGGTCAGAAGGATCGGGGTGATACGGGAAGGAAAGCAAAGGCGCTCTATGACCGCTATATACTAACCTATAACAATCTCATCGATTCCTTGGACGAGCAAAGAGCGGAACCGCCGGCTTCCGCCCCTGCGGAAGTGATATCGTTGGACGCCTACCGCGCCGCAAAGCAGGCGGAATCCTGATTGATGACCAATATAGTAAATGTTGGAATCAACATAGAAGATGGGAGGAAGGCTGTCCGCTATCGGGCAGCCTTCCCTTCTATTATGCATGAAGTGAGTTTCTTTTACTAAGCAATAAACCTAACCTGTGCCGGATTACTGGAGCAACTGGAGGATGGACTGGGGCTGCATATTGGCCTGGGCCAACATCGCCGTCGCCGANTGTACCAGNATGCTCATCTTGGTGTATTCCATCATTTCCTTGGCCATATCNGTATCCCGGATACGGCTGTTGGCTGCCATCATGTTCTCCGCCATGACGTCCAGGTTGTTGATCGTATATTCCAGACGGTTCTGCAGGGCGCCTAAGTTTGCCCTGTTGGTGGAGACCTTATTGATTGCAGCTCTGATTACATCAATCGCCTTGCCGGCTGCTTCCTGGGAAGAGACGTCCAGTCCGGTAAGGCCCAAGCCGCCTACTCTCATGTCATCTACAGACACGGTAACCTTGTTGAAATCGTCAGCCGTATCGCCAATCTGCAGAATCAGTCCGCCTGCGGTACCCACGCCGAAGCTGTTGAAGTTCTTCGGGTCGATGATAAGGAAGTCGTCGGTTGAAGCATAAAGTACCGCTCTATCAGCGTCGGTAAGGTTTGCTTCCTTGTCGAGCGCGTCTTGAGTGAGTTCACCCGTCAACGGATCCCAGGCGGCGTAATCTGTGATGTTCGCTTCTACCCTGTTGATCGCATCCGCAATTTCCTTGGCGACGTCAGCCGGAGCTGTGGTACCCTGCATGACAAAGATCGCGTAGGAGCCGTCTTCCAGCTTGTCGCCGCTGTTGATCAACGTATTTAAGCTCGACGGATCCTTAAGGCCCACCAGGTTCTTGTCGTTTTGATCTACGAAAGTATACGTTCTACCGTTGACGTTGATGGTGTTTCCTATATAGGCCAGATCCATCACATTGGCTACGGTAATCTGATATTTGTTGTAGGCTTCCGCGCCTTTCACCATTTCCAGCGCATTGCCTAAAGCTTTGGTCAGAATCTGGTCGCGGTTTTTGTCTACGCCAGCTACCTTTGCTTCAATAGTAATCATGGTGCCGCCATTGGTAGAAATGTTGTAATCCTTCGTGCTGATACCAAAGAAATTGGCGATGGCTTTGGCGTCCAAATCCGTGGTGAGACCAGCCGGCAGTGTACCTGGTGAATAACCAGTACCTGCGCCCCCAATCGCATATAAGGCTGCTTTAGCTTCTTCGCGTACAGGCGTAAGATCCAGCAGTTCCTCGCTGTCCAGGGCTTTGCTGATGGTGACGTTGCCGCCTGCTTTGGCCATCAGGTTGCCGTTCAACAGTTGAATACCATTGAAGTTGGCGGAATCGCCGATACGATTGATTTCATCCAGGAGGGCGTTGACTTCTGCTTGGATCGCTTCGCGGTCCACTTCGTCCTGATAGGTGCCGTTGGCGGATTTCGTCGCCAGGAAGACCATGCGATTCAGCATGTTGTGCACTTCGGTCAGGGCGCCTTCTGCGGTCTGCACCAGAGAGATGCCGTCCAGGGCATTGGCGGAAGCCGCTTCCAATCCGACGATCTGAGCCTTCATCTTTTCGCTGATGGCCAGGCCGGATGCGTCGTCNGCNGCCCGGTTGACCCGGAAGCCGGAAGCCAGTTTCTCCAGGCTCTTGGCAAGCGCCGTCTTGTTCATGTTAAGCTGGCGATACGCGTTGACCGCCATTGTGTTGGTTCTAACTACCATTCCCATATAAAAGAATACCTCCTTGTGTGGTTCGGGAAATTCCTTTTCCCCGTTTTATATTATCTTGCCCGGCCTCTGTGGCCCCAGAGACCAAGCATATAGGAAAGGATCAGGCGTTGGGGCCCTCTTCCATCCCCTTTCATAACTGATTATGATATGGAATATGTATTCTACAACAGACTTGATCAATATTTCTCCATTTTTCTTCATTTTCTTCATCATTTTATACTTGACCAACTATACCTGCCAAATCCTTTACTTAAAACGTGCCAAATTCGTTACTTAGATCGTGCCAACTCCTTTACTTGAAGATCAGCAACATCCCATTACCTCTCCAGCAGTGTCCGGTATACTTTCTCAATCTGTTCGGCAGATCGGTCCCATGTGAATTTTCCCGCTTGCCGGAAACCTTTTGCCTGCATATCTTTACGCAGGCTTTCCGTGCTGACGATACGTTCCATTTCGTAAGCAAGCTGATCGACACGGGTGGCGTCCACATAGGCCGCCGCGTCGCCGCCGACTTCGGGCAAAGAGGTATTATCCGCCGTAATGACGGGGCAGCCGCAGGCCATCGCTTCCAGTACCGGTATGCCGAAGCCCTCGCATATCGATGGGAATACAAAGCATAACGCCTTCGAGTACAACAGCCTTTTTTCGTCCGTACTCACATATCCGGGTACGATGATCCTGTTCGTATAGGGGGAATCCTGGATCGCTCTGTAGATGGGTTCCGGATCGTCCCAGGTAGGCTTGCCAGCCAATACCAGACGGAGGCCCGCAAACCTTGCGGCGATACGATCGAAGGCTTCGACGATGCGGATGATATTCTTCTTTCTCTCAAAGGTGCCGATAAAAAAAACATATTCGCAGCCTTCTTCGACAGGCGCTGGCTTAACATAGCGGTTCTCCTTGTCTGGAAAAAGGTTTTCGTTATCGTAGGCTGGATAAACAACGTATATATTCTCTTTCTGTGTGTTGGTATATAGGCATATTTCCTTCTGTGTGGAATAGGAGTCCGCGACAATATCTGTCTGGACCCTAAGCATTCGATCCAAGGAAATCCTTAGGAGCGGAAGCAATGTCGCCGACGTGCCTTCCGCGTATCCTATCCAGTTCAAATCGTGAATCGTGGTAAGCATTTTCCCCTGAAGGTTTGTGGGGAGCGTAATGAAGTTCATAAAGTGAAAGAGATCCCCTGCGGCGCCCGTATAGTCATGGTAGCTTTTGTGATCATATACGTGTTCATCACGGATCGCGACCCGGTAATCGAGATCCCGGCACTCAAATAGCGGGACATGGTACATCCCAAACCGTTGTTCCGCGCGAAGGTGATTGCCATTTTCCTGTGCAAAGTCAAAGAAGGAAAGCCCGTAGTCAAAGGCCCTTCGCCGTAGCAAAGCCTGGATCAACTGGATAGAATAATAGCCGACGCCCCGCGGCTCATCCAGCGCCACAGCGTGCTGCGCCTCGATTATGATTTTCATTACTGCATCCCTTCTATACTGTGTTGTAAGAAACCGTACGGCGCAAACCATCGGCAAGGGGCATTGTCTGCCGCCAGCCCAATGCTTTTAGCTTATCTGTATTGAGCCAATGCCCGGAATGTGGCAGATCATTTGTTTCCGGTTTGTCGGCAATGACAGTCCCCGAAAGCAATGCAGCGATCTCACCGATAGTAGGTGTTTCGTCGCCTTGCACATTATATGCTTCTCCGGATACTCCATCTGCTAAGATCCTAAGCGCTGCTTCCGCTGCGTCTGCCACATAGCATAAAGGGCGAATCAGATTTAACCCGCCGTGTATCCTGACAGGCCGCTTTCCGCAAATATCCTTAATAAAGTCGCAAACAAAGAGTCCGCTATCCAGATTCATTAACGGACCATAAAGCCTGGCAAGGCGCATTGACGTCGCATGTAAACCATATTCCGTCGACGCGCAAACCAGGGCGTTTTCACAAGCCTGTTTTCCCAGAATGTAACAGGAACGCGAATTGGATAAATCAACCCCCACCGGCATATCCGTCTCTCGCTTTTCTCCTTCAGCCGCACCATATACCTCGTGTGTGGACGCAAAGACAAAGCTCTCACAGTTTCGCTGCCTTGCAGCATGGATCAATGCCAGGATGCCTTCCGCATTTGTGGATATAATTTCCAGCGGCGTTTCTGCAAACAACCTGGGTCCAACCGGTCCGGCGGTATGTACAATAAAGTGCAAATCGCCGTCAACGGTCAACGGGGCACGGATATCCTGTTGCAAAAATGTGCATTCCCCATACTGATAAAGGGCTTCCCACTTTTGCTCGTCTCTCCCCAGCGCATAAAGCTTCATGCCATAGGCGCCAACCCGATTCGCTTCAACAGCGGCAAGTGTGATATAGGCGCCCAACAATCCTGTAGCGCCGGTAATGAGTATGCTCTTTTTTTTAAACCGATGCCAAAGCGGTAATTCCGCCAATCGTCTGACGTCTTCTTGTATAATGTTATTCATCATATTTATCCCTCTCCGGATCAACGAAAATCGAATGTAGAAATTGCAAGTATGCGATATCGTCTTGTGTAGTCAGTTTGATATTTGTTTTACGTCCATTCACAATCTGTACGCTTTCTCCCATAGCGATAAACAATTCGCAGCAATTTATCGAATTTATGATGCCCCTGTCCATTGCTCTTCGATATAAATCCAAGCCATATCCTAGTCGATATGTCTGCGGTGTTTGTATCGTAAAGGTACTGTTGCGATCCATTGCGTTCATTGCCGTCAGCCCGTCCGGTGATGTGACAATGGTATCTGTACTCTGTAAACCTGTCATAGCGGATTGGCCTTNTAAGGCTATTTTGATGCTGTTGGTGATCATTTCTGTGGTAACAAAAGGCCTGACTCCGTCGTGTACGACTACGACGGTATCTTCGGGGCATTCCGCCTCCAGTTTACACAATCCGTGATAGACGGATTCCTGCCTTGTCTCCCCTCCAGGTACGATCCAACGCACTTTTTTCAGCTTATAACGTGTAATAAGGTTTTCGAGATATTCCTCCCAGGTAGGCAGGCATACAATGCATATTGCATCTATACATTGCTTGTCTTCAAATCTTTCCAGGGTGTGAATCAGAATCGGTTTTTCGCCTAATACAAAAAACTGCTTTGGCTTCTCGCCATCCTGATTCATACGAAGGCCAAGACCGCCTGCGAGTATAAGTGCGACAATGTTCATTTTTTCTTCACCACTTTATGATATTGTAATCTTTTATATCAGCGCTTTTCACGCTCTTGTCGTCTGTTCTATCTCATGCTAGAATGTAAAGTGTTACACATCGTTTGATCATTTTATATTAATGATAAGAGAGGTTGAAATGGAGAAAAAAGCATTGATAACCGGAATCACAGGGCAAGATGGTTCATTTCTGGCTGAATTACTTTTGGAAGAAGGTTATCAAGTTTACGGGACCATGCGCAGAAAAAGCAACCTGGATTACGGAAACGCGGAGCACTTACGAAATGAAGTAACTTTTATCTATGCTGATGTAACGGATATCGTCTCCCTGATCAATGCTATGAAATCTGCAAAACCCGATGAAGTATACAACCTTGCCGGGCAGTCTTTTGTCGCTACAAGCTGGGAGCAGCCTATCGCCACCGCTGATATTGACGCGATAGGCGTAACCAATGTTCTTGAATCGATTCGTGCTGTAAAGCCCGATACGCGATTCTACCAGGCTTCTACATCTGAGATGTTTGGTCTTGCACAGGAAATACCGCAATGTGAAACAACGCCTTTTTATCCAAGAAGCCCCTACGGGGTTGCAAAGCTTTATGGACACTGGATAACGAGGAACTACAGGGAATCCTACCGGCTCTTTGCTTGTTCAGGGATTCTGTTCAATCATGAAAGTGAAAGACGTGGCAAAGAATTCGTTACACGGAAAATAACAGATGCAGCTGCAAAAATTTTTTTGGGTAAACTGGATTGCCTGGAGCTTGGTAATCTGGACGCTAAACGTGATTGGGGTCATGCAAAGGACTACGTAAAGGCTATGTGGCTTATGCTGCAAGCCGACGCCCCTGACGACTACGTCATTGCTTCGAACGAGACAAGAAGCGTACGGGAGTTTGTTTCATGCGCCTTTCAGCACATCGGCATCGATATAATATGGGAAGGCGCAGGCATAAATGAAGTTGGTCTGAACAAGGAAAATGGCAGCATTATCGTCAAGGTAAATCCTCAATTCTTCCGCCCGGTTGAAATTGAACTATTGCTGGGCAATCCGGAAAAAGCTGTAAAACAACTGGGTTGGGCAAGGGAAATCCTCTTCGAAGAGCTTGTGCGCAGGATGGTGGAAAATGATTTGCGCCTGAATAGGATTTGATGCCGATGAGAGCGTTAGTCACAGGCGCAAACGGCTTCGTTGGCAAGTATCTCACCCAACGATTAACCGCTGGGCAGTATGAGGTATTCGGCTGCGACATAAATGTAATTGAGAATAATGGACTATTTGTTGTTGATCTTCTTGATGAAAGTAGTATTAACGCTTTTATTAAGTGGACGCGCCCGGATTATATTTTTCACCTGGCTGGGCTAAGCAGCGTCTCAAACTCATGGACGAATCCTTCCCTTACATTCGAGGTGAACATGAAAGGCGCTCTTCACCTTTTAAACGCTGTTAGATCCCATGCGAAAGGCGCCAGAACCCTTCTGGTCGGTTCAAGTGAGGAATATGGCCTAATCAAACCGGAGAGCTTACCTGTAAATGAAGCAACACCTATTGCACCGGTGAATCCTTACGCGCTCAGCAAATATGCAGTTGAGCGATTAGGATTTATGTACTGTCAAGCATATGGGCTTGATATAGTTTTTGTCCGCGCGTTTAACCATACAGGTGCTGGACAACCCAGAGGTTTTGTGATACCGGACTTTTGCGCCAATATCGCTGCCATCGAGAAAGGATCGGCGTCAGAGCTTTATACTGGAAACCTTGATGCTGTCAGGGATTTCTCTGATGTACGAGATATTATAGAAGGATATGTATTGCTTATGCAAAAAGGACAAAAAGGCGAAGTCTATAATATCGGCTGCGGTAAAGGCTATCGGATAGGGGATATCCTCGACCGTTTGCTTGCACTCTCCACTTTAAGAATACCGATTAAAACAGATTTACTTAAACTACGTCCATCAGATATACCTGTCATCATTTGTGACAATTCGAAAATACGGCGTGGAGTCGGCTATACACCTAACTATTCGATAGAAGATACATTAGCAAGCGTTTTAGAGTATTGGAGGAAACAATGATCAATATACTGTTATGCGGCGGTAGTGGTACGCGCCTTTGGCCCATATCCCGTGAGCTTTATCCGAAACAGTTTTGCAATCTGATCGGTGAGCACTCTTTGTTTCAGGAAACCTTACTACGCAACACGGGTTTATGTAAGAAAAGCATTATTGTAACGAATTACGAGCACTATTTTTTATCAAAATCCCAAATTGAATCAATCCATATAGCAAACACTGAATTCATACTTGAGCCTATTGGGCGCAATACCGCGCCAGCGATAGTCCTTGCATGTCTGGCACTGGAGGAAGAGGATATCGTGGTCGTAACCCCGTCCGATCATTATATCGGGGATGTGGAACAATATGAAAACTTCCTTAAAGAAGCCAGGATTCTCGCTGAAGCCGGTCATCTGGTCACTTTCGGAATTAAACCAGCTTATCCCGAGGCAGGCTACGGCTATATAGAGGCAGATGGTGAAAACGTCCTATCCTTTCGTGAAAAGCCCAGCGAAACTGTGGCAAAGGAATACCTGGAATCCGGTAACTATTTCTGGAACAGCGGTATGTTCGCTTTTCAAGTAAAAACACTCCTTTCGGAAATTGGTCAATATGCGGAGGATATCCTTTCCGCATCTCGTGAAGCTTTTACGCATAGAGAAATCATTGAAAATATCATCAAGATCCCTCTTGCATTCATGGAAAAAATTCCAAGAAACAGTATTGACTACGCCGTGATGGAAAAAAGCAAAAATATAAAGATGATTGCCGCCGATATGGATTGGTCTGATCTGGGCAGCTTCGAAGCAATTTATGAACAGTCAGAGCGGGATAAGAACGGGAATGCCGACCAACAAGACAACATATTACTCGAATCACACAATAATTTTGTCCTTTCTTCAGGAAAACCGATAACCCTTATCGGAGCGGAAGACCTAATCATTGTCGATACATCGGATGCGCTGCTCATTAGCAAAAAAGGCGTCTCACAAAAAATCCGTGATGCTATCCCCGAACTGGAACACAAGCAACCTGGGATCACGAGAATCCATCAGACAGTGTACCGTCCATGGGGTTCCTATACCGTTCTGGATGAATCCCTGCGTTATAAACTAAAAAGAATCCTGGTTAAACCGGGGCACAGCCTTTCCTTACAAAAGCACTACCATCGAAGCGAGCATTGGACAGTGGTGAGCGGTACAGCAATAATCACTTTATCTGACAAGGAAATTACTTTATGCTCAAACGAATCGGTTTACATCCCAATTGGTGAGAAGCACAGATTAGGAAATCCCGGTAAGATCGATTTGATCATCATTGAGACTTCTGTCGGGGATTATCTGGATGAGGATGACATTGTACGCTATGAAGATACGTATGGCAGGATCAGTGAACTATAGGCGATTGATTCCCCATCATTCAGCGTATACCTTACGGTATACCTCCTCCGTCATTTCTGCGGTTCGATCCCAAGAAAACTTCGCGCACTGCGCGAAACCTTTCTGAATCAGTTCTTTACGCAATGTTTCTGATTGGATTAACCTCTCCATTTCCCATGCAAGCTGTTCCACACGATAAGGGTCGACTAAAACTGCAGCGTCACCTACGACTTCGGGCATACTGGATACATTGGACGTGATAACGGGACAACCGCATGCCATAGCTTCCAAGACCGGAAGGCCAAAACCTTCAAATAATGACGGGAACAAAAAGGCTATCGCGCCTGCGTATAAAGCGCGTTTTTGTTGATCCGTAACATATCCGGTCAATAGGATATTGGACCGAATAGGCGTTGAATCAATACTGGCTAGGGTTTCCTTTGCGTTGATATTCGGCGCGCCGGCAAGAACCAACTTAATGTCCGGAAAACGTTGAACTACTGCTTTAAAAGCGTCTATTATGCGTATAATGTTTTTTCGCGCGTCAATTGCGCCTAAGTAAAGTACATACGGTGCGTTGATTCCCAGCGCCCGAATGGTACTCCCGTCTTTTTGAGGGAAACAGGCATCCCCGTCATACGCTAAAGGGATAACATGGATTCTGTCCGGTGAAACTCCCAAAAAATATATAATATCACTCTTTGTTGATTCAGAATCCGCAATAATCGTTGGCTGTATATCCCGAATGCGTTTTGCGCAGGCGGGAAAGCTATCATTTAAATGTTGATAACCAATAAAGTATGCCGGGTAACGTAAAGGCAGCAGATCATGGATCGTTACAATGGTTTTCCCATAAATTAAACGCGGAACTGTAATTACATGCAAAAAATGAAAAATGTCGCCGGACGCGCCGGTAAGTTCATTATAGCTTTTTTCATGATACACATCGTCGTCAACTGCTAATTGTTTGTAGCTCAGACTATTACATTCATGCAAAGGAATAGCAAATTCACCAAAATATTTGTCCATCCATTTCCGGTTATTTCGTTCCCGGTTCCCATCAAAAAACGCCAAACCGTACTGATTTACCCTTCTGTCCAAAAGGCGGCGGATAAGCTGAATACCATATATCGCGATCCCTCTTGGGTTCTCCTCGCAGACATGCTGCGCTTCGATGATTACTTTCATTCTTTATCTTTTGCTTTCTGTATGATCTATATGCCTGCCAAGCGTTTGAGTTGATCCGCATCGATATAGTATGGCTCTGCACCGGCCGGATCAATCAGTCTAAAGAATTGCCCATTCTCTGCAACAAAGATCCTTGACGCACGCACACCCATATTCAAAAGCTGCCTGGCTGCATCCGGCCACCTGACAAGGGATAATACGATATCCTGTTCACTCGAAAGGCAACGCTCTGAGGGAAGTATTTCTACTCCACAATAGAATTCCCCATATCTTTTCGGATCCTCATCCAAAAAGGCAATCGGATACCATCCTAAATGGTTAAGTCTTTCCAGGCAATTCATACCTTGTGCGCCACCTCCACGGATGAAGAATTCTTTATGCGGGAACTGCGGTGGATGGGATTGGTAGCGATAGGCGTCGATATCCTTTCTTGACGCGGATATCGATATGCCCTTGGATTTTGCATATTCTACCAGTAGTAAAGCACATCTGCGCCATGTATATTTTTCATGCAACAGCTTGTTTGCGTTCATCACCATCCTATCCTTAGCGGAAACATTCATGGCGCAGAATTCCTCAATGCTTAGCTTCAGTTGTTCAATACTGGATATCATGCAATGTACGCCGTGTATCACATCAATTCCACGCGCGCCAAATTCAGTAGAGATAACGGGCAGGCCATAGGCAAAGAATTCCAACATCTTAACATTCAAACCGGATCCCCCAACAATAGGGTTCAATGCAAAATCTGCGGATCTTAGCAGCAAGTCCTTCTCCTCATCAGATATCGTACCCGCAATTCGGACATTATCCGGTATGGTATCCTTTCGAATAACACTTGAAACGTTTCCGGCAATAACAAAACGAATATTAGGCAAACCAGCGGCTATGTTGACTATTTTGTTACCCGCCTCTGCAGCCGGCAGACTTCTGCTTGAAATGTAGACAGCTTCATACCCTCTGCTCTTTTCATTTGTACGGCGTTCACTTGGTAGTGTAAACCGGACAGCAGATGCTTCATATCCGGCTGAGATGGTATGGATTTTCTCTTTTGGCAAAGAATACAACTCATGAAAACGCTCAGCGTCTTTTTCGGAAATGGTAAATATTGCCTCACAAATATGGCAACACTCCTTCTCCAGCTCGAACAGGATTTGGTATATACTGTCAGGCAGTTCGAATTCTGTCGCATTTGCTTTCATATAGTCATATTCGACATTCTGTGCGCGATACCATAAATGTTTTCCGCGACCGACGGCTTTGACGAACGGCCACGTATAGGCATGCTCGGCTATAATTATGGATGATTCTTCTGCAATTTTGCGGATCGGCTCGATATATTCGCGCCTCGTCACACAGTCCCTTAATGTGAGTATACTGTGCGTATACGGATCTGACCCTATCGATTCACCCGGGCCTGCCGCCAGCTCTATCGGGTAGACACGAAAATACTGGTTTAGTTGAATCATTTTTTTTCGCATAAAAACAGGGCTCAATGTGATCAGGTTCACGTCAAACCATTCTGTCAATGCTAAATACAAGCCGTATATAGCTAGTTTGCCTCCATGATCTATGGGAAACAGATCGTAGTGATTGATTGCGGTTATTTGTGGTCTTATCGTTTTTATTGGATCAGGATTACTTAAAATCATCCAACAATCACATCCTAATTACATGAATATCGATGGAAGTGGCAGATCTTCGCCATCCTTGCCATACAGCTTGATTATTCTTAATATATCATTGTACTGCTTAATACTTTCAAATATTTCTTCCTGATATATATAGCTTGATATAATCAACGCATCAAGACTCTGTTTCGGTATCGTTTGAGGCGGCAGTATTTCAAACCCGAAGAAATATGTCCCCCATTTAGCTGGGTCACTATCAAATATCTTTATTATTGTGCAGTCATCATAACTATAGTTCAAATATAGTTGTAAAAGATGCTCTGTATGCACACCTACTGCAAAGAATCCCAAGCGTTTATACATTTGTAACTCTTTCAGCAAAGATACAACCTTGCTCCAGTTTTCTCTAAACCTTCTGATGTAGATATCTATATTGTTTTTGTTATAAAGAAGTTTTTCAACTAGAATCGTAGCGTCATAAATATTATCAATACCAAATAAAGCAGTATCTACTTTAAAATGATGATCTAAAACCGCTGACACCGAAGCATACTCTGGAGAGGAGAAGTAGTAATCGTCAATATTTAAGCCTTTCCCATTGAAACAAGCACTAAGACCAGCATCGTTTTCAATAATTTCTTTTATCAGCATAAGCTCTTTATGAAAAGCTGCTCTTCCTTCTTCGCCTAGGTACATATATTTACTATAGCATTCATTGATAACCATCCTAATATGTTTTGTATAGTCAATTTTTATATCTTCATAGGTGTTTAGGTTTCTCTTAGCACGCACAAAGTCATCGCATATTATCGGATCGCAGTATACATGTATCCCTTCGCTATAGAATTTACTATACATAACCCTGTTATACTTTTGATTCAAGCGAAAAAAATCACTCATAATGGTACTGGAAGACGGCCCGTATATACTTGATGCACCAGTACTGGCTCCACTCTGGCCATGACTACAAACCGGAATCCCTACATTAAGAAATGTATTAACTAATGCAGAAATAGCAAAACCAGAATAATAATCAGGTGATACTGAATCAAAAACAAAGCCTGTTTTACTAATTAATAATGATACTAAATCATTATGAACTGCAGTATAAGCATATAACATAGGTAAATAATTCATTCTCTGCGTGTAATTCAGTATTCTTTTTATATTGTTTCGAGAATTATTAATTGTAATTACTTTATCAATAGAATAATCGAGCATGAAAGAGTTCCTTCTAAAGGAGGGTTGCATATAATCAGGCCAATAATATGTACTCGGTTCCCATCTGATGATCCTTTCATTTGAAATATTGATAATATTATCAAGAAAATATAAACCATACGGATATACAGCGTCGTCAGAACCAATAATGATGAGGTATTCACCTGAGGCTCTTGATACTGCATAGTTAAAACTCTCCACCATGGCTAACGCAGTATCCGTATGAAAATACTTTATCTTTGTAGATTGAAACTGTTTCACCATTTCAGCAGTATTATCTTCGCTGCAGTTATCCGAAACCACTATCTCATAATCGTCAAACTCTTTCTGGTTGAGACAAGTTTTTAATGTATAGTACAATGTGTACGCCCGGTTTCTGGTGGGTATTACGATACTGAATCTTGGCATATAATCCCCTCTATATTTCATAGTACTTCGCCGATCGTATCCAAGTTTTGATCCTTCTCAGATATCGTAATCTGCTCGCCGATCGGCCAGGCAATCTGAAGCTGCTTGTCATCCCAACGTATACCAGCTTCATAAGCCTGTTCATAGAAATCACTCATCAAATAATAAACGGCAGTCTCATCTACCAATGTCTGAAAGCCGTGTGCAAAACCTTTGGGAATATACAGCATCCTTCCGTTGGTTTCATTCAGTTCAACGGAAATCCATTGCAGATACGTTCCGGCATCCTGCCGCAAATCAACAATGACGTCAAACAAACTCCCTTTCATACATTGCACAACTTTAATCTCTTCGTATGGAGATCGTTGATAATGCATGCCGCGTATAGTCCCGCGTTTATGATTAAAAGAAAGATTATGCTGGACAAAATCCGTCCATAATCCCTGTTCCATAAATTCCTTCTTGCAGAATGAACGAGCAAACCAGCCTCTTTCATCTTCCACCGGTTCAAGATCAATACAAAATACACCTTGTAGCTTCGTCTCGGTAAAAATCATTTAGGGAATCACCTCTATCTCCGGAATGGGAACAATGAATTGACAGCCCCATTCTTTGGTATAGCGCAGTTGCGCAATAATTTCATCTTTGATATTCCAGGGAAGGATAAGGATATAGTCCGGTTTTGTCTCTTCGATCCTTTCCGGAGCTTGGATAAAGAGATGCGTTCCCGGGAGATATTTTCCCTGCTTATGCGGGCTTATATCGACGATATAATCCAGAAAGTCTTCCCTGATCCCACAATAATTCAGCAGTGTGTTCCCTTTGGCTGCAGCACCATAGGCTATAATGGACTTTCCCTGCTCCTTGATAGCAATAAGCGTTTTTAGTATTTTCCTTTTGATCCCTCTGATTGAATCAGAAAAGGCAAGATAAGGGTCTATCCGGTTTAGACCATACTCGTTTTCTTTATGGAGTACATACTGCACATTGCTGCTGATGGGGTAGTCCATACATTCATGTTTACAGACATAAACTCTCAGCGAACCGCCATGGGTTGGCAACTCCTCCACGTCAAATACTTTTAAACCATGTGAACGCAACATTTGGCTGGCCACAGTGAATGAAAGATAGGAGAAATGCTCGTGGTATATGGTATCAAATTGGTTAAATCGAATCAGGTTCAAAAGGGATGGGAACTCCAACGTCGCTATGCCCTTCTTCTTAAGAATTCTATGTATTCCTTTGATAAAGTCATGGATATCGGGCACATGCGCGAATACGTTGTTGGCAATAACCAGATCCGCTTCATGTTCTTGTTTACACAAGTCTTCTGCAAGATACAAGTTGAAAAACGCAGTAACTGTCGGTATTCCTTTATTAATTGCCATTTTCGCAACATTCTTTGCTGGTTCAACCCCTAAGACGGGAATGCTCTTTTCCAGAAAGTATTGTAATAGATACCCGTCATTGCTTGCGATTTCAAGGACAAAACTCTCCTCGGTTAAACCTTGCCTATGGACAATCCTATCCACATAAGCTTTTGCGTGATGCAGCCAACTCTCCGAATAGGAACTGAAGTATGCATACTCGGAAAATATCTCCTCCGGGCTTTCGTATTCATGAAGCTGTACCAGAAAGCAATTATGACAAACATAGGCATGGAGCGGAAAAAATCGTTCCATACTATGGGTCGCTGTCACATAAGCGTTGGATAAGGGAGACATGCCCAGATCAGCAAATGTATACTTTAATTCAGTTCCGCAATATCTGCATTTACCTAAATCAGCCATCTACTCCATCACCATCGATAAATACTCGTCAATCTGTTTTGAACTCAAGGCATACATCTCATTTCGGCATCCGGCTTCATCTTTCATTTCGTCGTACTGTTTGTACCACTGTGCAGTCATGGCAACGGCGTCTGCAATCGCCAACTGCGGTCGCCAGCCCAGTCTTCTTCTTGCTTTTGTTGTGTCGAGCGCCAGATAAGCTGCTTCATATGCTGTTGTTTGGCGATTCACATCCATCAACGCCCCGGTGCCAAACTCCTGCGCTAACAAACCCACCAGTTCCCTAACATTGGTTTCTATCGCCATATCCGGACCAAAATTCCAAGCTTCGGCAAAGGCTTCCCCTTCCTGATACAATCTTTGCGCCAGCAACAGATATCCATATAACGGTTCTAAAACATGCTGCCAGGGCCTCACCGCAGATGGATTCCTAAGGCTTACCTTTTCATCCCGAAGAAAGGCTTGTACACAATCAGAAACAATTCTGTCAGGCGCCCAGTCGCCGCCTCCGATGACATTACCGGCGCGCGCCGTGGCTACTGCTTTCTTATTTGCTTCATATGATCCGGCATGAAAAAAGGAATCCCGAAAGGATGAGATGAGTATCTCAGCACAGGCTTTGCTCGAACTATAGGGATCATAACCGCCCAATCTGTCTGTCTCCCTGTATCCCCAGATTTGTTCCTCGTTCTCATAGCATTTATCCGTTGTTACCAGGACTGCACATCTTGTTTCCGGACATTCTTTGATGCACTCCAAAACATTCAGCGTTCCCATCACATTCGTTGCATAGGTCCCGCGCACATCCTGATAGGAAGCCAAAACCAGGGCCTGCGCAGCTAAGTGAAAAACGATTTCCGGCTTATATACGGAACAAACCTGTTGAAGCCTTTCATAATCACAAATATCTCCCCGAATATCTGTGATCCGCTCGCTGACGCCGCATACTTCAAAATGATCGCGGACAGTGCGTGGATCAAATGCATAGCCGACTACATCAGCGCCTAGTTTATGTAGCATAACGGACAGCCAGGATCCTTTAAAACCCGTATGTCCGGTGATGAGTACTCTTTTTCCGTCCCAGAATGTCATAGATTTGTCACCATTTCTTCCAAGGCGCTTGTCCGCTGTCCCACAATTCTTCCAGCTTTTTTTTATCCCGCAAGGTATCCATCGCCTCCCAAAAGCCATGATGTTTATATACCCGTACACGACCTTCCTGCGCTAATACAGTAATTGGTTCCAGTTCCCAGGATGTAGAATCGTTATCAATATAGTCAATTACAGCCGGATCCAAAACAAAAAAACCACCGTTCACATAGTTCACGTCCTGTTCAGGCTTTTCGATCAACCTCTTTACTACACTTCCGTCAAGATCAAGGGATCCATATCTTCCCTGAGGCATAATCGCCACCAATGTCGCCAATACCCCCTCATGGCGTACACTTTGGTGATATTCAATTACTTTTGCGATATCCACGTCGCTCAAACCATCTCCGTAGGTAAAGCAAAAAGTTTCGTTGCCAATGTATTCTTTCACTCGCTTCAGCCGTCCGCCGGTAAGTGTGTGCTCGCCGGTATCGACTAATGTAACTTTCCAAGGTTCACTATTCGTATTGTGGATTTCCGTTTCGTTTTTATCCAGATCAATTGTGATATCTGAATGATGGAGCATATAGTTGATGAAGTATTCTTTAATCATGTAGCCTTTATAGCCGAGACAGACGATAAACTCATGGATGCCATAACAAGAATACAATTTCATGATATGCCACAGAATCGGTTGCCCGCCTATTTCGACCATCGGCTTTGGTCTGAGAACCGTCTCTTCAGATAATCTTGTTCCCAATCCGCCGGCTAGTATAATCGCTTTCAATGTGTATCTTTCCTCGCAATCCCTATCATTTTTTGTGCGATTCCAGTATGGATTGAAACATATCAGTAACAAAGCCAACTGTTGTCTGATTCATTTTCATGGAACTGGGGAGATTCATTGCATAGGGCGTCATGGTATAAGCGGTACTGTTTCTTTCTCTATAGTTCCGTTTTGGCAAATGTGTATAAGCTGGCATATCGGATAGAGGATAAAAGAAAGGCCTAGTATCGATGTTACCTTGTTCCTTCATTCGTTGCATGACCGCTTCTTTTTCCACAGGATAAATGACCGGATCCCATACAACCGAATTCATCCAATAATTGCTTTTTGCATAATCCGGTACAGTATTCAAAACAACGCCAGGCATATCTGCCAAAGCCTCGCTGTACCAGCCAAATGTCTCCCGCTTAAATGCCAATATCTCTTCAAAACGGGCAAGCTGGGCAAGGCCAAGGGCGGCTTGTATGTTGGACATCTTGTATTTATGCGCGACTTCATCATTCCAAAACAGCTTGTCAGAATTGTTTCGTCCCAGATCTCTGAGCTTCAGGCATCTTTTGTACAGCTCTTCATCATCTGTAAGAATCATGCCGCCTTCTCCTGTCGTCAGAATCTTTGTCCCATGGAAACTATAGACGGAAAACGCACCGAAACTTCCTGCCTTTTGCCCTCGATACTCACTTCCCAATGCTTGTGCAGCGTCCTCGATAACGAAAATGTCCTTCGTTTCCGCGAATGCAAGAATATCTTGCATTTCCGGCATATTGCCATAAAGGTCAACAACAATCAATGCTTTGGTTTTGTCTGTCACGCAACGCTCTATACTGTCTAAAGAAATGCACCAGGATGTTTTGTCAATATCTGCAAAGATGGGCATTGCTCCCAGATAGCTGATGGGGCTGGAAGTTGCGATCCAGGTTATATCGGGAACGATAACTTCGTCACCAGCTTGAATGCCTAACGCCAGCAGGGCAATGTGGATGGAAGAAGTGCAGGAAGGCATAGCGATCGCATATTTTCTTCCAATATATTGTTTAAACTTCTCTTCAAATTCTTCAATGCAACCATAAGCGTCTTCATACCAGCCGGTTGCTACAGCTTTACTTACCCGCTCAATCTCATATTCTGTAATACTCGGGCCTGCAACATATATCCGTTCCATTCGCTATTTACTCACCTCTTATGTGCTTCATTTACTCAATGCACTTCAAATATCCATCCAATGCGGCGCTAATGGACAGTTTGGCACTGATTTCATGACAAATATCAAAACGTTTGTTCTCTTCCAAAAAACGCCATACTGCTGTCTTCGGATTATTCCCTTTATCCCATGGTTTATCAACAAAAAAGCCTTTTGGCATGTCTTCGATCACCGTATCAAAAACAACAAGATACCCCCCCTTTTGAATATAAGGCGAATATAAACGCAGTTCTTCGAGGACATGGTCATGTGAATGATGAGAATCAAGGATAACCATAATAGAACGACTTTTATAGTGCTTCACTTCTTCTACTTTATGTATAACCTCTTTGCTAATCGACGATCCTTCAATTAACAGGATATTTATACTTAGCTGTATCAATAATCCAGTTGATTGATTTCTCCCGCAAAACGTCGTCTTTTCCCTGTAAATCAATATTTCTTTCAACTTCCTCTTGAAACTGACGGCTATCATCCATGTCCTATTCTTCCTTCCGCCATTTTTCTTTTTGCCGCTACATAGATAATATTGCAGTCCTCCGGGTGTTCTTTTCCATATGCATAACACGCTCTACAGAATTCCTTTTTCCAATCCTGTTTCTCTCCCCCTACCCTTCCCCAACCGAAGCCACCTTCCTCCCATAATCCGTTTTCCAGAAACCAATCCATTTGAGGAGTGGAGAGCATTTTGTAAAATACACCGCCTGTTTTCACAATCGAGAGCTCTCCGGTATTCGTGATCTCCTTCATCAGCGTACTTAATTCGTAGGACCTTCTGTGTCCTGCTACTTGAATGTCAAATGGCGATAATTCATCACAGCGTAATAGAGTTCCCATTAATACCGCAATTTGCCTGTTCACTGCACAGCTATTCGGAACATGAACGATCAGCGTACCCTTTTCATTGAGAAAACTACTTGCCTTTTGTAAAACCAGCCTGGGGTCCTCGACGTGCTCCAGCACATTGAGCATCGTCACGCAATCAAATCGTTCATCGATAGCAAGATCTTCAATAAGAGACTCATGGAAACAAGTATTAGGTAATCTCTGACGGGCTTTTTCGATATGGGCGGCGGATGCGTCGACGCCGACAACAGTATCAAAATACTCCGAAAAAACCGCTGTATTGTAACCGTCTCCACAGGCTAAATCAAGAAGGGTTTTCCCTTTGCAACTCTCTAAAACCGATAGTACTTGATAATATCCGAGGATTTCATTATAGTTTTTAAAATGGCTTGACCTCTCCCATTGATAAGTTTCTTGCAGCTGTTTTTCATTTTTGATCTTCATGTTGCTACCTATTCTATTTAGCGAAAGGAATAAACCCGTTATTATTTTCGCTTTCCTTCCTCATGCTCTTTATAATCTCCTCAATGCCTGCTCTAATGCTGACTTTGGGTTTCCATTCGTACATATGGATTGCTTTTGTGCTATCCATAGCGATATTGGCGCAACTTGACAGAATGTCTACTGTCTTTATGCTCTTTTTTCCACCAATGATGTCTATGATAAACTCCGCAATTTCCGTGGTTGAAGTCAATTGGCCTGTTCCAATATTAAAGTCCCCCGTATTTTCCGATTCGACAATTCTCATAAGCACCTCTGCCAAATCTTCAATGAATAATAAGTCTAGACAGGGCAAACTATTTATATACTTATGTACGGTTATCGGTTGGCTTTTCATAGCTTTATCCAAGAAATTATATATAAATTTCGGCTTATCGCTTCCTTGACCATATACCGGGCTCGATCTGATGATCGTATATTTTATTTGCCCTTCTCTGCTGACATTTTTGATGAGTGTCTCACACAATAGCTTCGTTTCGCCATATATCCCCTTTGGCAACAAGGGCAACTCTTCCGAAGCAAGCAGTCCCTTTGTTTTATATCCTGAATACACCTCCCAACCTGACATATATACCAAATGAATAGGATTACATTCGCATACCGCCAAAATATTTTTCAACATGACCAAGGTTTCACCCATGGCACGAATGGAGTTAATAATCCGCGGGTTTGCGAAGTGAACGATTGTCGATATCCTATTTTTCTTAACAAATAAATCCAATGAGAATAAATCATTGACCAAATCAAGTTCTTGCCGTGAAGGATTCCATACGTTATGATTCATTTTTAGCAAAGCACATACTTTACTGCCGATAAAGCCAGTTCCTCCTGTGAGCAGTATGTTCTTCTTCGTTTCTTTTTCGATAACACTGCCTTCAGTTAATGCATGATATACAGCTGATAGTATCTCCGGCTTGATCTCATGCTTTCCAATTTTATCCATAACGAAATATGCTGCGTTATAAAAATCAATGCTATACAACGTTGCATATACGCCGATGGCAATGCCATTGCTTCTGGATATGCCATAATCACAACTAATAACTACTTTTTTTCCACTGTTGATCTCATTAACAGCAAAACCAATCTTTTCTCTGATCATCGCGTCAGTGTTCCCTGCCTTATCCACCATATCGCGAATATCAAGAACATAGATTTCTTCGTCAGGCAGCATAGGGTCAAATGCACAAGTTCCTAAATTATCAGTAATCCAACGAATCATTCTTTACCATATCCTTATTTACAAATACTTCAGTAAAAGATCTTAAGTAATACCCATATTGAATCTTGTCCGGACGGCAATACTCCCTTCCGGTTATTGCGCATAAGAAAATATCGATTTCATTGAAACCGGCAATTGCCCTTAAATAGGTTGAGGCAGAAAAACGCGGATTGATTTCAAACGGCATAAAAACGCCATTTTTCACGCGTCCCTGGACATTAATCGGACCTTTGCTTCCGATTGCTGTCGCGATTTTTTCTGATACTTGTTTCACATCGGGAAAGGAATCGATTAAGCCTTGGCTGTATCCACTTGAAATGATCCCCTCTTTCATCTTAGCCGCGATCGAAAGCTTATTGGAAAAGCTTCTTTTTAATGCGATGGATCCAACAAGAGCACTATCGGGAAGGCTAAGAACGCCAACGGTGAATTCGCCTTCATGTTCGGGGATGTACTCTTGGATAATAGGACGCTTCCCATTTACCAGCAAAAAATTCGTATAAACCTTTGCTTCCTCCATGTTCTGCACCAAAAATACAAAACTGCTCCCACCGGATTCTAAAGAGGGCTTTACAATGGCAGGAAAGGAAGCATTCCCTAATTCTCCTTCCTGTTGTACTGTGATCGTATGGGGTACACAAAACCCGAGCTCTCTAAGTTGTACGAATACTGCTTCCTTATTGGAAAAAGTTTTGATGATGTCAGATGAATTCCCTACAAGAACTATAGAGTCTCTTTCCAGTTCGCTACGCGCTTCATTCAGCAACACCATCGGCTCTTCCGCGCCGGGAATAATGTAGTAAATCCTTTCCCGTCTGCAAATTCTGATAATGTCGTCAACATAGTATTCACGGCTGACGATAAAGGTTTTTTCAAAACAAGCCTGATAATGGCCATAAGCCAGATTGGAAATATCACATCCATAGACAACATATTTGTCAGCAAGAAGCAAGCACTTCAGAATTTCCGTTCCCAGAGAAGCGCCGCCGATTCCCGCAATCATCACTTTGATTCTGTCGTTTATAGACTCCATACGATTGCCCCTATTCCCTTTAACATCCAAATAAACACAGCATCACTTATATCGCTGAATACTCTACTTGATTCTTACAACTCGTATACACCTTTCCTCCCGCAAAGCTATCCTTGCTACCTATGGCGCCTTGATCATCCGGATCTATGCTCATCTGTATGACCGCCGATTCATCATTCGATGGAGGATCATTTGCCAGAACATAAAGTATATCTGCCAGTCGAACCAGAGCCAATTCCTGAATTACAGCATCCTCACTGATCCTAACCGGATGTCGGCTGTTTTGCAGTTTTTGCAGATAAAGTGACTTTAATGTATTGGCATCTTCTGCTGATAGGGATATGGTGCTTTTTTTCAACATATCGGTTTGAGGGCTGTATACAATCAATCGATTACTTCTTCCGGCGTAAGCAAGAATTGCGCCATCATTTTCAATAGCCAGAGAATAGTTGAATGGATTCGATTGCGCATCTTGCCCGGCTTTTTCGCATTCAGAGTGCATTGTCTCAGTAATGCTAAACTTCTTTTGATCCGTGTTATATTGGATGGCTTTTTCTGCAAATTTCGGGATTAAGTAAAGTATGTTTCCCACAGAAATAATATCCGCAAATGGATGAAACCCGCTATAGGATATGCTTTCCAGATCCTGATCGCCCCGCAGCACTATGGATGTATCCGTCGCGGGATCCCAACAGACAAGAGGCCCTCTAATGATGGGCAACAACCAAAAATTTTGTCCATCATATAGCATACTGCGATAACCCATATTATCTGAGGAAAGTGTATGGATTTTCGTTGTACGGGTCTCTATGTCCATCTCTACAACAGCGTTTGCGCTGGCGCAAGGTAAATAAAGGTATTTTCCTCTTTGTATACCTTTTCCAAAATATCCTGTCGACGGATCAACAATGAGCTTTTCCAGCGGAACAATCCAATCTGTGATCACTTCCATTTTGCCGCTGGCAATGTGATAGATCAATATCCCGGGATAGGTGTCCGGAGACAAAATTAAATACGTTTCAAACAAGAATACTTGGACGAAGTTACGATGGTGATCATATTCCATCTTCCGGGTTTTTTTCGTATCGGGTTTGTGAAACACAAGGTAATCAAAGCTTTCACGCTCCATATCATAGACCGCAATTTCTTGTGCTGCATAGGGTGCGAAGTATAACTTATTTTCCGAACATGCAGTTGAAATATATAAATGCACCCTACTCATAGCTTCCTTTGTGAAACTGCCTTTATATTCCGTTTTTCCGGTATGCCTGTCCATTCGGAAAAGCGCATTAGAATTGATCAAAGTAAACCATAAGTATTGACCGGAAATGTACTGATTCTGAAACGCCATGTTCATATCTGCTTCATCACTGATCACATATAGATTCTGTGCCAGGAGCAGTTTTCCCGTACATTGATATAGAGTAACCAGCGAGCTTCCCGCATCCCCGTAATAGGCGTCGCTCCAGGCGATGGCCCTGTGCAGATCGGGCGTCTCGTCGAAGATTCCCCAGCCGCCTTCCTGATACTCTCTGACCACGTCGTAGTAGGCGTCGAGCAAGTCGGGGCGTTGGGTGCGGAAGTTCAGCTCGGTATTGGGATGGGGGCGCCACCAGAGCACCGCGTCGTCCCGGCTGCGGAAGAAATCGAAGACGGAACGCAGCTTGCGGAAATACTGCTCCCCGGCGTTCAGCCAGGTAAACATATGGGTGTTGTAGAGGATGACCTTCTTCCTTGTGCCGTCCGGCTTCGTGATGAGCGCCTCCCACTCCGCGGGCAGGGGGCAGTCTTCGCGCCTGGTGTTGATGACTTTGTCGAATTTGGGCGAGCCCAGCGCGACGAATTTTTCCTCGGCTTTGCCGAATTGCCCCTTCCAGCCAAATGCTTTGTCGTATTTCCTATAGTGGCTGATGAAGGATTGCCGGATCGCCTCCGACTGGGCGATGACGCGATGGGCATAGACGATCCCTGGCAGATAGCCGTAGCTCTCATCCAAGGTATCATAGGCGCTGACGAAGTAGGGGACGTGCACCAACATCTCGCAGTGCTCCCGCAGCCTTTTGCTATAGAAGTCGGGATGGATGCTGGCGTTACGCGCCTGGTCGTCGTAGGGGTAATGGGTATAGACGAGGTCGGGATGGCGGGCTTCCACGTCGTATTTCTGCCAGTCGACGACAGGGATCGTTTCCGGGTATTGGTCGCCGTCATAGTGCATTTTGCCGAAGGAACCGTCCGGATTCATTTCATAATAAGGGATAGGCACTACGTAGGCGTCGCAGGCCG
>JGI24702J35022_10000427_pt1 | contig 25313 bp, 19 predicted proteins | sample TergutTh196P4_FD_35022 | JGI IMG/M metagenome (IMG submission 35022)
CGAGCCGCCGATGATCGTCTTTACGGCGGCGGATGGGTCTCTTGAAAGAGAGAGGGTCGATGCGATGTCATTTGCCGTCCCGATCGGGATATAGCCGACGGGGATCGATTTGCCCGTGCGCAAGATCCCCGAAATGAAAGAGCTGAGCGTGCCATCGCCGCCGGCGCAGATGGCCAGATCGTGGTATTTCGCATATTCATACGCCAATGTTTCCGGGTCGGACTCATTGGCGTAATATATTGTCACAATGTGGTCGCTTTCGCACAACTGCGACACGATTGCTCCGAGCGACTGCCGTGAGAGCCCTTTCCCGGAGTGCGGGTTTATGACAAGCATTGTCTTCATGTTATTATCCGGGACCCGGCAGCGTCCGGACCATCGTCACGCCGGAGATGCTCATGATCGCATCGCCCACCCCATCGGGCAAAGCGCTGACATCGAGCATGGTATATGACGGCAAGCGCCCTTTCGTGCCTGAATTTATCATGTTTTCGATATTCACGCCGAACGACGACACCGCGCCGGTGATTTTTGATATCATCTCCGGGACATTATCGTGGATGACGCATATGCGCGGGTCGCTTGTGCGAGGGAGGAAGGAATACGGCATATTGACGGAGTTTAGAATGTTGCCGTTTTCAATATATTCAACAATTTCGGAGCAGGCCATCGTGACGCAGTTATCTTCGCTTTCCGGAGTGGACGCGCCGAGATGGGGAGTGGCGATGACCCCCGGCGCGCCCGCTGTCTTCGCTGTCGGGAAATCCGTCGCATAGCATGTCACCTGCCCCGACGCCAGAGCCTCCAGCATATCGTCGTCGCAGACAAGCTCCGCCCGAGCGAGGTTGATGAGGCGGACGCCGGGCTTCATCTTTTCGATGCTTTCTTTGTTTATGAAGTGGTGAGTCGATTCCAGATATGGGACATGAATGGTGATATAATCGGAATTTTTATATATCATGTCGAGATCGCTTGCATGGATGATATCGGACGAAAGCTTCCAGGCGGCCTCGACCGACAGATATGGATCGTAGCCATAAACCTGCATGCCGAGCACGGAAGCAGCCTGCGCGATCTTCGCCCCTATCGCCCCGAGCCCTATGACGCCAAGCGTCTTGCCGAAAACCTCCGGGCCGACGAAGCGGGCTTTTTCTTTTTCGACGAGCGCGGCGATGTCTCCGCCCTCCGCAGCGGTGGATTTCACCCAATCGATGCCGCCGATGATATCGCGTGAAGACAGGAGCATGGTGCATAAGACAAGCTCCTTGACAGCGTCCGCATTCGCGCCGGGCGTGTTGAAAACGATGATGCCCTCATCGGCGCAACGGTCGATGGGGATGTTATTTACGCCTGCGCCCGCGCGGGCGATGCAGAGGAGCCCGGGGTTGAACACCGCATCGTGAAGGCTTGTCGAACGGACGATGATGGCATCAGGATTCTCGACCTCTGTCGAAACAAAGTATTTTTCTTTGTCCAGTTTATCCAGCGCGGCTGACGTAATATTATTAAGTATCTTTATGTTATACATATTATTTGTTCTCCAACTCAAATTTTCGCATGAAATCCGCGAGCGCTTGCACGCCTTCGAAAGGCATTGCGTTATATATTGAAGCGCGCATTCCGCCCGTGACGCGGTGGCCCTTCAGGTTGTCGAACCCGGCAGCAAGAGCCTCTTTGACGAATTTTGCATCAAGCTCCTCGCTGTGCGTCCTGAAAGTGACATTCATGTCGGAACGGGAGCCCGGCTCGGCGCTGCCTATGAAAACTTTGCTATCGTCGAGGATGTCATAGATAATTTTGGCCTTGGCGGACTTGATTTTTTCCATACCCTCGACGCCGCCCTGCGTTTCGAGCCATTTCAACACGAGACCCAGGATGTATATTGTGTAGCACGGGGGCGTGTTGTGCATTGAATCGGAATCGATCATGAGTTGGTAGCTCATGAGCTTTGGAGTCAATGGATGTTCGTTGCCCGCGATCGATTTGTCGATGATCACGACGGCCATTCCCGCAGGCGCCATGTTCTTTTGGACGCCGGCAAATATCAAAGCAAACTTTGAAACATCGACGGGGACGGATAGCATGTTGGAAGACATGTCGCTTACGAGGGGGATGCTGCCCGTATCCGGCGTGTACTTCCACTCTGTGCCGTATATCGTGTTGTTGGCGCAGTAGTAAAAGTATGACGCATCCTGCGAGAGCTTTATATCGCCTTGAGAAGGGATGTACGTGTGCTTTTTATCTGAAGACGAGCAGGCGATGTTCACCTCGCCGTATTTCTGAGCTTCCTTCATTGCAAGCTCGGAGAAATTGCCTGTGACAGCATAGTCGGCTTTCCCGGTTTTTCCGATGAGATTCATCGGAACGGCGGAAAACTGAAGCGTAGCACCGCCTTGCATGAAACAGATTTCATGCGTGTCAGGAATTTTCAATATGCGTTTCAGGTTTGCTTTTGTTTCATCAAAGATGTCGATGTAGACTTGGCTTCTGTGGCTCATTTCCATCACCGACATGCCTGAGCCGCGGTAATTCGTCATCTCGGCCGCCGCCTGTTCGAGGACGGGCAATGGCAGCATTGACGGGCCTGCTGAAAAATTGAATACTCTTTCTGTTGACATGATATCGACCACCCTTTGTAATGTGTCCGTTTCGGAGCCTCACGTTTAATGATTATATCTCACCGGATTATGTATTGTCAAACTACAAAGACACCCGATGAGCCAAAAAATGTGGGCTGAATATGGCAAATCACGTGGCATTTTGCACAAGCATTTCTCCGAATATGAGCGGAGGCAGAGATTGGGGGTTTGCGTGGGTGATATGGATCGGGAGGAGCATGTTGCGTTCAATCGCGCCGCGGGCAGCGACTTCAACGTAATTGCTCGAATGTCCATACCAATATCCGCAACGTTCGCGCTCAAACAATACATCGAGCGTTTTTCCGACTTGAGCCTCGCGGAATGAAGCCGACATTTCCGAAGCAATGGCAGATGCGGCAGAAGCGCGCGCACGGCNGATGTCCAAGGGAATTTGCATAGGCATATTTGCGGCAGCAGTGCCGGGGCGGGGAGAAAACGGGAAGATGTGCATGAAAGCGAAATTGGCTGCCTTTATAAAACGAAGCGTCTCGTCGAATTCTGCATCTCTTTCTCCGGGAAAGCCAACGATAAGGTCAGCAGCGATTGCGCATCCCGGGAACAGTTCCCGCAGCAATGCTATGGAACGCAGAGTGTCGGCTGTATTATATTTTCTGCCCATTCGTTGCAAAGTGGCGTCGCACCCGCTTTGCAGCGACAGGTGGAAGTGGTTGCAGATGCTTGAGATGGCGCTCAATTCGCGGCAGAAACTATCGGACAAGATGCCGGGATCGAGCGAACCGAGGCGCAGGCGGGCATTGGGCGCAGCATCGCTGATGTCACGGACGACGTCGAGCAGCGGCGCGCGCGCCGGCACGGAGGCTGACACCGGAGCGAAGTCCTTCCCATATGCGGAAATCTCGATGCCCGTGACGACTATCTCGCGGTAACCTTGCCCCGCGAGCGAGCTGGCGAACTCGATTGCGCGCGCGCGTGGAAGGGAGCGGGCATGTCCGCGCGCATATGGTATTATGCAGTAGGCGCAATAATTGTCGCAGCCGTCTTGAATCTTCAAAAGCCCTCTGGTGCGATCTGCGGAAGTGCCCGGCGCGAGCTCCTCAAATTCTGCGTTTCGTGCGGGTTGCGAATTGCCGTTCTTAGGGGAGCTGCATATGCCTGCGGCATGCGTGTGCATGAGCGTATCTATAGCATTCGTTTCGTGGAGGCGATCCGTTTCCTGCCTGTTGGTTTCGCCGAGCTGGGAAAGCATGTCTTTTAGTCGTTGCTCTATTGCCGACACGAACTCCAGCTTGCCGCCGCTGCCCCCGACGACATCAACGCCGAGCGTCTCAATTTCCGATGGATCGAGCTGCGATAAGCATCCGCAAACAGCGACCAAGGCTCCCGGCTCCGATTTTTTCGCTCTGCGTATCGCTTGGCGTGATTTTCGCACGCTTTCCGCTGTAACTGCGCAAGTGTTGATTATGCATACGTCGCAGCCTGCTCCGATTTTCGCGCCGATATGCCCTCGCTCCGTTAATATGCGCTCAATTGCCTGCGTTTCATATTGGTTGACCTTGCACCCGAGCGTGATGTAACAAAATTTCATATAATCAAGCCTTGTAATTTTCTTGTAAAAGTGTATAATAATATCATAAATCGATGGAATCCTCCAATAATTTAACATAATTTGTGTATCAATACAATGTGAAGTTTCGAGCGTGGGGGTTCCACCCACATAACACAGATGAAGTGGAGGCTGCTGGATCTCCTTGGAAGTTTATTATGATAATGCGGCGGCGACAATGGTGTGCGTCGAAGCTACGGGAGCCATATTCCGCGTAATGCGAGAGGAATATGGCAATCCGTCGTCCCTGCATTACAAAGGCCGCCGTGCCGCCGCCGCTCTTGAGACCGCGCGAAACAGCATTGCAGAGACTCTCGGGTCGAGGCCAAACGAGGTTTTCTTCACATCCGGAGGGACAGAATCGGACAATTGGGCGGTTTTCGGCGCATGCGAAGCAAGCGAGCGGCGCGGGAAGCATATCGTCACGTCCGCGATCGAGCATGATGCTGTCGCGGAGCCCATTAAGAAGCTCGAGCGCATGGGATGGGAAGTGACGTATATCATGCCTGACAGCCACGGCAGGATACCTGCAGACGAATTTGCCAAGGCGTTGCGCGACGATACCACGTTTGCCTCGATCATGCTAGTCAATAATGAAACGGGAGCAGTTAACCCAATTGGAGAATATGCGAGCGAAATTAAACGCAGAAAACTTGCCACGATACTGCATACTGATGCGATTCAAGGCTATTGCAAGATACCGTTCACCGTGAAATCGCTCGGAGCGGCGCTCGTGACGTTGAGCGCGCATAAGATCCACGGGCCGAAAGGCGTGGGCGCGTTGTATATTAAGGCGGGGACAAAGCTGCCGCCGCTGATATTGGGCGGGGGGCATGAAGACGGCAAGCGCGCAGGCACGGAGGCATTGCCGGCAATCGCCGGATTTGGCGAGGCGGCGAGGACTTGTAGCATCAGGTTGGAGGAGACGGCTGCAGATATCCGCAAGATGAGGGACTATATAATCAAACGCCTTATGGAAGACATCCCGGAGACGGTGATCATCGGAGACGGGGATTCGCCATATATTCTCAGCCTGTCGTTGCCGGGGCACAAGGGCGAGGTTTTGATGAGTTTTTTGGAGAGCGAAGGCATTTGCGTTTCGCGGAGCGCTGCATGCAAGAAGGGCGCCAGAAGCCGCGTCCTGGAGGCGATGCGTTTGAGAAACGATGTCATAGACGGTGCGTTGCGGGTGAGTTTTTCCAGGTATAATTCGATGGACGAGGCGGATTTTTTCATCAGAACGTTGAAGAAGGCGTCGCAGATGCTTTTCAAACGAGGCTAGGATTATGCAGGGAAAGGCTTTAGTTGCAATGAGCGGGGGCGTGGACAGCACCGTCGCGGCGCATCTCATGCTTGGCAGCGGGTATGAATGCGCGGGCGCGATGATTAGAATGCACCACGGCGATAATAGCGGGGAAAACGATGCGCGAGCTGCGGCAGAGCAGCTTGGCGTATATTTATATATGCTCGATTTCTCGAAGCAATTTGATGAAAACGTCATAAAAAAGTTTGTCTACGAATATGGCGAGGGCAGAACGCCGAACCCATGCATCCTATGCAACAGGCACATAAAATTCGGATTATTGCTGGAGTGGGCGCGCGAGCTGGGATATGATTTTTTGGCAACAGGACACTACGCGCGCGTGAGCCGGGAGGCGAGCGGGCGGTATTTATTGAAAAGAGGCACGGATTTTACAAAAGATCAGAGTTATGTGCTATATAGCTTGACGCAGGAGCAGCTTGCCGCCGCGAACTTCCCGCTTGGGCAGATGTCGAAGCAGGAAGTGCGAGAGATTGCTGCCGGCATGGGTTTTCGCAACGCGCAAAAGAGCGAGAGCCAGGACATTTGCTTTGTTCCCGATGGCGATTATGCGAGATTTATCGAGGAGTATGTCGGCGCTCCGTCGCAGGCCGGGAGATTTGTCGATGAGGAAGGCAACGACCTCGGAGAGCATAAGGGCTTGGCGCATTACACTATCGGGCAGCGGAGGGGATTGGGGCTGTCGATGCAATATCCGGCATATGTATTGGAAATTCGAGCGGAAGACGGGGCTGTGGTTGTGGGCAGGAACGAGGCATTGCTATCAAAATCGCTGATGGCAGACGACATAAATTTGATAGCCGTCGACAGTTTGGAAGCTCCCATGAGGGCGCAGGTGAAAATACGGTATGGCCATGCTGCGCAGCCGGCCATCGTTTCTCAGGTCGATGATGGGAAGTTTATTGTTGAATTTGACGAGCCGCAGAGGGCGATCACGAGAGGACAGGCGGCAGTTATATATGACGGCGATGTTGTAATCGGCGGTGGCACGATTATATAAAACGGGGTGTAGATTTTTTCCCGAAAGTGTGATATTTTTGTTACTGTGACATTTATGCGCCGATGGTCTGAATGCTTCAATATGAGCAAAAAAACCGTAAAAAAAATTATTCCGCATTTCTAATGATAAATAGCATTCAGCGAAAATGGAAACAATTCACCGTTATATATTGCCAAAAGGAGAAATATTCCAACAATCAGATAACATAACGTGTAAAATTCAACAAGTCACTTTTGTTTTGACATACGCGCCAGATGTGACTTTCGTGTGACAATTATATAGTATTATTCACGTGTACACAGCGATATCGGGACTGTCACGAAACTTGTAAATAGCCATGAGCGTCAATTAGCTGTTGACTAATGACAAAGTATGTGACAAAATGGAAAAAAGAGTACCTATCAGGCTGTGATCGGCGAAAATGATATCGGACCGCTTCGATGCTGCATGATGCAGGTCCGGCCATAATGATGAAGGAGGATCACAATGAAAAGAGAAGTAAAGTTTATCGCGATGATAATGGCTGTCCTGATGATATTCGGGACGGTTGCGGGCTGCGCCGCGACCGAAACGGTGGAGCTAATTTCCCCGACCGACGTCGAGCCTTTCGATGGCGAGGAAATCTATATCGACCTCGCGATGGAGATGGTGCCTTTGACCGAGGCTCCGGCGATGTTCGGGACCACGCCCATGCCTTCTGCGCCGGGCACGGCCATTAAAGATAACAGTAAGGCTGTCATCGATTACTCAAACTCCCGCGATGGTTATGTCATGGCTAAATACAAGAGCACGACCACAAAAGAGCTGCGCGTTTTGATTGCCGGGCCGAGCGGCACGCAATATCAATATACGCTCAAAAAGAATGCCACTTACGAGGTATATCCGCTTTCCGACGGCAACGGCAAATATAACATCGGGGTCTATGAGCAGGTCGATGGGAGCAAATATGCGGTAGCGGTTTCAACGCAGATCGACGTCACGCTTTCGGACGAATATGCTCCGTTCCTCCGCCCCAATCAATATGTGAACTTCACTCCGGAGAGCAAGGTCGTTGCGAAGGCCGAAGAGCTCATCAAGGGCAAGACCGTTCTTACGGACAAGATTTCCGCGATTTACACATTCGTCGTCACTAACCTCACTTACGACAAGGATTTGGCTGCCAACGTGAAGAGCGGTTATCTGCCGGATGTTGACGCTGTCATGGCAAAGGGCAAGGGCATTTGCTTCGATTATGCGGCGGTGATGGCGGCCATGCTCCGCAGCCAGGGCGTTCCGACAAGGCTGGTCGTCGGATATGCCGGGACTGCCTACCATGCATGGATCGATGTGTATTCTGCGACCGAGGGCTGGATCAACGCTGTCATCTTCTTTGACGGCAAGGAGTGGAAGCTGATGGATCCGACGTTTGCGTCGAGCGGGAACCAGAGCACGGCTGTCATGCAATATATCGGCGACGGCACGAACTATACAGTGAAGTATCTGTATTAGTACCTGACGGACACACGAGGGTTTCGCGCAACAGCGCATAATCTGTTTTGGTTATTACGAGCCGGGCTTGCGAATTTCGCAGGCCCGGTTTTGTTGCGTGTTTTTTGTGTAAAAAACACTTGCAAATGTGGTTTTATATGAATATAATGGCATAAGATTGTAGTTAAACTTCGAAATTTTGTGATGAGGGGAAGGAAACGTGAAACAAAAACTATTGAACAACACCTACCTATCCATGCTTTGCTCGGAACTTGCCATGCTTCTGGATGCGGGATTGACGGTCAGCGACAGCCTGCAAATACTGCAGGAAGACGAGCCGACAAAAGAAGGCAAGGCGATAATGCAAAGCATTATCGAGAGGCTGGAGATGGGCGACCCATTTTCGATGGCATTGCAGAAGACGGGCCATTATCCGCGTTATATGGTGCATATGGTGGAAATCGGGGAGAAAACCGGGCGGGGCGTCGAGACGCTCAAGGCGCTGTCGGAGTATTATGACAGGCAAGTCCGGCTGTCCGCGACGATCAAGAGCTCGGTCATGTACCCCGCGATCCTGCTCATATTGATGATCGTCGTAGTGTTGATCCTCATCGTCCAGGTTCTGCCAATATTCAACGATGTGTTCAGCAGGCTGGGCACGCAAATGTCACCGCTTGCGGTCAGCTTGATGAATTTCGGCAGTTGGCTTGGAGACGCTTCCATCGTCATTGCGGCAATATTATGCGCGATATTCATACTCGCGATACTCGCGTGGGCGCTGCCCGGGCTGCGTAAGGGCTTTACGAAGATATTTTCCAACAAATGGGGCAACAGCGGAATATTTGGCAAGATCGCTTCATCTCGCTTCGTGTTTGCAATGACCCTCGCGATGGCGAGCGGGCTGGACATGGAGGAAGCTATCGGCATCGCGTCGAACGTGAGCGGCGGGTCGAAGGCTGTCGACAAAAAGCATTCGCAATGCGCTGACATGCTCCGCGCGGGGAAGACATTGTCGGAGGCGCTTTGCGGCACGGGCATTCTTTCGCTGCAAGATGGCAAGATGCTCTCGATCGGAAGCCGCAGCGGCAAGGCCGACGAAGCCATGTCGGAAATCGCGCGCAGGAGCGACATCAACGTGCGCGACGCCATCGACCGCGTCGTCGGGCGCATTGAGCCAACGCTTGTGATATTATCATCAGTCGTCGTGGGCGTCATATTGCTATCGGTCATGTTGCCGCTCATGGGGATCATGACGTCGATTGGGTAGTTATATGAAGAAAAGCATTTTCAGGAAAAGCGCCGGGGATGTCATACGCTCTGTATTGGTGCCTATCGTGTTTACGGTCGTCGTGATGGGCATGATATTATTTGGGCTGCGCCAGACGGAGCAATCCAGCAGGTCTGAAGGTCTGCGGGTATTGGAAGACAGCATCCGCCGCGCCGTTGTCATCAGTTATGCCGTCGAAGGGCAATATCCCGAAAGCATCGCATATATCGAGAAGAATTACGGAATCCACGTGGACAGAGCGAAATACGTGGTGCATTACAGTATATTCGCATCGAATATTATGCCCGACATTACTGTGATAGAAGTGGCGGGGAATCAGTGATATGATGAAATCAGCAGGAAAAAACAGAATAGAGACGGTTTTCGTGCTCGTGATATTCAGCGTGTTCGCGTTGTCAGTGCTTATGGTTTTGATGCTCGGGGCCAACGTGTATAAAAACATGACCGAGATATCGCGTTCCGGGCAGGACGAGCGCACGGTGCTGTCTTTCATTTGGACAAAAGTGAAAAACGGCGACGATGCCGGTAGCGTTTATGTTGGCGAATTTTGCGGCCAGCCGGCGCTCTGCTTTGACAAAGATTATGGCGGGGCCATGTACCAGACTGTCATATATCATTACAACGGCTGGGTATATGAGCTTTTTTATGAAACGGGTTATGAGTTTTTCCAAGAAGACGGCGTGAAGGTTTATGAGATCGGCGACCTGAGGTTTGAGGAAGCTGAATATGGGATGATCAAAGTCTCATCGCACGACAGGAGCTTGCTCATTTCGCCGCGCGGAAATGTCTCTGACCCATGGTCGGACTGGATTATCGAATAGAGGAGGGGGTGCCCCTGTGGAGAGACGTTCGAGATCGACGCTTTTCTTGATGGAGCAATTGATCGTCGTGGCAGTTTTCGCGATTTGCGCTGCTGCATGCGTCAGGATATTGACCGCATCTTATTATATGGCGACGGACACCAGAGACATCGGCAACGCGATCGAGGCCGCGGAGAACGGCGTCGAGAGGTATAAGGCAGTTTCCGGCGACATCGGCGTGACAGCGCGGCTTTTGGGCGGGAGCCCCGTCACTATCGACGGAACGCCTGCCGCCGTCGTGTATTATGACAAGGACTGGAGCATCTGCACGGCAGAGGACGAGCCCGAATATATCCTCAGCTTGAAAAACAACGGGTCCGGCGCCGGCGCTTCGACGCTTTTGCAGGGTGAGTTGTCGGTTGTGAAGAAAACGGGAGAAGTGATCATCGCTTTCCCGATAGCAGCGCAGAAAGGATAGGGGGGGAAAGCATTGAAACAAGGAGGAATCGGAGTCGGCAGCGCGTCCATCGTGCTAGTGTTCGCGGTGCTTTGCCTTACCGTGTTTACCCTCATCACATTCGTCGTATCAGGGAACGACAAGGCGCTTGCCGATGCGGAGGCGGAATTGGTCGTGGGGTATTACGAGGCTGACGCGCTTGCGGAGCAGATTTTCGCGGACATTGCCGAAATGGACGACTTGCCCGATACTATCAGGGGAGTGGAGATTGGCGAAGGGTTCAGCAACGAGCTTTTTACGAACACGGTCTATTATTTGTGCCCGATCACGGAGGGCAAGTCTCTATACGTGGAGCTTGCGGACCAGGGCGGGTATTATGATGTATTGAGCTGGCGCATGGTGGATACCGAGGATTGGGAATATGACGACAGCTTGCATGTTTGGCTGGGCGACGACAACCTTGACGTGTGGCTGCAGGTGGACTGAGCCGGCGTGAGCGGGCGCTGAGTTGCGACGGCGATGGCGGCGTGGTGTTCGGGGGTTGAGTTGCGAGCATCGGCCGTGGCTGTAATGGAGCGGGGCTCCATGTTAAGTACTTGAAAAAGGGATGATAGGACAGTGATACAAGAATGGTTGCAGAAGGCTGTTGACAACGGCGTTTCTGACATATTCATCGGAGCCGGGCGGCAAATTACATTCAAAAGAAACGGCGTTATCGTGCCGCAGGATGGAGAGATTCTGAAGCCGGACGACTCCGCCGAACTCATAACCAGCCTTTTTGAAATGGCGCGCAGGCCGATGACGAAATATATGGACACGGGCGACGACGACTTTCCCGTGACCATACCCGGACTTGCGCGGTTCAGGGTGAACACATATCGTCAGCGGAGCACTATGGCGGCGATAATCCGCGTCGTCCTGTTTAATGTGCCTGATTACAAGAATCTGCTGATACCGGAAGAAGTTATGAGAATCGCGAACGAAAAGCGCGGGCTTGTGCTTGTCACGGGGCCTGCCGGCGGTGGCAAGACGACCACGCTCGCGTGTATCATTGACGCGATTAATAAAAACCGTAACTGCCATATCATTACGCTGGAGGACCCCATAGAATATTTGCACAGGGACAACAAGAGCCTTGTGAGCCAACGCGAAATATCCACCGACACGGACTCGTACATGATTGCGCTGCGCGCGTGTTTGCGTCAGGCGCCTGATATCATTCTTCTGGGAGAGATGCGCGACCACGAAACGATCAGGACCGCGATCACCGCGGCTGAAACCGGCCACTTGGTCATATCAACGCTGCACACTGTCGGAGCGGCGAACACGATTGACCGTATGATTGACATTTTCCCGCCGGAGCAGCAGCAACAGATCCGCGTCCAGCTCTCGATGGTGCTGCGGATGGTCGTGTCTCAGCGGTTGCTGCCGAACATGAGCGGCGAGTCGATCCCCGCGTTCGAGATCATGCGCGTCAACAATGCCATCAGCAACCTGATCCGCGAGGCGAAGACGCACCAGATCGACAATGTCATCCAGACCTCTGCTCAGGACGGCATGGTGGGCATGGATGCGTTCCTGCTGAAGCTGTTCCGCAACGGCGAGATTACGGCGGAGACTGCGTTGCAAAATGCGGCGAACACTGACGTGATGCAGCGGCAGGTCGGATCGGCGTGATGATGTTTGCGCGTTTTGGGTGTTGCGCTGTTGCATGACGGGTGTCGTGCTGTTGTTGACGGATGCCATGCTATTGCGTGGCAACGGGATGTGGCGACATGATGTGGCGCGAGAGCGATGAGTATTGGTGTCCGGCAGGATAATTGGAGCTGCCGGGCACTTTTTATGATGTGGGATGGATTGGAGGATGGGCATGGTTTATGACGTCGCGGCGATCGGCGAACTTCTGATAGATTTCACGAGCAGCGGCGATTCCGAGCGGGGTAATCCGGAGTTTGAGGCTAATCCGGGCGGCGCTCCGGGGAACGTCTTGGCGATGTTAGCGAAGCTGGGGCATAAGACAGCATTCATCGGGAAAGTCGGCAACGATATGTTCGGAGAGATGCTGACCGATGGACTCAGGCGCCTTGGGATAGAGACTTCCGGCATCATAAAGACCTTTGAGGCGGGGACTACTCTGGCCTTCATCCGTAACAGCGACGACGGTGAAAGGGAGTTTTCGTTTTATCGTAACCCGGGCGCGGACACAATGCTGCGCGAGGATGAGGTTTCGGCGGAAATCATTGGGAATTGCAAGGTTTTTCACTTTGGCAGCTTGTCGCTCACTGATGAACCGTCACGGAGCGCGACAAGGCGCGCGGTCGCTGCGGCGGGGGAGAACGGCGCATTGATCTCGTTTGACCCGAACCTACGTCCTTTGCTGTGGGGTGATTTGGAGGAGGCAAGGCGGCAGATTGCTTGGGGGTGCTCTGTTTGCGATGTGTTGAAGGTGTCCGATGACGAGCTGGAGTTTATCGTTGGCGGTGGTGGCGTTGATGGCAGCGGCGGTGGCGATGGCGGGAGCGAATGCAGCGATGGCATTATTGCATTGCGTGAACGATTCCCCGGCATCAAAGTCATATTTTTGACAAAAGGAGCGCTCGGCGCTGAGGGCTATTGGGGGGAGTATTCTGCGGCGAAGCCTGCATTCACAGGAATTAACGTAATTGACACGACCGGAGCGGGAGATGCGTTTTTCGGCTGTTGCTTGTCGCATTTGTTGCGTTGCAATATCAATACGCCAAATCAGGAGGCGCTCGAAAACATGATAATTTGCGCAAATGCGGCTGCCGCGATAGTTACAACAAGAAAAGGCGCATTGCTATCGATGCCAAACGAAGACGAAATACTGAGATTGCTTGCAAAGGCTTATTGAAGGGAGCAGATATGCTTACAAAAGTTGTATATGAAGAGGCGAGGAGACGCGCGCTCGAATTTCTGTATAGAGCGGGGATTGCCGTGAGCGATGCGGAGAAGGAGAATATCGAGGTCGCGGAATATGGGAAGGGCGATTTGGACAGCATCGGCCTCGAGCTGGTCGTATACGTGAATACCGACCGCTGCTGCGCCAAGGAGCTCGTGCTGTTCCCCGGCCAGACCTGCCCGGAGCATAGGCACCCGGCAGTCGGCGGTGAACCGGGCAAGGAGGAAACATTCCGCTGCCGCTGGGGCGAGGCATATTTGTTTGTCCCGGGCGAGCGCAGCGAAAACCCGCAGGGGAAGCCACCTGCGGGATATGAAAAGCACTTTTCTTGCGAGCATGAGATCGTATTGCGCCCGGGCGACCAATACACGCTGGAGCCAGATACGCTGCATTGGTTTCGCGCGGGGCCGGATGGCGCTGTCATTTCCGAGTTTTCGACGAAGAGCCGCGACGAGCTGGATATATACACGGACCCGCAGATCGTCGCATCGCAAGCAAGGACACTGTGAGCTTTGTGCCTGCATTACTGAAAACACATTGAACGCACGGTTTAATGCGATGATAAAGTCTTTGCCATAAGTTACCGAAAATAGCCGACGGGCAGCGGTGGAGGACTGAAGATACCCACCTGAGGGGATCAATTGAACTGTATCGTTTTGGTGGCGATGTTGTTGCAGAACGCCCGGTCGTGCTCGACGAACAGCAACGTCGATTTATATGCCAGAATCAGTTCTTCGATCTGCATCCTGCTCAGGACATCGATGTAGTTGAGCGGCTCGTCCCATATATACAAATGTGCCTGCTGGCAGAGGCTCCGCGCCAGCAGCACTTTTTTCTTTTGCCCTGCGCTGTAGTCTCCGATGTCCTTCTCGAACTGTACGCGGGAGAAATCGAGCTTCCTTAAGATGGTTTTGAACAACGTGATGTCTATGTCGTTGGCGCGGGCATAATCGTCCAAATCGCCGCAAAGGTCGGAAGCGTCCTGCGGAACATAGCTGATGACAAGCCGACTGCCGGTCGCGAAGGCGCCGGAATATGAGATGGCATCGCCGCAGATGAGCTTGAGCAAGCTGCTCTTGCCGCACCCGTTTCCACCGACCAGCGCAACGCGGTCGCCCTGCTCAACCACAAAACTCATGTCGCGGAAAACCGTGTTGCTGCCATACGAAATCGAGAGGTTCTCGACTGTCAGCAACCGCGAAGCATGGTATTGCAACGGATGCAGCTTCAAAGGGTCAGCAGTCTCGATATTCCGCAGCAGCTTTGATTTTTCCTCGACAGCGTCGCGACGGCGGTTATCGGCGGACTTCGAACGCTTCATCATTTTTGCGGCTTTGTGGCCGATGTACCCTTTGTCCGCGCTGAGCCCGGATTTGAGCGGCTGCTTTTTGCTGCGCTCGACCTTGTCCGACCACTCCGCCGTCCTCCGCGCCGCAGCCGCCAGATGCGAAATATCCTTCTTTAGTTTTTCGTTTTCGGCGATCTCATACTCGTCCTGCATTTCCTTGTTGCGCCACCACGATGAGAAGTTGCCGCCTTGAATGTCAATATTCGCACGGTTGATCGACAAGATATGGTCCACGCACCCATCGAGAAAAGCGCGGTCGTGCGACACGAGAATGAACCCGCGTTTTCCGCTCAGATACCGCGCCATGATCTCGCGTCCCGCCATATCGAGGTGGTTGGTCGGTTCGTCGATGAGCAGAAAGCTGTTCTCGCGCAAGAAAAGCCCGGCAAGCAGCGCCTTTGTCTGCTCGCCGTTCGACAGCGTCGCGAACGGGCGGTGAAGCGCGTCCTCGTTTACGGACAGTAATGAAAGCTCCCTCTCAACCTTCCACTCTTGCGCATCGGGGGCGATCAGGCTGAGTATTTCTGATGTGTTTAACGAGGCGTCTGCGACAGGGTAGGGGAAGTATTCGAAATCGACGCTTGCCGTTATCGTACCCTTATACTCGTATTTCCCCATCAATAGCTGCAGGAATGTCGTCTTGCCGCGCCCGTTGCGCCCGCAGAAGCCCAGCCTCCAGTCCGTGTCGAGGGTGAACGATACGTCGGTGAATATGTTGTCATAGCTGCCGTCATAGGCGAATGTGAGGTTTGAAACGCTTATCTGTGACATAAAAAAATCCCCTTCCAGTTGGAAAAGGATCATGCGCATAATCTCAGGCATAGGGCGAAGCGTGCCCGCTGCTTAACATATGCCAGTCCGTTTCCAACACAAACAAGGCTCGTACGAGCCGATTGATATGTACAAGGAGCAGACTAGCGTATCATTCTTACACCTCTTTCGCCTTTGATAGCGACATATTAGCAGAACCGCGCGGAAAAAGCAAGAGCAGTAATATGCCGGGTGTTAAATGCTGAGAATGTTAAGATATTATGATTTCAAACTATACATTCGCAATCAAGCGGATGATGTCATTAGCCTCGGCGTTCAGGCTGAAGATTCCAAATCCCAAACCTTGAGTCTTTATAATCAAAGCCTTCAATTGATATAACATTAAGCTCAGTGATATCGAATCTTGGTTGCAATGTTATTATACCGTCTTTTGCTGCATCAGAATTATAGGACATACCTAAGTTGAAGTTTTTAAGTATATTCATGCCAAGTATAACATCATATCTTGTGTCATCGGAGAACTCAGCCACAAGTGTTGCAACAGGACCAAGATGGACTCCACCGATGACCAAATCGGACAGAATCGCGTAATCAGCACTCTTTTTACCACCGAATCCTGATACCTCTGTTTTATCTCCGACAATCATCCGGTGATCAACACTCATAATGAGATCCATAGATGTTGCAGTCATAGATGCACCTGTATCGAAAAGGATAAATGCTCTTTTATATTGATAAATGTTGGTCTTTAGCTCTATTAGAATTTCCGGTACATTTGACACAAGTTCAAACTGTACCTTTATATTGTTCATAATGATAAACCACCGAGAGTATTTCCTTTGTTCCCAACGAAAAAAACTGTTGTTTCTCCAAATATCTCAGGAGATTTATCAATTTCTCTCATTTTCTCATAAAGCCCTGTACGTTTATCAGCATAGTAGCGTACAATACCGCCTTTAATGCCCTCTCCCGGCGCAATGTTACATAATAGAAGCCAACATCCCCAATATTGTCGCTTGATCTCATCTAACTCCATATATACAGGGTTCTCGACTGTTTTTACATCGTTAAGCATAGTGTTGTATATCCTTTCGTTGGTATTCAGTATTCGATGGGTTTGTCCTCATTATAACAGAGGCACTCGCGTTACGCAAGAAGTATGGGCGCGATGATTGCGTAATGTCGTATTTTGGTCGCTTTTCTGATGCTCTAGCCCACGTTGTTTTTTGACAATGTGGGCCGGATGCTTGATATCAATAATAATTTATTGAGATTGCCGATATGATAATGGAATTATTTTGGCGAATTTTCACCCATGTGTATTGTTTTGTTCTGGCCAGCTTCCAGCGCCTTTTCAGCTTGCTGAGTAATAGTTGCACGTGACGTGCTTCTTGCGAGTGTCTCATATTGTAGCGTGATTACACGACAAAGACAGAGGACTGCATTTGGTGAGTACAGGAGCTGATAGAATATTGTAAAGACACTATATAGTGGTCAGGTGACCTCTACCTAACGTTTTCTCGTCATATTTGGGTGCAAATCGCGAAATTTTGTGTGGAAAACGTCGTCCGGCGTGGTGATGGTGGACAACCGGGAGAGGGGAGATCCAATTTGATCGATGTCTTATTTTTTCATGGGCATTCATATTAAATGCAGAAAACGGTGAAAGAATTGCTCGAAATATGACGCGCATATTATACTTATAAGGCAAATTTTGACAAATTAATTGATGAAAAATCGACGCGAAATATGTGAATCCGTGGTGTAATAATTGGATAAAATGGGCTTATTCGGTAGATCAGCCTTCATGCTCGGATAAAACAATGCAATTATAGAATTGGCGAACGGGAAAATATGACCTCTAAAGTGTTACAAATTACAATTTTCTGTATGGAAAACGTAAAAATATCTTGAATATAGTATTTGTAACAAAAATGTAACGTAAAATGTGGCTTTTTACACAGTAAACTACTTGACAATGTCGTGTTTTCAAAGTATGCTTGCATATAGGTATACAATTCGGTGTATTAGGCGAGATGTCGCCGCATTATACTGAAAAACTTTCGATTTGGGGTGACTGAATGAAAATTATCAGTAGAAGAGGTAAACGACTTTCAAGGGAGGCAAAAATGATAATGAAAAAGACGAAAGGAAAGACGAAGTTTTTCGCGATGCTCCTTGCCATCATTATGGTAGTGGGCTTCACGATGCCGGGCTTTGCTGCTGTTATAGCAGGGGCAACAATGGATGATCTGCTTGCACTAACCGCAGGGCAAGAGACTTCAGGCGATGTTCGACCAAGCGATTGTGGCTTCCACTGCGACCACGGTGGAAATGGCAATGGCAGTGTCGATATCGCTAACTACACGAAAGGCAGTATACTGCAGTTTGCACGGCTCATTGGCAGCGATGATACATGGGTGTTAATGTCTATCGACTATGCGTGTCCTGTATGCGGTAATAATGTATGGCTGTCTTTCAGCAATAAAAACGGAGTGTTCGATGGTCAGAACATTCAATTAGGACTCATCAAAGAGCTTCCGCCGCCACCACCGCCGCCTGATCCTATTGTAGGTGATTTGCTGATTGTTAAAGAATTCAAGCTGAATCACAGAACTGTCGAGAGTATTGGAGAAGATTTTGATGCGACGTTCACGGTTTACGATGAAGATGGCAACATCGCCGCCGGCCCTATGTCGTATAAGGACTTGACTGATTCTGAGCAGAATCCCATAAGCTTGCCGGTTGGTAGCTACACAGTAAAAGAAACAGGAGCAAGTGGACACCCTGATACATATACAGTAGTGAGTATCAATGGGGAGACAACTGTCGATGTCATTAAAGACCAGCCGGCAACAGCAAAAATCATCAACAAGTACTGCGAACAAAGCATACCTGATGAAGGTGATTTGCTGATTGTTAAAGAATTCAAGCTGAATCACAGAACTGTCGAGAGTATTGGAGAAGATTTTGATGCGACGTTCACGGTATACGATGAAGATGGCAACATCGCCGCTGATCCTCTGACATATGCAGATTTGTTTAATTCTGAGCTGAACCCCATAATTGGTTTACCGGTTGGTAGCTACACAGTAATAGAAACAGATGCAAGTGGACACCCAGACATATATACAGTAGTGAGTGTCAATGGGGAAAAGACTGTCGATGTCGTAAAAGACCAGCAGGCAACAGCTAAAATTATAAATAAGTATTATTATGATTCAAGCACCCCTGATCCTGATTTAGGTGACCTACTGATAGTAAAAGTATTCATGTTGGATCAACAAACCATTGAGAGTATCGGGCCTGATTTTACCGCGACATTCACAGTCTACGATGCTGATGATAATCAGGTAGGAGAACCATTGTCATACTTTGATTTATCAAATGAGGAGGTAAATCCAATTAAAGGTTTACCTATTGGAAGCTACACAGTAAAGGAAACAGAAGCTAGTGGACATCCAGAGGCATATACGGTAGTGAGTATCAATGGAGAGACATCAGTCAATGTCCTGATTGATTCAATTGCAACAGCGACATTAACAAACTCATACTCGACTCCGGAACCGCCGCCGCCGCCGCCGCCGCCACCACCGCCACCGCGTACATATAATGTAACGGTTCGGCATATCACACGTGACGGAACGGTGCTGCGAGTCGATGGACCGACAACCGGATATGTATATGGAGATGCTTACAACACGTCAAGCGGAGCATTTACAGGTTATGTGCTAGTTGGCTGGGATGAGACCAGCGATGCCGTAAGCGGATCGGTGACAAGAGACATGGTGATTGTATACATCTACGAGCCGCCTACTGTCGTGAACATACCGATCATACCGCAGCCGGTGCCGCTGACCGAGGAGCCGCCGATAGAAACGACCGCGCTCCCGCTCCCGCCGATGCAGGTGCCTCTGGGCAACTTCGACCCGGAGCCTGAAGTGGACCTCGACATAGTCCCGCCGGACGTGCCGCTCGGCGACCTCCCGGCAACAGGAGTCCTGTCAGTTTATGATGTGTTCTTCGTGATGGGTGCGGTGTTCGCAGCAGCTGGTGTGACAATTAAGCTGCTTTCGAGGAAGCCGCGCAGGGATGAGCAATAAGTCACAAGTTGCAAGAAACTGTTGAAAACACGAAATTTCATGTGACGAAAATTTGAAACAAACTAATGGTAAATATGGAAAGACTGCGATTATCGCAGTCTTTCCGCGTCACAAGGGCTTATCACGAAAAGTGTTAAAAAGATAGATGGAAATATGAAAATGTGACGCTTGTGTGACGATGCGGGTGTAAGATAGGCACAGAATTCATAAAAAACCAATTTAGGAGGCAATAACGATGAAACAAACTATGAAAGGTAGAAAAATCATTTCCCTGCTGCTCACAGCCATGCTGCTGGTGGGCTTGCTGCCGTTCGGCATCATCGCAGGGGCCGCAGTTCCTGGCGAAGGCGATATTCCGATTCCCGCAGAAGCTTTTAAAACAGACAGCAATGGAGAAGAAACTGCGAATCCAGAAAAGTTAGAAGAGGGTCAGATATGGGTCAACAAGAATGTTGTTGACATGGGAGCTGGAGAATTTGAAATTACATTATATGTATGGGGCGCGCCATTTATCGAGAATGGAAGCTCTGAAAAACCGTTAGTTGCAGATGATGAAGGTATAGCGAATGTAGATATTACCGACGTCATTGGCGACTGGTTTTCGTATAATGCGGATGCTGATTACGAGGTCGGTGAGTTTAATCATGACAATGGCGTTGTGACGTGGATTGTATCACAGGATGATATACTTGACGACATCCAATCATGCACATTCACGGTTTCACTTAAAGAGCACTGGGTTGTTGAGACACCGTACGAAACGAATAAGGCAGCAACAGCCACGTTCAAACCGAAGATGAGCAACCCATACTATTGGACAGAAAGAGAAGAAATTCCTGTAGAATTTGAGATTAGTGGTCTGAACTGGTCTGATAAAGCAATGAATAATGCGAATCTGAAGGATGTGGAGTTGATTGGCCCAAACGAGATCTATGTTGGGTTTAGAAATAGCGAAGGACCAATTATGATCAACGGGTTGAGTTTTGCAAGGCACAGCAGCAATAACAATCCAACGTATCCTCCTGTAGGGTTTGCTGGTAGGTATTATGGATACTATATTGTTGATGCTCCTGCTGATGTATTGCAAGAATATAATAAGGCGAAAGTGTATACCATCTGGTTTACCGGGCTTGAAGGAGATAATGTTCTTACAGAGTATATTATTACAGTGACAAATCCTGGAGGGAGCGAGCCTGGAATTATTAAGTCAGTTAGAGCGATTGAGTATACTCAACCAACGCAAAGAAGCAGGTTTAAGTGGCTTGAGGGAGATATTGTCGAAGAAAACATGCCCAATAGTGGAATTATCGAGATACACTACAAGACAGTTATTGTTGACTCAATTGATATCACGGTTAATAAAGCCATTAATAAGAGTGAGTATACAGACATTCCTGATGGAGTTACTTTCTGGTTCTATCTGAAGGACGATAAAGGTAATGATGTTGGAAATAGCCCGCAAACCATCAAGAGTGAAGACTATAAGGATGGTAAATCATCAATAACATTGACAATACCTTCCAACGAGTATGGTAACATCTCTGAGACAAGAGAATATAAGATCACAGAAAGTGTTACTGGTGCAGACGAAAACTGGATTAATGATACGCATACATTCAATGTAGTCGTATCGACTGGTGGATTTACAATTGATGGACAGAAAAACAATAGTGTTAAATACACCAATGCGTATACCTTTGTGCCTACAGGAAAGCTCGTTGTTAAGAAAGATTGGGGTTCTGTTGAAGAAGCTGACCAAGAGCCAATTGACTTTACGCTATCGAAAGAGGGCGATACCGGGTTTGCAATGAATGGGACATTAACCGGCGACAGCCCGGTGCCTTGGGAGTGGGAGATTGAGGGTCTTGAGTTAGGTGCTACTTACTATGTTAATGAAGGCGTTCTTAGTAACGGAGCCTTAGCAAACATGAAAAACTCTGGCAGTGTGGTACTTGATGGGAGTAATATTGGTCAAGCTGCGGTAATTACACTCACGAATGGATACATTCCTGGGAGAGGTAGCATCACAGTTATTAAAGAGTGGGTAGATGCTGAATACGACGAGGGTACTCTCCCGACTGTCTATGTGACGATTCAAAAAAATGATGATACGAGTTTCTCAAAAACACAAAAGATTACATTAACTGATGGTGTATGGTCGACAATATTTAGTGCGTTAGAAATGGGTACATATACTGTCTCTGAGGGTGATGTAGCTGGTTATGAGTTAGATGGCAGCAATGATAGGGTAGTGACTCTCAGCGATGTGAACGGCGATATAAGCCGTAACACCAGCATCACGTTAAAGAACGTGTATTCTCCTGTGGCGAAACTAACTATCAATAAGACTTGGGTAGGCAATTACAGCGAAACAACACCACCCAGCATTGGTGTTGAAATCTATAAACTTAATGATCAAGACGAGTGGATGAAATATGGTGAAACAATAACACTGAGTGCAAATAGCGAAAACCTATGGACATGGACTGGTGAGGTTGAGTATGGTACATACAAAGTCGAGGAACTGTTAGGAGAATATGCTGACGTATATACTGTGAACGGAACAGGCGATGATCACCGCGTCACACTTGATAAGGAAGTTCCTGAAAACGGATTCGATATTGTAAACACGGATGTTGTTCTTGGCAAGATTACGATTACCAAAGAGTGGGCGACTAAGTATGGAGACCTTATACCCGACTCATTAACCGTTACTCTTACAAGTACCGATGGGGATACCTATGAATCATCAGAATACATTGTGAACGCTGATGGTAATTGGGAGTACGTATTTGAAAACCTTCCTCTAAAGGAATACGTAATAAGTGAAGATAGCATTCATCCGAACTTCAACCTATTTTCACAGGATGTACCTTCGCTAGTCAAGCTCTCGCCTACAGAGAGGACTGCAAATGCAACAATTGTTAACAGTTATGCAATTAACTCCGGTATGATTACTGTTAAAAAAGAATGGGAAGGCGTATATGATCCCCAGAGACCGTCATCAGTGAGTGTAACGCTATCCGGAGTGTATGTTGGCAGCATCGATAACGAAGGACTTGACATTGATGATGAAGAATATGTGGAGATACCTACATTTGAAACAATCACTAAACAAATGCACGGTAGGAGTTGGAGTTACACATTCTATGACTTGCCGCTAGATTTTGAGTACACAGTCACTGAATCGCCGGTTGAGTACTACGATACCTCATACAAAGACAATATCAATGTTGTAACTTTAACCGACGATACACCAGCAAGCACATCTGCTGTGATTACAGTAATCAACGACTTCACAAATCCAAAAGGCACGCTCATTGTCAATAAGGAGTATATTGGAGCGCACAAGCCTGCAGGTGGTGGAGATTTCCCGGGAACAGTATCATTCTATCTCATTAAAAATGGTGTGGTTGTGAGTTATAGTGAAGCACTGGCAGAAGGATACGGAGCAGCAGGGGAAGACGCAAATGGAAGAGCAGTGTTTGAAACAAACAATGGATCCATAACGATAAACAACCTTCCACTTGGATACCCAAGAGCAAACGTCTATACTGTCCGCGAGAGCACTTCTGAACTCGGCGAGGGATACAGCTTATTCAACAACGGTGGAAAAGCTCAAATGACTAGAACAAGCCAGACAGGTGCAATTACGATTACAAACAGTTACTCAATTCCAACCGGAGACCTCAAAGTAAAGAAAATCTGGGAGGATACGGGATTTGAGTTTGCGAGACCAGCCGATGGTATCACGATCACCTTGTATCGCCATACTCTTGACCACAGTGATAGATTCGTGAATTCCATAGTTTTGAATGGCAATGAGGAAGATCCGTGGACTGGAGTGTTCGAGAAACTGCCACTATATGACAATAATGGAAATATGTATACTTATTCGTTGTCTGAAAGTGGGATTAACACTACATACTATGATTTCACGTATGACGGAAGCTTCAATCTTGTGAAGAATGAAGAGAAGACAGTTGAGGTAACTAACACCGCAAACAGCGCTACAATAAAGGGAAGAGTAACGGTTAATAAAGTATGGGTTGGTACTGATGAAGATTCTCCATTCCCCGAAGACTTGATCAAGAGCGTCACTGTCAGATTGCTCGCAGATGGCAGACTAACACATTACTGGGCGACTCTCAGCGATAGAAATTGGAGTGCAAGCTGGAGAGTTCCGGTGACAGACAACGAAGGAAATAGAATCAAGTATACCGTTATGGAAGTTACTGAATCTGAGCATTGGAAGTATGATATTACCAGTAGTGAAGAAGACTTCAAAATTAACGGAGCAGATGGCAAACTGGTACTTACGTTGACGAATGAGTACATACCGTTTGAAGGTGATATTAAACTCGACAAAGAAGGCAAGGATGTTATCCTTATCGAAGACGAAGAAGGAATTGATTCTGCAATAATCCCCTATACTCTAGTAATCACAAACCAGGGTAACAAATCACTTGAAAACATCGAAGTTACCGATACACTTGATGCAGGCATGACATTTGTAGAAGGATCGCTAGATAAAGCGACTCTAAAAAGCAATACTGACGGAGAGCTTGTTTTCATCATCGATGGAACGCTCGCACCAAAGGGCCATGAGGGTGACAGCATAACAGTCACATACAAAGTTATGGTCAGCAAAGAGGGCGACTATGAGAACAAAGCTGTGGTTAAAGCAAAGGTTGTTGGCGAAGACGAAACTGTTGACGACGACACGAAAACGGAATCAAATGTAGCAAAGCCAGTCCTTGGCATTGAAAAAAGTGTATCACAACCATCGATAACATCCAGCGGAACGGCAACGTACACCTTCACATTGAAAGTCTATAATCAGGGCGACGTGGATCTGTATGATGTGGAAATCACAGATAAGATGGTTGGCCCAAACGAGAACGCGAAGATGACTTACAGCTATGATGGCGATTATGGATTCATTGAAGGCGAAGACGGCGAAGTAATCTTTACGATTGGCACACTTGGCGCAGGAAAGAGCAGTGACGACATCGTTTACACAGTGACGGTTGACACAGCCGGCGACTATAACAACACCGCTACTGTAATTGGTTGGTTCAATGATGCAGATGGAGAACATTCATTGACACATAACGGAAGTGCGAAAGTCACGCTGAGCCGTCCGTCAACTCCTCCGCCGACGCCAAGACCCGACCCGGATCCCGATCCCACGCCGGAGCCGGAGCCCGATCCCGAAGTAGAGACCTACATTGACGAGGATTACACGATTGTGGACCAGGAAGTGCCTCTACTGCAGCTCCCGCCGATGCAAGTGCCTCTTGCTGACCTCCCGCCGGATCCCGAAGAGTTCCTGGAAGTCATCGATCCCGACACCCCGCTCAGCAATCTCCCGCAAACAGGCAGCCAGCAGATTATCCCGATTGCAGCGTTCGGACTCGGAGCGGCAGCCCTGGGCGGCGGTCTCCTGATCAACAGGAAGAAGAAGGAAGACGACATCATCTAAGTTGCGGCGATGCTGCATGGTTCATAGCAATTGCGACTTATGGGTTGCGTGCGCAGGCTTCCCAAAAAATACAAAAAATTGAACATTGCCAAGGGCGGCCGGTCAGTGATGACCGGCCGCTCGCGCTATTGGGTGGGGGGGAAGATTCTT
>JGI24702J35022_10000428_pt1 | contig 25287 bp, 28 predicted proteins | sample TergutTh196P4_FD_35022 | JGI IMG/M metagenome (IMG submission 35022)
CCCCCCCTGCCCCGAAGAAACCCAAGGTTTCTACGGGGCGGCGGAAATTCCTCTCCGGCATGGCCGGAGCGGCAGGCGGCGGCTGCCTCATGGCATTGGGCGTCGGTATCTACTCCCATCAGGCCAGCGCGCTCCCCGCGCTGGCTCTGCGGCCTCCCGGCGCATTGCCGGAACCGAAATTTCTTGCAGCCTGCACACGTTGCGGGCTATGCGTCCGTGACTGCCCTCCCGGCATCCTCAAGCTTGCCGCGCCGGGCGATCTCGTGCCGACCGGCACACCGTACTTCACGGCCCGAACCGGCCCATGCGAGATGTGTCCGGACATTCCCTGCGTCAGGAACTGTCCCACGGGCGCGCTCGACACGGAGCTTTCCGACATCAACAAGGCGCGCATGGGTCTGGCCGTTCTTGTCGACCAGGAGACCTGTATCGCTTTCCTCGGACTGCGTTGCGAGATTTGTTACAACATCTGCCCGGTGTACGCAAAGGAAGACACCGCCGGGAAGACGAAAGCCATCACGCTGGAAAAACGTCACAACCCCCGTTCCGACCGCCACGCCATGCTTCTGCCTATCGTGCATTCGGATCTCTGTACCGGCTGCGGCCTGTGTGAAAAAGCCTGCATCCTGGAAGAGGCGGCCATCAGGGTATTGCCACCCGCGCTGGCTCAAGGCAAGGGCGGCGAGCACTATCTCAAGGGATGGGAAGAAAAGGAAAAACACGGCGGCTCACTGATCGGTCGCCAACAGGAAATCGAAGTACGCGGACTGGAAGGCAAAGCCTACGGGGATACCCGCGTCAACGATGATGCACCTCCACCCCTCGACGATCTCGCCGATCCGCCTCCCTTCGATCCGGATCTCATCAACGGCCCTGATCCGGAGAACAAGCCATGAGCGCCCGCATCCCGGATAGACCCGGTCAGAGCGCCATCGCCAGCAAGGGATGGCTTGCGGCCCACAAGTGGTTGCTGCTGCGCCGCATCAGCCAGTTGGGCATTCTGGCTCTCTTCATGATCAGCCCGTGGCTCGCCGCCCGGATCGGCAAGGGCGATCCATCCTCCGGATCTGTTCTGGCCGATCCTGCCCTGATCAACACGGGCAATCTGACCGGCTTCAAACCGGAGGCGGTTCTGACGCCCGTCTCGACCGCCTCCTCAACCGATTCCTTGTGGATCATCAAGGGCAATCTGACCTCCAGCCTCGTGCTGGACGTTGTGCCCCTGACCGATCCCTACGTGTTCCTGCAAATGCTGGCAACGGGATTTATGCCCGCTGCCACAGCCGTCACCGGCGCGCTCATCCTGGCCGCCTTCTATCTGCTCGTCGGCGGGCGCGTGTTCTGTTCCTGGGTCTGCCCGGTCAACATGATTACCGATGCCGCCGCGTGGACACGTCGGCGTCTCAACATCAAATCCAACCACGCCCCCCACGCCAACACCCGTTACTGGTTCCTGGGCGGCACGTTCGTTGCCGCCGCGCTCACCGGAACCCTGACCATGGAATGGGTCAACCCGGTTTCGATCGCACATCGCGGCCTGTTTTTCGGCATGGGCGCGGGGTTGTGGATTCTCGTTGCAGTGTTTCTTTACGATTTGTTCGTCGCCTCCCGAGGCTGGTGCGGGCATCTCTGTCCGATGGGCGCGTTCTATGGCCTGCTCGGCAGAACCGCACTGCTGCGCGTGGCGGCCCCTGGGCGGGATGCCTGCGACGACTGCATGGACTGTTTCGCCATCTGTCCGGAACCCCAAGTGATTCGTCCGGCACTCAAAAAAGCGGGGCAAGACAGCCCTGTCATTCTCGACTCTCGCTGTACCAACTGCGGACGCTGTATTGATGTCTGCGGTAAACAGGTTTTCAGGTTAACCCATCGCTTCGACCAGAGGAGTTCATCATGAAAAAACGCTTCCTTGCCATAGTCCCAGCAACCGTGTTGATGCTAATTATCGGTGCCTGCACCTCGAGCACCTCGAGCACTTCGAACACCGGCGGTGCTGCTGCCTCAAACAACGGCGCTTCTGCCCCGGCAACGAACGACGGAGGTCTTGCCACGCTGCGCGCCGCGCCCGTTGCTGCGGCTGAAAAGACCCCCACCGGCGATGGGCTCAAGAATGCGCTCGAAACCGATCTGGTAGACCGCAATTTCGATGACCAGCCGCCACTGGTATCGCACGAAGTGGATAAGTATCCCGTCACCCTGAAAACCAACGGGTGCATGGACTGCCATTCCGAGCAAAACTACAAGAAAGAGAAAGCCACCAAGGTTCCGGTAACCCACTACGTAGCAGCGAGCGGAAAAACCCTGCCCAACCTCTCGTCCCGGCGCCACTTCTGCCTGCAATGCCACATTCCCCAGGTTGACGCCAAGCCGTTGGTCGACAACACCTTCCAACAGGCGAAATAACGTCCATTGACTGCTTCCACAAGGACTTGAATGGATACCAATCCTCCCATCCGAATTTCCGCTTCCGACCGGCGTGCAAGAGAATACCGGCGGGAGCGGAAACGCATCCTGTCGCTTTCCGTCATTGTGGTTTTCGTTCTCGGCATTGCGAGCGTGGGCGTTTTCAACATGGCGATGGACTGGACGAGCAGGGAAGAGTTCTGCGTCGGCTGTCATGAAATGAAATACGACACCACATACAAGTCCTACAAGGAAAGCCTTCATTACGTCAACCGTGTCGGCGTGCAAGCAACCTGTGTGGACTGTCACCTGCCGAAGGAATTCTTCCCCAAGCTCCTCCACAAGATCAAGGCCGCCAACGATATCTGGCATAACTTCAAGGGTTCCATCAATACGGCCGAGAAGTTCGAGGGAAAACACGCGGAACTGGCACAAAGAGAATGGAAACGTTTGTTCGCCAACGATTCGCGGGAATGCCGCAATTGCCACAATGCCGAAGCTTTCGACGATGACACGAAAAAACTCGCCAAGCACAGAGACGGATTGTTTGCTAACAAGCAGACCTGCATCGAATGTCACTTCGGTGTCGTGCATGAAAAGCCGAAAGGAATCTCGGAGGAGGATGTGCAGAAGCTGCTGAGAGGCAATCAGGCTATCTCCCTGAAAACCGATCCTCCAAAGGTCGATTCTCCAGCCGAGGAAAGCGCCGGTTCTTCACCGACCGGGCAGGAGTCCAATCCGCCCGGTTCGTCCGGCGCCGCGCCGGAGTAACAAGGTAATCAGTTCATTTGCAGGTAACGTGATGCACGATCATACAGGGGAGCCCTGCCTCGACAACTTCCAGCGCCCCCTGCATGATCTGCGGATCTCCGTGACGGATCGCTGCAACCTGCGCTGCATGTACTGCATGCCGGGCGAGGTTTTCGGGCGGGATTTCGTCTTCCTGCGCCATGCCGAACTCCTGAGTTTCGAGGAAATCGTTCGCGTTGCCCGGCAATGCGTCGCGCTGGGCGTGCGCAAGATTCGCCTCTCCGGGGGCGAACCGATGCTGCGGCACGGCATCGAACGTCTGGTCGAAATGCTGGCCGGGCTGCATGACGATGATGGCAAACCCATCGAACTCGCCATGACGAGCAACGGCACCCTGTTGGCGAAAAAGGCCCGCGCCCTGAAAGACGCGGGCCTGATGCGGCTGAACATCAGCCTGGACGCGCTGGATGAAAGCATCTTTCGTCGAATGACTGGCGGCGGCTCCGCGCCCGAGATCGTGCTCGAAGGCATTGCCGCCGCGCAATCCGTCGGGCTGACGCCGGTCAAGGTCAACGCAGTCATCAAGCGCGGCGTGAACGAGAGTGAAATCCTGCCGCTGGTTCGCCGTTTTCGTCATACCGGCGTCATCATGCGCTTCATCGAGTACATGGATGTCGGCAACACCAACGGCTGGCGGCTCGACGACGTGGTCACGGCCAGGGAAATCCTCGCGCTGATCGACCGCGAGCATCCCCTGGCGCCCATCGCCCCCTCGACGGAGGGAGAAGGAGTCGCGGAACGCTGGGCGTTGCGGGATGGCAGCGGTGAAATCGGCGTCATCACTTCGGTCACGCAGGCGTTCTGTCACACCTGCAACCGCCTGCGGCTCTCCACCGACGGCAAGCTCTACACCTGTCTCTTCGCCACGGAGGGCGTCGACCTGCGCGCCCTCCTGCGCGACCCCTCCGGTGATGATGCAACATTACGGCAACGCATCGCCGCCGCCTGGCGCTGCCGCACCGACCGTTATTCCCAACTGCGCCACGAAATGACCGAGACGCTGCCCGGTAGAATAGAGATGTCGTATATTGGGGGTTAGGAGATAAGAAGCATGGAATCTGTCCACATTTATATTTCCTTGGGACGCTTCAAGAGTATTTCTGAGATGCGTGTCTACATAGACAAACGTTACACCGAGAATGGCGACAGTATCCCCTCTATGTTCATGATAGAAACAGGGTTGAGCAATTACGAACCGAGTTGCATTGAAGCCATTCTGTCTCCTTCAGGGAAAGCTATCACTGTATCTGAATTGCTCGATGGCGCGTCTTACTACGACCAATGGTTGCCTCAAATAGACGGTCAATGGGTTGCGGATGCTGCAATTTGCGTCTACAGCCCAAATGTACTTGCTACACCGGCGGCTACATCGCTTGAGTATCTTGGAAAATTCAACTATGTGGCCTAACTTTGCGCTCAAGCCGGACAGCCCCGCCTGCGGCATTAGGTGTGCCCCGCTTATACTTGTGCACCGACGGGCTGGAAGCTCTCCACAGGAGGGGTAACCACCCCGCCCTTTGGGCACCCCTCCACAGGAGGGGAATTAAAGGAACTCTCTTGAACGAACCCGACAACCTGACTCACTTCTCCGCCACGGGCCGCGCCCGCATGGTCGATGTCTCCGCCAAACCGGACGGCAATCGCTCCGCGACCGCCAGCGGCATCCTGCGCATGCGTCCGGCCACCCTGGAACGCATTCGCACCGGCACGCTCGCCAAGGGCAACGTGCTCGCCGTGGCCGATGTCGCAGCGGTCATGGCCGCCAAGCACACCCCCGACCTGATCCCGATGTGCCACCCCCTGCCGCTCACTGGCGTCGAAGTCGAATTCAGTGAAATCCTTGCAGCGGATGCCGAGGGCTGCGTCGGCATCCAGACCAGAATCACGGCCCGCTGCACCGGCCCGACCGGGGTCGAAATGGAAGCCCTCACCGCCGCCGCCGGGGCATTGCTTACGATCTACGACATGTGCAAGGCCATCGACCGGGGCATGCGCATCGAAAACATCCAACTGGAAGAAAAAAGCGGGGGCAAGAGCGGCACATGGCGACGCGCCTCCCCCGCCGAGGAAACGTCGCATGATTAACGTGCTCTTTTTCGGCCCGGTCGCTGAACGCGCCGGCACGCGCCAGATCGACCTGGATTTCCGCGAAGGCTTGCGCTGGCAGGACGTGCGCGACACACTGCGGGCACGCCACCCCGAAGCCTTCGAGATCGTCTCCATCGTGGCCGTCAATGGGAAGCGCGTCGGCGAACAGGACACTACTCCGCTTGCCGACGGCGCTGAAATCGTTTTCATGTCCGCCTTCTCCGGAGGTTGAGATGCCTTGCCGAGGTCTTTTTAGATGAACGACGCCGTCCGCCTGCAACTGGAAGATTTCTCCCTCGACGCGGAAGTCGCCGCCTTGCGTGAAAACTCGAAGCGCATCGGCGGCATCGCCACCTTTCTCGGCTGCGCGCGCGATTTTTCCGAGGGGCGCGAAGTCCATGAAATCGCCTTCGAGGCCCATCACGGCATGGCGCTTTCTGAGCTGTTGCGTTTACGTATTGAGGCCATCACACGATTCGGCCTCATCGACGCGCGCATCGTCCACCGCCTGGGCACCGTGCGCGCGGGGGAAAACATCGTCCTCATCGTCGCTGGCGCGGAACACCGCCCCCCTGCCCTCGACGCCTGCCGCTGGCTGATCGACGAGCTCAAGGCGTGCGCCCCGATCTGGAAAAAAGAGATCACCCCCCAGGGCGAATCCTGGGTGACGCCGCATCCCTAGAGCGTTTTCGGCTTGAATGCTTACATATCGTGCAGGCTGGAGTAAGCTTGCAAGCCCCAGCACCGCTACCACCCCGTCAGGCTTCGCCTGCCACCCCTCCAAGGAGGGGAATACCCGAAAACCCTGATTCTTCCTGACATGACACCTCCCGTTTTCATCTTCGTCGGCCATTCCAATTCCGGCAAAACCACCCTCATCGAACGGCTCATCCCGGAACTGACCCGCCGGGGGCTGCGCATCGCCACTATCAAGCACGCCCATCACAAGGTTCAACTCGATACCGAAGGCAAGGACAGTTGGCGCTACAAGAACGCGGGGGCCGCCCTCAGCATGCTCGTCACCACGAACACGCTACAACTCGTGGCAGACGCCGACGCAAAGCGCGAACCGGCGCAACTGACCAGACGCTTCCTGAACGAGGCCGACATGGTGCTGGCCGAAGGTTTTTCGCACGCGCCCGGCCCGAAGATCGAAGTCCTGCGCCGTGCCCTCGGCAAGCCACCACGCTGCGAAATCGGCGATGGTCTGATCGCCATCGCCACCGATTGCCCCGAGGTTTACCCGGAACTGCCGCATTTCTCTCTCGACGACCTCGAAACGCTGGCCGACTTCCTCCTCCGATACTCCCCCCAAACATGATCGCGGACTGTACGGCGCTGATTTTCGCGGGCGGCGATTCCCGCCGAATGGGCCATGACAAGCTTTCCCTGCAACTCGGTGGGCAAAACCTGCTCCAACGCGCACTCGGATTGGCACGGGCCCTTTTCCCAAAGGTATTGGTCAGCGTCCAGCATCCCCGCGCCGACATCGACGCACCGCAGGTATGCGACGAAATCCCCGGAGCCGGACCGCTCGCCGGGCTGTGCGCAGGACTGCAACATGCCACGACCCCCTGGGTTTTTGCCGTGGCTGCGGACATGCCCTACCTGCTGCCGGAAGTCGTCGAACGGCTGGCCGCCTGCCGCAACGCCGAACATCAGGCCGTCGTACCCGTCATTGACGGACAACCCTACCCGCTCACCGCGTTCTACGCCGTCTCGGCCCTGCCCACGCTACGCAGCGTACTGGCCTGCCCCGGAAAACCCGGCCTGCTTGCGGCATTCCCAAAGCTGAACATCCACCGTGTCGACGAACGCCACCTGACCGACATCGACAGGGAACTCCATAGTTTCATCGACCTCGACACCCCGCAAGACGCCGCAAGGGCGCTCCGGCACTTTGGAGAAACCGAATCTCAATGAAAACCTCCACCGTCCCCCCCAAAACCTCCGGCCTGTCCGTCCAGGAAGCGCAAGCCTGCATCCTCGGCAAGATCACCCCCCTGGACACGGAAGAAGTCGGACTCGCGCAGGCGTTTGGCCGGGCGCTGGCCGAAGAAGTTCGCGCCAACCGCGACCTGCCGCCTTACGATGTTTCCGCGATGGACGGCTACGCCGTGCGCGCTGCCGACATCGAGAATACCCCCCAAACACTGCAAGTCATCGAAGACATCAAGGCGGGCGACACCCCCCGCTTTTCCCTCCAACCCGGCCAGTGCGCCAGGATCATGACGGGCGCGCCGCTGCCCTCCGGCGCAGACACCGTCGTCCGCGTGGAAGACACCCGCCCATTGGAAAACGACAAAGTCGAATTCCCCGTCCCCGTCAAACAAGCGACAGACATCCGCCTGTGTGGCGAAAACATGCGTCAGGGCGACGTTGTGCTCCAGCCCGGCGAAGAAATCACTCCCGGCGCGGTCGGCGTGCTGGCCACGGTCAAGCAGGCAAAAGTAAAGGTGGTTCGCAAACCGCGCGTCGCCATCCTGTCGAACGGCGACGAGCTCGAAGCCCTGGATGAACCGTTCGACCCCCGCAAAATCCCCGACTCGAACAGCTATGCTCTCATGGCGCAGGTGCAAGCCCAGGGCATCGAGCCAGACCTCCTCGGCATCGCTCGCGACAAACCGGAAGAGTTGGCCGACTTCATCCAACGCGGGCTTCGATACGACGTGCTACTCATCTCCGGCGGAACCTCCGTCGGCGTACACGACCATGTGCGTCCCACGCTTGCAACCCTTGGCGCCACCATGCACTTCTGGCGCGTCGAAATGCGTCCCGGCCACCCTGTAGCGTTCGGCACTTCGGAGCACTCCCTCGTGTTCTGCCTGCCCGGCAACCCCGTCTCCAGCATGGTCTGCTTCGAGCAACTCGTCCTGCCCGCGTTGCGCCGCCTCATGGGCCACCGCCGCCTGTTCCGCCGCACGATTTCGGCCCGGTTGGCCCACGCGGTCAAATCCAGGCAGGGGCGCGTCGAATTCATTCGCGCGACACTCTCCCGCGATGCCTCGGGCAACACCGTTGCAACGCCTGGCGCATTGCAAAGCAGCGGCGACATCCGTTCCATGGCCTGCGCCGATACGCTCGTCATCGCGCCGCACGACAGCGCCAATCTTGCGGCAGACGCAATCACGCAAATGCAATTGCTCGAAGCTGCTGCGTTCCAGGACACAGCGGATATAGAGGGGTACTCCACGCGGCAATGATATAATTTTTGGATTATGTGATAAATATCACGTCATCATCCATCAAAAGTAACCAACTCTCCTCATGCAACGAACTAAAAATAAAGCGGCATGGAACGACGTGGGGGATCGCCTTCGACAGCTGTTAGTCGCAGGTCTTTCTGGTGACGAAAAACAATATCTGTCTTTTCTCAAAAAACTGAGTGAGTACTTGCGGAGGTTTTTTGCAAGACGTCTCACTCATTTTCCGGGAGATGTAGAAGATTTGGTTCAGGAAACCTTACTGGCCGTGCACAATCAACGCCATACTTATGACATGGATATTCCACTGACTGCCTGGGTGCATGCCATCGCAAAATACAAGTTCGTCGATTTTCTGCGCGCTCGTGGCCGTCAGGCAGCGATGACCGATCCGCTTGACGAAAACGACAGTATTTTTTCCGAATCGCATCAGATTGAGGCACTGGAAGCTCGTATCGATGTCCGAAAGTTGCTGGAGCAGTTGCCAGACAGATACAAATTACCAATTTTACATATCAAGTTGCAGGGTCTGTCGGTCGCCGAGACGGCCAGGCTTACTGGTATGTCGGAATCGGCTGTCAAGGTGGGCGTACATCGTGGCATAAAGGCGCTTGCCACAAAAATCAGTGATCCCATATGAAAACGGACGACCTCATCATCATGCTCGCCGCCGGTATTACGCCAATCGCCCCGCAGTCGGCGCGACGGCGTTTTATGTCTGCGATGGGCCTGGGCGTCTTCTTCGCTCTGTTACTGATGCTTGCAACACTTGGCATGAATCCCGGTCCGTCAGCCTCGTTGCCGATGTTCTGGGTAAAACTTGCTTTTACCGTCGCCATTGCCGCCACCAGCCTGATCGCTGCATTCCGGCTTGCCCGACCTGGTGTTCGGCTGGGCATGGTACTGGTCGCAATGGCCATGCCGGTAGTCGCAATGTGGGGGTTCGCTGTCGTGGAGGTGATACGAGCGCCTGCCACCGGACGGCTGACGCTCCTGCTCGGCCAGACCTGGGTTCTGTGTCCATTTCTGATCGCAATGCTGTCAGTGCCGGTCTTCATCGCGGTATTTTGGGCGATGAAAGGACTCGCCCCAACTCAACCAACACTGGCCGGCGCAATGTCGGGACTACTGGCCGGGGCAGTTGGAGCAGCCGTTTATTGCCTGCACTGCCACGAGATGGCGGCGCCGTTTCTGGCCGTCTGGTATTCGCTGGGAATGCTGATTCCTGCTGTAATCGGAGCGATCGCAGGTCGAAGGTTGCTACGGTGGTAATCATCCAAACCTATGATGGCCAGCCTCGATTCTGCCCGGCTACCCGCCTTTGAAGCAGGTCGAACATACGCAAATCCCGGCAATCGCCCATACCTTCTCAATAATTCCTTAACAACTTTTGCGTAAGCTCCGACCTATGCCAGTCTGTTTTCTATCGGTTGAAGACAGGGTTTTCTGGCAGCGTCGTCCTGTTTTTCACATTATCGGAGGTTTCCATGAAAAAGCGACTTTCCATCCTGGCTTCGGCAGCACTTCTTGCCTCGCTCACCCTCACCCCAGCTTTTGCCACGGATTCAGGCAAGAGTGGAGAAATGCAGAAAAACGACAAGATGCAGTCCAGCGACATGAAAAAAGACGGCATGAAGTCCAACGACATGAAAAAAGGAGACATGAAGCAGGATGGCGGCATGAAATCCGGGGGCGACATGGGCAAGGACGACATGAAAAAAGACGGAGAGATGAAAAAGGACGGTGGGATGGGAAAAATGATGTAAACAGGGAAGCGAAGCAGCAAGATCGCTCCTTGCTTCTCGATCCGCCATAGCGGAAGGCGATTTTCCACCGCCCGGCGGGGGCGCAAATCCAGGCTTCCCTTGCGCCCCCGATCTCAGCCTCACCATTCCCGTATAAAAAGCCAGGTACAACTATGTACCAAATTCTCATTGTTGAAGATGAGGTCAGAATTGCAGAGACCGTCAAGGAATACCTGGAGCGCGACGGTCATGGCGTTCGGCACGTCACAACCGTTGCGGACGCCCTGAAACTCATCGATGCAGAAACAGATCTGGTTGTTCTGGATCTCATGCTACCTGACGGACAAGGAGAGCGTATTTGCGAACGGGTTGTCAGCCTATTCAATACCCCTGTAATCATGTTGACTTCCAAGCGCAACGAAGACTCGAGAATAACCGGATTCGCCTGCGGAGCTGACGACTACCTGACCAAGCCGTTCAGCCCCAGGGAATTGGTAATGCGTGTCAGATCCGTGCTCAAACGCGCCAGACCCCGCGATCGGATCATCCGTCTGGATTACGACATAGTTATTCACATTGACCGGAGAACCGTCACGAAGCAAGGAAGGGTAGTCAGGCTTACGCCGAACGAACTCGCCATCTTTCTGTGTCTTGTGGATAACTGGAAAACGGCAGTCAGCCGTGACAAATTAGTGGAATACATCAATGCCCCGGATATCCTCGATCGAACTGTAGACGTCCACATCAGACATCTCAGACAGAAACTCGAAGAAGATCCTAAAAATCCGCAGGTTATCAAAACCGTTCATGGATACGGATACATCCTCGGAGTAAAACGCCATGCATAGAAAATGGCCGTTTACCCGCTTGTTTACAATATCTTTAACGGTTATAACCGCCGTAACCATGACAGTGTTTATTTTTTTCGGTCTTTGCATCATAGACCGATTTTTCTCTTATTATGTAGACAAAGTACATAAAGAAACGCAGCATATGCTTGTTATGCAGGTGATAACTCACTATAAAATGTTCAACACCTGGAACGGCTACGATGGAACAGAAACCGGAGCCATCGCCAAATTGTCCGGCGACTATTTTACCATCACTGACAATCATGGCGTTACGGTGTACACCAGCGAAGAGAACGTAGAGCGTTGCTGCCCCAACCCCAATCACGTTTATACACACATAAAATATCCTTTGCTTTTAAACGGAATACAGGTTGGCGAGTTGACCGCCGGTTACTTCACAAACCATATCACTTCTCCGGAAGAGGACGCCTTTCGAGGCACCGGCATTTCTCTCGTTATTCTTGCTATTATCTGTATAAGTGTGTGCGGTGCGCTGGTATCCATCCTGTTTTTTTACCGGCTTTCAAAACCCATCCACGATATTGCGGCTACAGCCAAAGAGATTTCAAAAGGGCATTTACAAAGCAGTGTCACCATTGAGAGCAACGTTGCGGAAATGCATGAGATTGCCGACTCTATCAACGCACTCGGAGCTTCCCTGTTGAACCAGGAGAAATTTCGGCAACGCCTCATCGTCGAACTTTCACATGAGTTGCGCACACCTCTCCAAATATTGCTCAATCAGATCGAAGCCATATTGGACGGCATTCATGAGGCGAATAACCCTCGCATGGAGTCAATGCATGCTGAAGTCGCCCGCATCAGCGAACTCCTGGACGAACTTGAAGACCGTCTCATTTACGAGGACGATACCTTTGAGTTGAATATTGCCCTCACGGATGTTTCCGAAATCGCCATGAAAGTAGCTCTAGGGTATGAAGGCAGCTTTGCGCAAAAAGGTTTGGCTTTCTCCAGCGAAATTGAACCGGCAATCGTCATCCCCGCTGATGCGATACGTTTTGCCCAAATACTTATAAATATACTTTCCAATGCGTTGAAGTATACGGCGAAAGGACACGTTTCTCTTTCTCTGAAACGAAAGGACGCCTCGGCGGAACTGATCATAGCCGATAGTGGCGAAGGTATAGCTCATGAAGTTGTCGAAAACATCAACAACCGCTCCGGGCACGCTTTCAAGGCTGTAAACAGCAAAGGTGTGGGCCTTTATATCGCCAAGCTCATTATCGACAAGCACGACTGGAAACTTCACATTGACAGCGGAGACAACAATGCTGGGACACGCATAAGCGTCTTGATGCATAATATAGAGCAGTTGCGGTTCTTTCATGAGCGAGCATAAAATGAAAATCATCACGGGAACGCTTAGATGTATTTCTTCCAATTTTGGAAAGATCTTACTTGCATGCAGTATTTTTGCCATAGTCACAGGCATCTGGATATATTATAGTCAAGCCATTCTAACACCTACAAAAAACAAGATGCTAACCAGTGAAATATCTTCCCAATCAATAAATAACTCGATATATGAGCAAATTATTCCTGGTTTTGACAGAGAACCGATACGTCTTAAACAGTTTCAAGGCAAGAAAATGTATATCAAATTCTGGGCAACATGGTGCCCTTTATGCTTGGCTGGCCTCGAGGATTTCACGACTCTGACTGAACAAATATCGTCATCACCTGATATTGCTGTGATATCCATCGTTTCCCCTGGATTTAACGGAGAAATCTCCAGAGACGATTTCATTGAGTGGGCCAAAGCCCAAAATCTTTCTTTTCCAATTTATTTCGATGAATCGGGCGCTTTGAACAAGGAATTCGGAATTAAAGGGTATCCTGCCGCAGTCTATTTAAGCAGTGATGGCACTGTGATTAAAAAAACGGCAGGAGATGAGCAAAATGCTCAGATTCTGCATAACCTGACTTCCCTTGGAAGTAAGTGAGGAAACTCATGAAAAAATTACCCGTACGATCCGTGCTGACTGCCCTATTCTTGGCGACAACACTTCTCCTGGCGGCTGTCCTTGCGCTTTCCGACAGCAGCGATGGCATGACGACGAACATGGAAAAAAAACCAATGAATACCACGACCAACCTTCGAGACATCTATTTTGCCGGAGGATGCTTCTGGGGTGTCGAGGAATACTTCTCAAGAGTTCCCGGCGTGCATGACGTGACCGTAGGTTACGCAAACGGTACAAAGGAAAACCCCACCTATGAAGAAGTCTGTTCTGGAAAAACAGGTCACGCTGAAGCCGTACATATCCGGTATGACCCGGAAACCGTCAGTCTGAAAATCCTTGCGGAACAGTTTTTCAAAATAATCAACCCGATCAGCATCAACCGACAGGGTAACGATGTAGGTAGCCAATATCGGACCGGTATGTACTACGTGAACGACGAGGACAAAACTGTTCTCGCATCCGTCATGGAAAATGTTCAGAAGAAGTACACCAAGCCGCTGGCTGTAGAACTAATGCCGTTGAAAAATTATTATCTTGCCGAAGAATACCATCAGGACTACCTAAAAAAGAATCCTGGTGGTTACTGCCACATAAGTTTTGAAAGCCTCAAGGACATTCAAACCAGGAAAAGCGACTTGGTGAATCCGAGCAAATACTCCAAGCCTTCCGATGCAGAATTAAAAAATAAGCTCACGCCTGAAGAATACAATGTCACCCAAAAAGGCGATACAGAAAGAGCCTTTTCTGGAAAATTCTGGGGCCACAAGGCACCGGGAATTTACGTAGATGTAGTGACAGGTGAACCATTATTTTCCTCTGCCGACAAATTTGACTCTGGCTGTGGCTGGCCTAGTTTCACCAAACCCATCGATCCGGCAGTTATTACCGAACATAAGGATAACAGCTACGGCATGAAGCGGATTGAGGTGAAGAGCCGCGTGGGCAATTCTCATCTGGGGCATGTGTTCAATGATGGGCCGAAAGATAAGGGCGGTTTACGTTATTGTATCAACAGCGTTGCCATTCGTTTTGTTCCATATGAAGAAATGGACAAACAGGACTATGGAGATCTGAAATTTCTTGTTAAATAGCCGCATCATTGGGTAAGCAACCACTGCACCAGGCTCTTTACTTGCCCCTCATCGTTGGCCGGGACGGTTCTCACAATTTTGTGTTCTTCCTCGTGCCCATCTGGAAATACCACAACCACTCCAGAAGTGATGTGCTTAATGAGTTTGGCCTCAGCCTGCACGTCACCACGATATCTTTCTGCGATCACTTTATAGGGAGCACCGTCTTTTTCAACAGCATGACATTTATTGCAGTTGTTGCGCCTAATCAACGCTTGAATTGCATCAGTATCAATGGCTTGAACGGGAATACAATAAAGGAGGGCAGCGAAAAAAAACAGAATTTTTTGTTTAATAGATCGACAACCCATTCTTTTGCCTCATCAGTTGATCGTGTACAGTAGCGACTTCCCTGGTAACGAACGCAGCGGCCAGTCTGGTCAGCGTTACAAAAAAACGATCCTTGACGCGTTCTGTAACGGCTTTTTGAAAAGCAGGTAACCAAACGCCTAGATGCCGGGACAGAAAGTCATGTTGAGCAAGAAGATAAGGGTAGGAATCCATACCCTCATTTTCGGTCTGCGCGAGCTTTGCAACAAGAAACTGCATGAACTCCAGTTCAGCAGGCAGCGTGTCTTCAAGGTCATTGATGACCGATGCCATCGTCAATCCAAAATTGCTGTAAAACCCTTTGATTTCGAGCAAGAGCAACGCCCTGTGACCATTCTGGATGTAGCTGCCTTCATAGAGCGAAACGCTCGGTTCCGGCATGTCGGTTTCAAACGCACTCAGGTACAACGATTCATAAACCTCAAACGACGCAGCGGTTCGCAGTTCGTTCAGCATTTCGGCACCGGCCAATTCCGGTGCGCAAACCAGCAATGACGACCGCATCTGCTCCGCATAACTGCCATCGAGAAAACAAGCGTGGATCTCCTGATTCGGAAAAGAAAAACCAAGTGCAAGCAACTGGTAGATACGACTGCGCGCAACCAATTTTTCGCTGGAAACACACTGCAATTCATTGCTACTCACCTGGTTTCTCCAAAATTTCTCAAGTCAGTGCTGACTGCATCATGTCGGCGCTGTTCTTGCCGATCAGCACATCCATCAGTTCGGACGACAGCCCTTTTACTTTCTTCTCGCGTTCAGTTCTGAGCAGTTTCAGCGCATTGTAGACATCGAAACCGAACAGCTTTTCCAAGTGTTCGAGCGGAATCTTCGGTTTGTCCGATAAATTGCCCTTGGCATCTTCGATACCCGGACCGAGAAAGGGCGGCACATAGAAGACGTTCGGTCCAGTACCGAATTCGGAATGTAACGGCAAAGCAACTTTCCATTGTTTGACGAGTTTGTAGACCGAACTGGCGAGATCGTCGATGAAGCCAACTTGCATTGCCCGTCCGTTACACTGGGCAACGCAGGCCGGGGCAACTCCTTTTTCGATGCGCGGAAAACAACCCATGCACTTGTTTGTCTTCTGTGTAACCGAGTTGTAGTACGGCTTTGCATAAGGGCATGATTTAATGCAGGCTTTGTTACCCTTGCAAAGTTCCTGATTGATGATCACCGCACCATCCTGCTTGCGTTTGTAGATCGCGTCGTTTGGGCATGCTTCAAGGCAAGCCGGATGGGCACAGTGGTTGCACATACGTGGCAGGTAATAGAAGAAATTGTTCGGATACTTGTTCATGCCGACATCTTCGTCCCAATTCGGCGCAGACCGGGGGGTCGGACTCGGACGCACCCTTCCCTTCTTGCCTTCGAACAAATGACTCGAATAGTCGAATTCAAACGGCACACCGTATTGGTAGAGCGATGGCAGCGTCCCACTTTGCAGTACGCCATCCTTGAAACCGCCCCCTTTGGTTTCCCAATTCATCGGATAGCCCATACCCGGCATCGTCTCGACGTTACGCCAGTACATGTAATCCTGTCCGCGGTTACTACTCCATAACCGTTTGCAGGCCACGGTACAAGTCTGACAGCCGATGCATTTATTGAGATCTCCGACGAATACCAATTGACGCTCGGATACTTTTGCTTTAGTTTCGCTTGACATGGTTGACTCCAGTGCTTGTCTTATCCACCGATCCGCTTATATGCCTATATCGGCGTTGCGCCGGTGTAGCGTTTCACTTCAACACGGGCATCCCGCTGTGTACCGCCGGGACCGTAGTAGTTGGGCCGGAACAGCAGATGGCCGTAATTACCGACAACATGGGTCGGAGTAATCCTCACTGGCAATACACTCTGGCTGCCACCTTCAAGCAAATCCATATATAGCTCGGGTGTAAACCACATCGACACCCTGCCCCGTTGCTCGCCTTCTCGCACCTTGACACGGCAGATCACCTTACCGTGATCGTTCCAGACCTCGACCCAGTCGTTGTCTTCGATATTGCGTGCCGTGGCGTCGATCGGCGACATTTCGACTGAAGGACCACCACGTTGCAATCTCAGCATCAGCACATTATCTTTAAAGGTTGAGTGGATCGCGTGGCGGCTGTGCGGGGTGTTGAATCGCAACGGATAGCGATCAGCATCGACAGGCGCCTTGTAAGCTGGAAGTTCGACTCCCATCTCGAAGAATGTCGGGTGATCGAAGTAGAACTGTTGTCGCCCTGTCAGCGTCGGCCACGGTTTCTTGTCGACGACATAGTCCTGGAACGGCGTATAAGGCACGCCCTCCTTGATCGGCGCGGTCCAATTCGCCTTGAAGCGTTGCGGCCCTTTTTCGCGCAACATTTGCACCGTGATGCCTTTGCTCTGCGGCGCGTTGTCGAGCATGCGTTGAGCAACCGCCTCATCTTCGACCAACTGGCCGTTGTCAGTCATCTGGTTCCACAGCTTGGAAAGATCACGCACCCACTTGAGCGGCTCATCGTTGAAACGCGTGAATTTCTTGCGCGTCGCCGCTTCCTGGACTTTTTTCGACAGCGCGAGAAAAATTTGCCAATCGGTTTTCGATTCCCACATTGGCGAAATCGCTGGCTCGGTCATATTGACGAAAGTGTGCTCTTCGGTGATGTTGAGATCGAATTTTTCGTACCAATGCGCCGATGGCAGCACGATATCCGAATACAGTGCGGTCGAATCCATACGGATGTTGATGTTGACAATCAGATCCAACTTCGGCCACAGGTTCTGCAGCACGTATTTCTGCCCTTTGGCCTGATTCAGCCAGTTGCCGCGGTAAACGATGAAAACTTTCGGGTCACGTCCGTTGCGCGGGAAGATCGGCATCTGATTCGTCGCCAGCGATTCGCGTAGATACCGGTTGGTGTCAATATTGACGTTTCGCATTTCATCGTTGACTTCGCCGTGCACATAAGTCCAGATGGTGGTTTGGCAGAAGCGATGTTTTTCCAACCCTTCCGGGAATGCAACCGAGGCGATGCCTGGCAGCATTACCGGCTTCCACTGTCCGACATAGTGGTTGACGCCGCCGCCGTTCCTGCCATCGTTCGCGGTCAATGCGGACAACAGGTGGAAAGTGCGCAGTATCACGTCACTGTAATACCAGTGGTTGGTGCCGCCGCCAGTGATGATCATCGCAGGTTTGGCCGTCGCATACTCTCGTGCCAACTGGATGATCGTTTTGGCTGACACGCCGGTAATCGCCGCAGCTTTCTCGGGTGTGTTGTCCCTGAGTATGCGTTTTTTCAGGATATCAAACACCGGCTGCACCTTTACGGCCTTGCCATCATGCAAACCGATCGTATAGGTCCCTTCGAGCGCCGGATCGAGATTGCCGAGATCGATGTAGCCGACTGGAAAGGTGGTGACATTGCGCCCCATAAATGCGATGGTTGCCCCTTTCTGCTCCGGCTCGTCGCCCCAGCAACCTTTCGCAACCACCGCCTTGTTGCTTGTCCGATCCCAGATGTAGAACTTGTCGGGGGAACCGCCTTTGACAACATCGCTTTCGCGCAGGAAACGCTTGTTGTCGGAACGAACCAGGTAGGGCAAATCCGTCTGTTCTTTCAGGCTACGCGCATCGTAAAGGCTTTCCTTGATGATGATGTGCGCCATACCCAGCGCGAGCGCGCCGTCGGTGCCGGGCTGCGGGTGCACCCACATATCGGCCTTGATCGAGGTAGCGTTGTAGTCCGGCGCGATACTGATGATCCTGGTGCCGTTCAGCGCCGCTTCCGAAAGAAAATGCGCGTCGGGAATCCGTGTCACCGCCGGATTTACCCCCCATGCGATGATGTACCTGGAATTGAACCAATCGGCAGTCTCGCAAGTATCGCCTTGAACGCCGCAAGTCTGGGTCTGGCCTGTAGGATGATCGGCATACCAGTCGAAAAAGGTATGCGTATGCGCCCCGATAAAGTGGGCAAAGCGGTGACCCGCCGAAAATGATACGGGCGCAACCGCCGGCACAGGCGTGAATACACTGATACAGTCAGAAGCTTCGTTTTTTATTGTGTCGACGATTTTGTCGGCGATCATTTCCAGCGCCTCATCCCAGGAAGCACGTCGCCATTTGCCTTCGCCCCGCTCACCGACGCGAATGAGTGGATATTTGATCCGATGCGGTCCATATTGATAGTCGACTGCGCATGCACCTTTGTTACAACCGCGCGGGTTGTATTCAGGAATCCCCTCAAATGACGGCATATCCCTGGACTGTTCCTCGCGCAGTACAACGCCATCTTTAGTATAGACAAAGTGTGGGCATGCACCCGTACAATTGATTAAATGCGAGCCGCGTGTTTTTTTATCCCACACCCATTGCGCGCGGTAAAAGTTTTCAACGCCCTTATAATCGTAAGCTGCCCTGGGGTCGCCCGTAGCCGCGAGCGTCTTGAAGACGAAACTTTGACTGAGAGCAGCGGCGAACGACGCAGTACCCGCACACTCGAGGAACCTGCGGCGAGACATTATTTTCATAACAGCCTCCGAATAACTTACAACGTTGCTGAATGCAGACACCAGGCACCACTCGCCGTCACAAGACGGTGAGCAACGGTTTTGATCGTTTTTTTACGTTGGTTTTACATACCCATTTTAGAATCGGACATCATGTTTTCTGCAACTGCGGTTCCCGCTACAGTAAAAAAGCAGATCGAAAAAAGAATGGCCGTAACCTTGCCCATGACTGCCTCTTGGGTGTGAAGATAGAGGGGGTTGCTTGTCATCTGTTCGTAAAAAAAACTTGCCGGGTTACACAACAGAAGCAAATTTGTTTTGTCGAACTGCATATACATAATGCCGCCACTTTCAATCCGTTCGGCCTTGCAGCCGGAAAATTATACTTTTGTCCTATATTCTCGAGAGTAATCAATAATGATCACAGTTAACTACACCCGGAAGATACCGGCGTCGTACTGGTACGCCCCGAAAACCCGGCCTGCTCGCGGCACTCCCGGAACTGGACGCCCGGCGCGTCGGCGGATACCCATCAGGCCGGTCTTGACAGGGAACTTCGCAGCATTATCGACCTCGATACTTCGGAGGATGTCGCAAAAGCATTACAACACTCCGGAAACGAATGAAAGCCTCCATCGTCCATCCCTCCGAAGCCCCCTGCCTGTTCGTCCCGGAAGCGCAAGCCTGCATCCCCGACAGAACCCCTCCATTGGACTCGGAAGAAGTCGGACTTGCGCAGGCGCTTGCTGAAGAGGTTCGAGTCAACCGCGATCTGCCGCCATGCAGCGTCTCCGCGATGGGCGGCCATGCCCTGCGTGTCGCCAGACTTGCGAGATTCCCCGGACACTTCAATTCATCTAAAACGCCAGGCTGGGCGGCACACCCCGCTTCCCCCTCCAACCCAACCAGCGCGCCAGAATCATGACTGACGTGCCGATGCCCTGCTCACGGCCCCGAGCTTCCGCCACAAGCGAAATCACGCAGGCAAGACTTCCGGAAAGCGCCGACAGGCAGGACACAGCGGCTACGCAAAACTACGTATCCGAACACGTGCAAAAAACTTGATTTCGACGGTTTGCAACTTCACAAGTTATGGGGTATGGTCAAGTTAGCTTTAGGTTCGTCCTGGGGAAGCCTTAGACAATAAAGCGCCAGTTTTGTTCCCTTGCTCTGGTGTTTTTTTCTGGGGTTTCTCCTAAACAATGCTGATAGCGTGCCAGTCATGCAGGGAGAAGCTAGATGTCGGAAAACTCATCCTGTGGTTTCAAGGGCATTCTCAATGCCATACCAAGCAAACTCGTCATTCCATTGTTTTTGCTTGGCGGAGTTGTGTTGGGGCTTGGCCTTTATACTGTTTATGCGTCGCGGGCGCTTTCGTACCTCAGTAACGACCCTTCCGCCTGCGTTAACTGCCATATCATGGCGCCTGCCTATAACTCGTGGAGCAAGAGCTCGCACGCGAACTGGGCCACGTGCAACGACTGTCACGTTCCGCAACACAACAAGCTGGCCGGATTGCTGTTTGAAGCCCAGGACGGGCTTCACCACGCCGCTGTGTTTCTTGCGGGCAAGGAGCCGCCCGCTCCACGGCCACGTCCGGCTGCCATCAAGGTCATTCAGAGCAACTGCGTCCGTTGCCATACCCCGCTCACTACGGAAGTCGTGAACGCGGGCAAGGCAACGCACACCGACATTCTGGATGGCCGCGACAAGGACGGCTTTGGCCGCGACAAGGCTTGCTGGGACTGCCACAGGCATGTGCCGCACACCAAGAACAGCGGACTGGCCTCCGCGCCTAACGCCATCGTACCCTTCCCGCCCGCTTCTCCTGCGCCAGAATGGCTCAAGCGTATCGTGCGGTAATACAACTTTGCGGAAACCGCAGTAGAACTCTTCGTCTCAATGGGAGTATGACATCATGAGTAAACTCGCAGAAAACACCAAGCGGAGCCCTCTCGGTTGGCTTCTTCTTCTCGTTGCAATGGTAGTCGTCTTCGTGCTGGGGCTGCTCGCCTCCGGCATCACGGAGAAACGCGCAGAAATTGCCAGCACCTTCAACAATGTGAGGGAGCCAATCAACAGCGAAAAGCCCGTTTTCGTCGCCTCCGATGAGGAGTGGAAAGAGCACGACAAGATGAAAGTGAAATTCTCCAGCGGTCCCATCGAAGGGCGCAATGATGCATGGGGAGTCAATTACCAGCGGCAATACGAGACCTGGAAGCAAACCAGGGAAACGGACTTCCAGAGCAAATATCTCGGCAACGCCCCGGAAGACGTGCTCAAAGAGCGGCCAAACATGGTCATACTCTGGGCCGGATACGCGTTCGCCCGTGACTATTCCGCCCCGCGCGGTCACTGGTACACGCTCCACGACATGCGCAAATCGCTGCGCACGGGCGCACCCGGCATCGGTGAAAACAAGGACATGCAACCTGGAACCTGCTGGACCTGCAAGAGTCCCGACGTGCCACGCATGATGCAGGAACTGGGTGTCGGAAAGTACTACCGCACCCACTGGAGCGAACTGGGGAAAGAGGTCGTGAACCCCCTGGGTTGCGCAGACTGCCACGATCCGAAGACGATGAAGCTCTCCATCTCCCGCCCGGCGCTGGTCGAAGCCTTCAAACGGCGTGACATTGATGTCAATACAGCCAGCCCACAACAAATGCGCTCCCTCGTTTGCGCCCAGTGCCACGTCGAGTACTACTTTGCCGAGGGCGGCATGCCCGACGGCAACAAGTACCTGACCTTCCCGTGGGACTATGGCTATTCCCTGGAGAACATGGAAGAGTACTACGACAAACCCAGGTACGGTAAAGACGGGAACGCGCCGTACTCCGACTGGACGCACGCACTGAGCAAGGCTCCGATGCTCAAGGCACAACATCCGGACTGGGAGCTTTACATCCTGGGTACGCACGGCAAGCGCGGCGTCTCGTGCGCGGACTGCCACATGCCCTACAAGTCCGAGGGTGGCATGAAGTTTACCAACCACCAGATCATGAGTCCGCTCAAGAACGTTGCCGGAACGTGCCAGACCTGTCACCGCGACAGCGAGGAAAAGCTCAAGAGCTACGTCTATGACCACCAGGACAAGCTCCTCGAGATCCGCAACCGTGTCGAAGAAGAGCTTGCCAAGGCGCATCTCATGACGGAAGCGGCGCTGAAGAAAGGTGGAGCCTCCATGGAAGAAGTCAAGGCCACGCATGCACTGCTCCGTCAGGCCGGCTGGCGTTGGGACTACGGCGTAGCCTCCCATGGCGCTTCCTTCCACGCCCCGGTGGAAACGGCGCGCATTCTCTCGGCTGCTCTCGAGAAGAGCCTGCTTGCGCAGATGGAAATACAAAAGGTTCTCGACGCCAAGGGCGTCACGTTTGCAATGCCTGACGTTACCGACAAGGCCAAGGCGCAAGCCTACATCGGTCTGGACATGGAGAAATTCAAGGCCGACAAGACTCAATTCATGGCCACTATCGTTCCCAAGTGGATCGAAGACGCCAAGTCAAGGGGCAAGCTGACCGATCCTGATCTGCTGAATCAATATAACAACTACCAGTATGCTGATCCGGATAACACGCACAGGGCGCCAGCGAAGCCTGAGCCACAGCCGAAATGGTAAGCACATCTGCCGCGCGCCAGCGCGCGGCAGTGCTTCCTTGAACAACCCCGATACCCGCCGAAAGGCGGGTATTCTTTTCACCCGAAAAAGAACATGCCTCTCCCCCTCTCCCAGGCTCCCGGCGCCCATTCCATGACAAGAAAACTCTGGCAATACCCGTTGGGATACCCGGAAGCCGCCCTGTTCGTCGCAGGTATTGTCCTGGTCGGTTTCATGCTGCAACTGACCGTCGGTCATTTCGACTTCGGACTTCTGCACTCCCCGGCAAACCTCATCGCTCTCGCGATCCTGGCCGGGCTGATCATTCTCGGCGTCCGTTTTCAAAGCGCCCCGCTCGTGCGCTGGATGGCAGGCATTCCGCTGGCCATCACGCTCACCGTGGCGTTGCTGCTCTTCGGTCTCTACATGGAATTGACCCCGCAGCTTCCCCGGCTGCCATCGCAAGCATCCGATCTCGTCTCACGGCTCGGGTTCAGGATGGTGACTTCCTCGTGGCCCTTCGTGCTCTTGTACGGCATCACGCTCATCGCTTTGGGCATCACCACCTTCAAGCGTCTCCTGCGCTTTTCCCGGCGGGACATCACCTTTATCTGCAACCACCTGGGGCTATGGATACTGCTCGTCTCTGCCGGATTCGGCGCGGCAGACATGATACGTGTCGTCATGCATGTGAATACCGGAGAAACACAATGGCGCGTCTACAGCAAGGACGAAGATGTCCTGGAACTCCCCATCGCCATCACTCTCAAAAAATTCACGATGGAAGAATACCCGCCAAACCTGACAATCATTGACCGTCGGGCTGAATCCGATTCTCGACCTCGATCCGAAGACAACCCTCAACCAAAGGACAGTTCTCCGATCAGGCCCAAGCAGGCGTTCTTCCAGATCGACCCCAAGCGCCCCGACGGACGACTCGGCGACTGGGCCATCACGCTCGATGAATACCTGCATACCGCCGTGCGCGTCGGCGACGAATACCATCTCAATCCGATGCCCGAATCCACCCCTGCCGCAAGAGTCACCGCCCGAAACCGTCTTACCGGAGAAACCAGGACGGGCTGGGTTGCCGCCGGCATCAATATCGAATTTTTCTCGGTGCTGCCCCTGGACGATCATCACGTCCTCACCATGACACAGGCGGAACCCAAACGCTACGCCTCGGACATCACCATCATCCCGAAAGGCGGCGCGCCCATCGACGCCGTCCTGGAAGTCAACAAACCCATCTCCATCGGAAACTGGATGATCTACCAGTACGGTTACGAAAAGGCGCTTGGAAAGATGTCGCAATGGAGTGAAATGGAACTGGTCTACGACCCCTGGCTGCTGCCCGCCCAAATAGGCATGGGGCTCATGGCGCTCGGGGCGCTCCTGCTGGCATGGAACGGCGCGGGCAGGCGGAGGCGCATCAAATGAGCTGGAACGAATTTCCCTTTATCGCCATCCCCGCTACCGTGTGCTGGCTTGCCGCCGGTCTGCTCGCCTGCCGTCGCGCCCAATCGTCCCGATCCGTATACGTAGTCGATGCGCTGGCGCTCGTCGGCATCGCCCTTTTCGCTGGCTTCATCATTGCGTTCTGGAACGCCCTTTCGCGCCCGCCACTGCGCACGATGGGCGAGACCCGGCTCTGGTACGCGCTGTTCATGGCGCTTGCCGGATACATCATCTACCGGCGCTGGAACTACCCGTGGTTATTGCTTTTGTCGGCCACCGTGGCAACGATATTCACCGCCATCAACCTGCTGAAGCCGGAAATCCACTCCATCGCGCTGATGCCCGCCCTGCAAAGTTTTTTCTTCATTCCTCACGTCATCGTCTACATCATCGCTTACGCCCTCTTCGGCGTCGCCACGCTGGCTGCCGGCATGCTGCTCGTTCGGCGCAGGAAATGCGGCGACAATCATCGGGAACTGCTCGCCTTCACCGACAACCTCGTCTACATCGGCTTCGGCTTCCTCGCGCTGGGGCTGCTGCTGGGCGCAATCTGGGCCAAGGAAGCGTGGGGCCACTACTGGTCGTGGGATCCCAAAGAGACGCTCGCCTTCATCACCGGCGCGGCCTACCTCGTCTACATCCACCTGCGACACCAGGGACGGGAAGACAACACCGTCATCTGGGCGCTTCCCGTCGCTTTTCTTCTGTTATTGTTGAGTTGGTTCGGCACTACCCTCTTCCCCGGCAGCAGCCTGCATCTTTACTCCTGACGGATGACTCTTGACATGGAAAACGACGGCATCGCGCGCATCGGCATCCTCACCGTCTCCGACCGGGCCAGCCTGGGCGAATACGAAGACAAGGGCGGCCCCGCCATCCGTGACTGGCTCACCCAGGCGATCAAAAGCCCCTGGGAAGCCGTTGCCCGCGTCATCCCCGACGACGAAGTGCTGATCGAAGCTACGCTACGGGAACTCAGCGACCGCGAAGCCTGCTGCCTCATCGTCACCACCGGCGGAACCGGCCCGGCACTGCGCGACGTCACGCCGGAAGCCACCGAAAAGGTCTGTTCCAAAATGTTGCCGGGCTTTGGCGAGCGGATGCGTTCGGTCTCGCTCGCCTCCGTTCCGACGGCGATTCTCTCCCGGCAGACTGCCGGCATCCGGGGCCAGTGCCTCATCATCAACCTGCCCGGCAA
>JGI24702J35022_10000429_pt1 | contig 25275 bp, 14 predicted proteins | sample TergutTh196P4_FD_35022 | JGI IMG/M metagenome (IMG submission 35022)
TTGTTCGTTTTGCGATGAATGCATGGAAGGATCATCGGCCGTAACAATAATCATCCCGCCGTTAATTCCAGTCATGGCAATATTCATAAAAGCATCGGCAGCAACGTTCAAGCCTACATGTTTCATGCATGACAAAACCCTTTTACCCGTGTATGACATTCCTGATGCTGTTTCCAAAGCTGTTTTTTCGTTACAGCACCATTGGGAAAAAATGCCGCGTTCTTTGGCTATAGAATTGTTTTGAATATACTCGGTAATTTCTGTAGAGGGAGTACCCGGATAAGAATAAACGCCTGATAATCCGGCGTCAATCGCAGCTTGGGCAATCGCTTCGTCGCCCAAGAAAAGTTGTTTTCTCATCTATATATTGTTTCTATTTTTTATTTAAAGCAAATGAAACCGGAATGTAATTAGGAGCACTGATTATGTTTCCGCCTACAACAAAACTGGGTTTCAACTTTACGGTAACATTACTCGTCGCATCCCCAATGCCAATAAAATTAAAAGCAAGATTCTTTATGGCATCTAATGATTGACCACTCATAACTTTCTTCAAATCAAAAGCCATAGCAATCGGTAACATGTTCCTTTTCCCCGATTCAATTTGAAGTTGCTGATTAAAAATCCCTTGCGTCATTTCTATTCCATCAATTTCCAGAATGTAACCGGTATTGTTTAAAATCGCTGTTTGCGTCCCCGAATTCGTTACATCTAAATTTAAAGTAAAATTCAAAGGTAAACTACCTCCCGAAGAGGAAAAAGCCGTCAAAAGATTTGCGGCAGATAAAGGGTTAAGAGACGATATACTGTTGATGTTTTGTAAGTTGATTCCGGCTAATGTTAATCCGGAAATAGAATTATAATCGTATTTACATTGCGTCAATGCATAAGTGCCGGCTAATTGTTTTGCAACATCGCAAGAAAAAAAGACAACCATTATTCCAAATATAGCAACTATCCGTTTCATTTTCATTTTTATTATTTTTTAAAAACTCGCCGGCAAAGATAAGTAAATTTTATTTCTAAAGCGATATTAGAAGCGTTTCCAAATAAAAATTGTATATTTCACTTTTTATTCTTATCTTGTACCCATTATTTTTTAAAACATCAATATCATATCATGAGACTTTTATTATTAAGCAATTCCACGAATCCGGGCGAAGAATATTTATCTTGGCCTCAAAAAGAAGTTCAAGCGTTTCTGGGAAGTTTCCCGGTTTCCGCATTGTTTATTCCTTACGCGGCAGTTACATTTGGTTTCGACGAATATGAAGCGAAAGTCAAAGCCCGTTTTTCGGAATGGGGACATCCAATAAAAAGTATTCATCATGCATGGGATCCGGTCTTAGAGATAGAAAAAGCCGATGCAATCGTTATTGGCGGAGGGAATACTTGGCAATTGGTACGGATGCTGAATGAGCAAGGTTTAATGGAAGTTATACGGGAAAAAGTATGGTCAGGCACACCCTACATCGGATGGAGCGCCGGAAGTAATGTCGCCTGTCCTACTCTGCGTACGACCAACGATATGCCCATCGTTGACCCGCTTGGATTTGAAACCTTAGGGTTTATTCCATTTCAGATCAATCCGCATTATTTAGATGTTCACCCCGAAGGATTTGGCGGAGAAACGAGGGAAATGCGAATTCAGGAATTTATTGAAATAAATCCCAATATCTATGTATTGGGATTACGGGAAGCTACCTTACTGAGGTTAGAAGATAATTCACTCCAACTGGTTGGGTCCCGAACCGCCCGCTTATTTAAAAAAGGAGAGATTACAAAAGAATTGGGTTCACAAGACGATTTATCGTTTTTGTTGGATCAGACTCCGGCGATTCAGTATTATTAAGCTTATAAGATAAAAATTTAGAAAGGGTATTTTTTTGTTTAAAAATTCATTATTTTTGTCCAAATAATTGCGGTTATATGTTTATAAATTTGAATTATAATAGTCATACGCCTTTGTATGTACAAATAGAGAATCAGATCAGGGATGAAATAAAAAATCCCGAATACAAAAAAGGGAAAAAACTTCCCAATGAAGTTGATTTGGCAAAACTGTTGGGGGTTTCACGAAGTACGATGCGGCAGGCCATTAATAAACTTGTGTATGATGGTTTGTTGGTGCGGTTAAGAGGCAGCGCAGATAGACCTTTTGTATACTTCATTTCGTATTTCAACCCACGGATCGGATTGACGGGAAATGAAGATTTCTCGCGTCCCCTGTATGAAATCCTGGAAAAGGATTACCATACAGTGGTGAAACTTTCAAAAGAGGAAATCAGCGCCCGGCTTGCCGACCACTCTCTTGCCGATAAACTTGAACTTAAACCCGGCGAACCTGTACTGAAAAGAATGCGCTTTGTGTATGACCCGGGTAATCGCCCGGTAGAATGGAATGTAGGTTATTATCGCGCCGATAGTTTTGTGTATACAATTGAATCAACAAGAGACATTTAGAAATCATTCAGCAATTTTTTTTCTAAAAATTTTTCGTTATACTTTTATATTTTGTCGTGAAAGTAATCGTATTAAAATCATTCTTTTCAAAAGAAAAAGCAATCACTTTTTCCTGTCCCGGATCGAGTTCGTAATGATGCGTCTCTCCGGTTTGTGTGCCGTCAACATACATCCAAACTTTACCTGTATCGGTCAAGGAGCCATTGTTTTTCACTTTTACGGAAATTTTCTTTCTGTTATTGACGAGATTCTCTTCCAATCCATTGTATGAAATATCAAAATCAGCGGCAAACAACCGGGTATAATCAATTGTTGCATTTACCCCGTCGGATGCATTTGTAAATTCCACACTATCTTTAATCCGGTCGGCAGCTTTATAAGACGGGCTTTTGCCTCCTACCATGATCTTAAACTCTCCGGGTTCAACCACGCGATCCATTTTGTCGTTCAACAACGAAAGTTGATAAGGTGTCAACCGGAAAATAACTTCCTTCGATTCGCCGGGGGCAAGGGTGATTCGCGTAAAGTCTTTCAATTCCATTATCCGGGTTTTCACGCTTGCATACATATCGGTAACATATAACTGAACCACTTCGTCGCCCGCAAGTGTTCCTACATTGGCAACAGTAGCCTGCACCGTAACACTTCCATCATTATTGACGGAAGTTTTCAGATTCGAATACTGAAAATTAGTATAGCTCAACCCGTAACCAAACGAATAGAGCGGATAAAACTCCATATCGGTGTATTCGTAACGGCGACCGGATGTTTTAAAATTGTAGTAGAGCGGCAACTGGCCTACATGTCGAGGAAAGGTCATCGGCAAGCGGCCTGCNGGATTGTAATCGCCGAACAGTACATCGGCAGCGGCATATCCGCCTTCTTGCCCCGGCAGCCAATTCACTAANATAGCCGCACAATGTTCCGCTGCATACGACAAGTTGTAGGGGCGACCTGCTTGCAGGATTAATACTATGGGTTTCCCTGTTTGACATACTTCTTCGAGCATCCGTTGCTGGTAGCCGGGTAATACCAAAGTTGCCAGATCACGGTTTTCGCCCGATGTATTAATGTTACCCCGTCCTCCTTCGCTGTTGGAACAGTCGCCCAGCACCATCACCACCACATTCGATTTNCGGACGGCAGCTAAGACCTTATCAATATCGTATTTTTCCGTAGAAAAAAATTCGCAGCCTTTTTCNAAAAGCACTGTAGTGTTTTTATCAACTGCCGATTTTATTCCTGTTAGCACTGATTTCAGNTGTCCGGGTTGTAACTTTGAGGTATAATCGCCCGGTTGCAGGTTATCGGCTCCCGGCCCGATAACGGCAATGGTCGCAGTTGATTTCGATAGCGGAAGGATGTTGTTTTTATTTTCGAGCAACACGATAGCCTCTTGAGCGGCTTTACGGGCTATTGCCTGATGTTCCGGACTGTTCCATCTGGGATAAATCTTATTCCAGTCCAAGGGTTTTGAAGGATTGTTTTCAAAGAGGTCGTTACGAAAAATCACGCGCAACAGGCTGCGGCAAACATTATCTAAATTTTCCATATCAATGCCTCCGTTCTTGGCGGCTTCTATAACCGCCTTGTTGTTATATGTATCGCCGCAATTGGTGGCGATACCGACGGCTAAAGCCTCATTGGCTGCTTCCACAAAATCTTTTGCCGTATAATGTTTGCGCGCAGTAAGATTCCCTATTGCTCCGCAATCGCTAACTATATATCCGTTGAATCCCCATTCTTCGCGTAAAATATTGTGTAATAATTCCCGGCTTTTAGCTATAGGAACACCCAGATAATCCGAATAGGCCATCATTATTGACTGACAGTCATAGTTTTTGATAACATAACGAAAAGGCGCTAAGTGAATTTCACGTATTTCCCTTTCGGATAAACCAATATCATGCGAATCGCGACCACCCAACGGAGCTCCGTGTATAGCAAAATGTTTAGGCGTAGTAAATAGACCTTTCGACTGATAACCTTTGATCCATGCGCCGCCGATTTCGGAAACAAGTACCGGGTCTTCTCCGTATGTTTCCTCACAACGTCCCCATCGGGCATCCTGTGCAACATCAAGTACCGGCGACCATGCCTGTAAGGTATTTGCACTGACGGTTTCGTCGCCGATGGTTGCCGACACTTCTTCCACCAATCGTTTATTCCATGTGGCCCCTAATGCAATGGATTGTGGAAATATTGTGGCTCCGCTTCCATACGAAAAGCCATGAATGGCTTCTACTTTGTTCAAAAATGGAATACCTAAATGAGGAATACCCGGTATCCCCCACCCTTCGCGTAAAAGTTCCATTTTATCGGCTGGAGTCATAGCTGCAAGTACAAGTTCGACGCGTTCTTCTACAGGAAGTTGTACATTCCGCCAGGGCTGATCGCCGGCAGAAGTTTGCGATTTTTCCTCCGGAGAGTCATATAATACGGAAACTTCATTGATTGTTAGCGGTTTGGATATAACATTGCCTTTGAAAACAATTTTTACATGCGCTCCGTATTTGGGTTGAAAAACAAGCGAAAATAATTTGTTTCCTTTAGCCGTAAAGTTGATTGCTTCTCCCGGATTCATGGGATCGTAGGTTATATAAATATCAACAAGACGCTGAATATCCCTGACTGTGATACCTGTAGCATCTATTTGGAGTTCTTTTACATCACCGGGCGTTTGCAAAGTGAGCATCAACGATTGTTCATTCTTTACATCGTTTGCTCCTAATTGCCAGCCTGTAGATGAATTTCCGTCAAATGCCGATGCTACCAGATTCGGATTAACCGAAGCCGAAACAGAAGTAATGCCTTTCTGCTGCGCATAGAGTGTAAAAGAAAGGAATGAAAAGACTAATATAAAATAAATTCTCATCAGTATTAAAATTTTAAAATTTTTATTTTCCTTTATTATTTCTTATTCTGAAATTTGAATATGGGTGTTTTTATATTGTTTATGTCATGGAATTCCATTAACGAAATAACTTACAAGTCGAAGCTGTAGGTATGTCCGGCTTCGGCGTCGAACGCAATACATTCACCATTCGATTTGTCCATCGTATATCTGACTGTTTTACCCGTAGTTAAATCGGTCACCGCCGGATGTTTGCCTTTCCATGGATTCATCAACTGCAAGGGTACGCTGCGGCGGGCTTTCACCACTACTGCCTGTACTCCGTTCTTTCCGTCCAACGCTGCGCTTACTTCAAATCCTCCGCGCGCCAGAAAGCCACGAAAAGCAGCTACCGTCCATTCAGGTACTACAGGGAAAAGATGGATTCGACCGGANCGGCTGTTCATCAATCGTTCGGGGGTACTTATCACCTGACTTGCCAATTGTGCATTGGTCTCAATTTTGGATGCCCCGGTTGCATAACGTGGCGGAATATAATCGGCCGAAGCGCCTACAAGGACATACGGGCCGCTACCGCTCATGATAACATCGGCTGTACGGATCATCATATCCTTGAGTTCCTGAGGACTGTCTAAATTGATTTCATCGGAAAGATTCGCCAAATTGTAAGCATTTTTCATGCCATGGTCTCCGGGTGAATGTTGTGGAAAAAACACTTCATTGTTACCCAAGATTTCGCCTCCGGTCACCATGTATTTAGGATAAGGCGCCAGGTTTTCAGCTACTTCACGCCAACCAGGAATCAGGTCTGCGTCCACGTTCAGGTATTGGGCGGCCTCAATGGCAGTGTTAAGCGTCCAACGGAACATGGCGAGGGCGCCGGTGTTGTTGCGTGTATATCTCATCTGATATGAAATGCCGTAAGCTTCCGTTTCCACCGTAGGTTCAAGATTGAACACTTTTCCGTCCCATCCGCGACGCGCAAAGGCTTCGTAGAATATGGCAAGGTCTTTCAATAATGGGTATATGGTAGTTTTCAACATGGCTTCGTCGGCCGCGTAATCCCAGAAGTTCCAGACTACTTTCATCACCTGTCCGGAAACTTCCACACAGTAGTCAAGTACATAGTTCTCACAATACCAGGGGCTTTGAGAAGCTGCCGACAAAGGCGGCAAATAACCGTGGGCTATGTACATACCCGGAAGACCGAATTTGAGACGGGCTTTTTCTTTCAACGTTTCATGCCATTGAGTCAGCAAGTTAGGCCATTGCATTTTGGGTTCGTACTGATTGCGCATGAAAAATCTACCTTCGGTGAACAATTCGTTATAGCAAGGCATCGAATGCCAGTTTTGGATATCCGTGTCGTAAAGGGCATAACTGGCAGTTGCTTCCAAATTGCGCGGATCGGGATAGTTGGAACCCATGTGGCCGGTAGTCCAACTGGAGTATACTTCGTCAAAGAAAATATCGGCGATCTGTTTGCGTTCTTCCGGTGTAGCGCCCATCAGAATACGACCCTGTTCGCGTTTTTCATAAAGTGCATCGTACCATGCTTCGTTCTCCGCAGCGATACCATCAAATCCAAGATTTTCAGCCTCCAACAACATCTTCTTGGCTTCTTCCATATAATTGGGCGTATCATTAACGGTCACAATAGCAATATAGAGTTTCGCATTACCCGATGTTGCAGGGAGTTTTGCATTCACCGCTACACCCGGCGTTTTGGATATATCTTCTGTATAATAATTACCGAGAGCCGGATCATAAAGCATTATTGGAGCAGGTCTTGTACCGAGATTTTTTGCTAAGCCTAAGGCAGTCACTTCTGCATTAGCGCCGGATACCATCCCCATCATGACGTAACGAAATCCCTGTGGAAATGTTTTTTCCTTCGGAAACACCTGATGCACCCAGAAGAAGCGTCCGTCCACCCCTGTCGTAGGAGGCTCGAAGCGTCCGTTTATCTCTTTATCGGCATTGAAATCATAGTATTCAACAGGCTTACTCTTATCAGCCGGTTGGTATTGTATTATTTTTTTATAACTGCCGTCGGGGTTCATATAGCGAATATGTCCCTGATCCTGATGCCGGAAGATGCGAAAGGAGATAGGCTTCGTAAGACCTTCATACGAGAGATCAATCGCCGTTATGTTGCGCTTCATCCCCATTACATAGTTCAGGTTGAGTTTTTTNTCACCNTTGTTTACACTCACGCCGGTCACGCCATTTTTCTTCTGCTGAACAGACTCCGGTTGGGGCGCATCCTCAAATTCTTCAGCCTTTACGATTATTTGTCCTACCGGTTTCTGGCAAGGGAAAGGATAGATCTGAGACCACATGGAGGGATTGTAACCTCCTCCACGTTCGTCGAGTACAAAGTAACTTGGACGATTACCACCCCCATTTGAGGCAGTCAAGGTGTTGAAATCCCGGAAGGGGTTAACGTCTTTATTAACTTCCGCATATGCACCCCGTATCAGTTTCTCCATTGTGAAATGTTCCCTGTCAACATATCGTCGGTCGAACACATCGGTTTTCAACAGGCTCATGGTTATTTCATGGCCGCCTCCCCAAATGGTCGCTTTGGTGGTGGGAGTAGAGATGCTTGCATTCCTTCCGCCGGCATATATGCGGATGAGTTTCTGGGGCGGAGAAGATTTGGTCTTGGCAAGCTCCTTCAATGTCATTTCCTGCGCAAATATCCCATCAATGACGGCTTGCGATTTAGCCTCTTTTTTACAACCGGCGAGGCCTGCCGTTAAAAATAATCCGATTACGAAAACCGGTAAGAATCGTGTTGTCATATTTGTATGTATTATGTTTTTAAATTATAAATAAAGATTACTTATCGAAACTGTAGGTATGTCCGGCTTCTGCATTAAATACGATACATTCGCCATTGGATTTGTCCATGGTATATCTAATTGCTTTGCCTGTGGTCAGGTCTGTCACCGACGGATGTTTGCCTTTCCACGGGTTCATCAGTTGTAAGGGTATGCTGCGGCGGGCTTTCACCACTACCGCCTGCACGCCGTTCTTCCCGTCGCGAGATGCGCTGACCTCAAATCCTCCGCGCGCCAGAAAACCACGAAAAGTAGCCGCTGTCCATTCTGGTACCGCAGGGAAGAGATGGATTCTCCCCGAGCGACTGTTCATCAATCGTTCGGGGCCATTTACCACTTCATTTGCCAATGTGACGTGATCCTCGATTTTTACTGCCCCGTAGGCATAACGTGCCGGAATATAATCAGCCGAAGCTCCCGTGAGGATATATGGTTCAAAGTTCCTGCTTGCCTTGCAAACATCGGCTGTACGGGTCATCATATCCTTGAGTTCCTGTGGACTGTCTAAATTGATTTCATCGGAAAGATTCACTACGTTATAAGAATTTAGCATGTAGTGATCTTCAGGTTGATAACGTGGAAAAGCCGCTTCATTGCAGCCCAGGATTTCTCCTCCGTTCACCATGTATTTAGGATAAGGCGCCAAGTTTTCGGCTACCTCACGCCAGCCGGGGATCAGGTCTGCATCAATATTCAGGTATTGGGCAGCCTCAATAGCAGCGTTGAGCGTCCAACGGAACATGGTGAGGGCACCGGTGTTGTTGCGCGTATATTCCATCCTATACGAAATACCGTAAGCTTCGGTTTCCACTGTCGGCTCGAGGTTGAACACTTTACCGTCCCATCCGCGACGGGCAAAAGCCTCGTAGAATATAGCGAGGTCTTTCAACAACGGGTATATGGTGCTTTTCAACATGGCTTCGTCTGCCGTGTAATCCCAAAAGTTCCAGACTACTTTCATCACCTGTCCGGAAACTTCCACACAGTAATCGAGTACATAGTTCTCACAATACCAAGGGCTTTGTGATTCCGCCGACAACGGCGGTAAATAACCGTGGGCTATGTACATGCCCGGAAGACCGAATTTGAGACGGGCTTTTTCTTTCAAGGTTTCATGCCATTGAGTCAGCAAATTAGGCCATTGCGTCTTAGGTTCGTACTGGTTACGCATGAAAAATTTACCTTCGGTGAACAATTCGTTATAGCAAGGTATCGAATGCCAGCTTTGGTTATCCGCGTCGTACATGGCATAACTGGCAGTTGTTTCCAGATTGCGCGGATCGGGAAAGTTGTAGCCCATGTGAATGGTAGTCCAACTGCTTTGTACCTCATTAAAGAAAATATCGGCAGTTTTTTTACGATCTTCCGGCGTAGCACCCATCAGGATACGACCCTGTTCGCGTTTTTCGTAGAGTGCGTCGTACCATGCTTCGTTTTCGGCTGCGATACCATCAAACCCAAGCTTTTCGGCCTCCAGCAACATCTTCTTGGCTTCTTCCATATAGTCGGGCGTATCATTAACAGTTACAATAGCAATATAGAGTTTCGCATTACCCGATGTTGCAGGGAGTTTTGCATTCACAGCTACACCCGGCGCATTGGATATATCTATATAAAAATATCCGAGACTATGTTCGGAAAGCCTTATTGGAGAAGGATTTGTCCCAAGATTTTTTGCTAAGCCTAAGGCGGTCGTTTCTGCATTAGCGCCGGATACCATCCCCATCATGACGTAACGAAATCCCTGCGGAAATGTTTTTTCTTTCGGAAACACCTGATGCACCCAGAAGAAGCGTCCGTCCACCCCGGTCGTAGGAGGCTCGAACAGTCCGTTTATCTCCTTGTCAGCATTGAAATCGTAGTATTCAACGGGCTTAGTCTTATCGGCCGGTTCGTATTGTACTATTTTTTTATAACTGCCGTCGGGGTTCATATAGCGATAGTGTCCCTGGTCCTGATGCCGGTAGAGGCGAAAGGAGATGGGCTTTGTAAGACCTTCATACGAGATATCCAGCGCCGTTATGTTGCGCTTCATTCCCATCACATAGTTCAGGTTGATTTTTTTTTCACCCTTGTTCACGCTTACGTTAGTCACGCCGTTCTTCATCTGCTGAACAGACTCCGGTTGGGGTGCATCCTCAAATTCTTCGGCCTTTACGATTACTTGACCTACCGGTTTCTGGCAGGGAAAAGGATAAACTTGCGACCACATTGAGTAATTGTAAATTCCTCCACGTTCATCAAGCACGAAGTACTTTGGACGTGTTGTTCCGGACATGGGCATGGGAAAAACGTCTTTGTTAACTTCCATATATGCGCCCCGCATCATTTCGTCCATTGTGAAATGTTCCCTGTCTACATACCGTCGGTCGAACACGTCGGTTTTCAACAGGCTCATGGTTATTTCATGGCCGCCGCCCCAGATAACTGCTTTGGTAGTGGGAGTAGAGATGCTTGCATTAACGATGTACCCTCCTCTTCCTCCGGAATTTGTGCGGATGAGTCTCTGCGGCGGGGAAGATTTGGTCTTGGCAAGTTCCTTCAAAGTCATTTCCTGTGCAAATATTCCGTCAATGATGGCTTGCGATTTGGCTTCTTTTTTGTCGCATCCGGAGAAACCTGCCGTTAAAAGTAATCCGATTATGATAATCGGTAAAAATCTTATTCTCATAACAACAACTTTATTGATTATTTCTATTTATTCCTATATTATTATTTTTTTATTGCCTGTTTAGAAGTCCCCTTAAGCATATTTGTTTTAATTTATAATTATTTTCCAACTCATTGTACTATTTTCCTTTTGAAGTAAAACGATATATATTCCTGCCGGAAGTTGTTCCAACGAAATTCCGTTTCCTGAAAGTCTGCCCGATAGTATGTTTTGGCCTGCGATATTATATATTTTTACCGGGATATTGGCAGACATCTGTTCATACCCGGTAAAATGTAGTATCCTGCGATCAAGGTACAGATGTATGGTTGTGTCGGTATTTATATCCTCAACCGACAATTCAGAATCTTCATTATAAGCAAGATAAAACTCATGAATACTCCAGTACAATGTTTTTCCGCTACCGGTTTGTACTATTCTTACAAATCGTTTGGTTTGTACAGGCAGCTTGATGACAACAACGGAAGAAGGCTGTGTACCGGTAGCAATGGGGTTGCCCCAATCTGTACCATTGTCGGATACATAAACGGCATAAGCGGACGGCCAATCGTTTGCGCTTCCGGAAGTGTCTAATATCACGGTATTAAACGTAACCGGTTGCCGTGTATCTACAGCAAACCATTGTCCCGGATTTACCTGCGAACCGGCAGTCCATCGTGTTGCCGCATTTCCATCAATAGCCAAGTAGGCTTCGTTATTGTTATTGCTTGCAGTAGCAATCCATCCGGTACGGGGCAAAGTAGCCTGTGGCCGGATAACAGGCGCTGTGGTGATATTGTTCCACCATGAACGGTATCCCGTCGGCGAAGACAATGCCACAACCGATGACTCTACCGATACCTGACCGTTTTTACCGTTAGAAACGAAATTGGTGGCATTAACATCTGAAGTTGATATGTAAATACTTGCATCACCGGTAATTTCAAGAAACCGGTCTGAGCCGTACTGATTGAAATGCGGCATAAGCAGATTCACTGTACCTCCGCCGAATACACCTGCATAGCGTGCGTTTCCCCAATAATCGGAGTTAAATAAATATGCTTCTCCGGTAAAACCGGGCGATGTTTCGATATACTTTGTATTTGCATATAAATCTCGTGCAACTGATACTACTTGGGTGTTAATCAGATCGAATCCTTTATCCGTATCCAAACCTTCAAAACAAATGGAACGAAGCGAAGCATCTAATCCTAATCCCATTGAAATACCGGAGGGAGTATTTCCATTATATCCGAAAGTAATTCCCTTATGAGAGGCGTAATGAAAATTATTATATAAAATTTGATTTTTACAATCTTCAAATATCATGAATTCAAGTTCGCTATAGTTTTGATTATAAACAGCATTTTTAGCTGCTTCATCATTTTCGGAATTAGGCCAAGCGCCAAATTTCGGATCTTCATACCCGCAAGCCATCACTATCGAATTGAACTGTACGTTACTGATGATTCCATTGTTTGACCCGCTTCCCACCCGGATAGCGTTTTTAAAAACATGCCCTGCAAAATAATCTACGTAATGGTTATCACATTTATAAGTAAAAAGATCAATCCCATTGTATGTGGCTCGAACGCCCACATTGACAATATAGACATCCGGTCCTGTCACTTGCATGCAATACGGATATTTCGGCAAAGTAGCCGGATTTATTGTCATAGAAGATCTTTGCTCGGGATAATTGAATGTTATCCCGCGTATTCCGCTCTTTTCGGATAATTGAAGAAAAGGCGTTCCGGCCGGTTCATTTTTCCCTGCATAAATTTCGATGATGCTACCCTGCCCTTTCGGAACCGATGCCAAATCGGAAGCGCCCTTTAATTCGACTCCGGAAGGAATGGTGAGATTTCCGTTAAGCCGGTATTTTCCGGGAGGCAAAAAAACAATCCCACCGCCTTCGCTACCGGCTTTATTCAATGCATTCTGTATTGCCGTCGTATTGTCGGTAACGGCATCGGCGACAGCTCCGAATTCTCCATCAGTAACTACAAACAGGGTGTTTCTTGCCGGCTTCGTTTCCCTCGGCCTTATTTCGGGAAAACTGGGTAATGATTTGAAGGATACCGGATTGTGGTCAATACTGCTTTCAAACAATGAATGATCGTTTATTTCCACAGGTTGTGCAAAACGGTTGCCGGAAAGGATCATGCGGGCGCTAATTCCTGTTGANACCTGCGGCGGTTTNTTATTGAAATCACCATCCACTGAGACATAGATTCCTCCAAGTATATTTACCTGTCCGTTATGAATTTTGCATTGTTGGGTCATTAATTTCAGTGAAGTTTTTTCGGTTACCCGTATTGCATCTTTTCGTGCTGAAATTTCACAATCATAAAATTGTGCAGCCGACCCAGCTTCTGCCTCTTCTCCGACTATGATTCCATAATCACAATCTGAGATTTTTACATCTGTAAACATGACGCCCACATTTGCTACCGCATCAAGACGAACGGCTTCGGAACAATTCGTAAAGGTCAGATCATAATTGTGTCCGTTGGGCTTTGAAGTATCAGAACCGACCATGGATTGGCCGGCGTAAAATCCGGTATGGTAGCCTTCCACCGAAAGGTGACAGGTATATGACCAATCATTTCGCCTCATAACGACTCCTGTGGCATTATCTAAAATATAGCGACTATGGGCGCCTCCTTTTGCAGGAGCGCCCGGAAGTCCCGACGCAGACCAGTAATCGGGAGAAAAATCAATCCAATCTAAACGACCTACATCGGCAATATTGTCAATTTCTATTCCACGCGACAAAGGGGAGCCGTAGAGGTTAAAAATATTAGGGCAACCGCCGCCGTTAAATCTCGAAACGACTACTCCGGAATACGAATTGACTAAGGTTACGTTCCTGACATTACAGTAATCATTACCCCAAACGCCTCTTCTTCCGTAAAGTATGGTCGGCGGATAAGGCGTTATATTATCAGGCGACTGTTCGGGATACCAGACAGCAATGTTGTAGAGACCTGTAGAAGGTTCCATAGTAATAAAAGCATTCAATTCGTCTTCGGAACCCTTTCCGGTATACGCCATTAAGATTGTACCCGTAACAGGGGCGTCTTTTTGGGGTTGTTTCCAGTCGCCTCTCAAAACAACCCCCTTGGGAATCATCAACGTTCCGTCAATCTTATATCTTCCGGCAGAAAGATATAATGTGCCGCCGCCGGCATTTCCCAATCTATCCAACAATACTTGAATACCTTCGCGGGAATTGACTGTTCCCGTTTTGTCAATCAAGGCATGGTCGGCATCCGTATAAGCGGCAACACAAATATCTTCCGAATCATAATCAGATTCTATTATTCTCCATTTTGCCCCGGATTGTGAAAAACATAACCCTAAGGAAAGATAAGATATGAAAAAAACCGCTGCGATCTGCTTTATGAATTGATGCTTCATGGTATAATTTTTAAAAAAATCAATTAAATACTTACGGCATCGCTACCGATGATTTCACTTGTTGAAAAAACGCACGATTATCTGATTCCAATTGTACTTTGGCGCGCCATGTTCTTGATTGCTGTTCTTTTTCAAATCGCAATAAAATGTGATTCCAACCTTCTTCTAATGGCATATTTTCAAGTTTTCTCCCTGTCATTGTCATTGCTTTACCATTGATATATGTGTTAGTTCCGGTTTGCCCTTCCACTGTCATACTCAGTTTCGGCATATCCGGTTCTACCAACAAATTGACTAAAGAACGGGGACTAAAAATCCAGAAACTGAGGTATACGGTATTATCATTCTGACGAACACCCGGCAACCGAGACAGATTAATAAATCCCTGCATATCGGTTTGTGCCGACTCAAGATTTCCCGATTCGTAGGCGGTTACAAACTGCCGGTTATCCATTGATAAAAGATTATTTTCATTCACAGTGCTTTCATTTAGAGAAATAGCGCGTTCCAAGCTGCCATCGGATGCAAATGCCCGGCGAGTATTGAACGGAATATCTTTCAGCGTCAATCCGAGGTTAGCCATCATGGTTCGCAACAGGGTTTCGCCTTCCGATTTCAGTTGTTTCAGGTCAATACTCGTTAAGTACAGTTGTCCCTTGCCCGACATCACTTTTACTAAAGCGGCGCCTTCGGGTTTGGCTTCGCGTTCGCTTCTGTAAACTGCGGCTGTTTTCAAGTATTCCGGCCGCGAATTCCATCTGCTCCAATCGGTATTGCAAGCTTCGAGAATTACTTTCCCGCGCTGTACGATTTCACCGGCTAAACCGCATTGCATCACAGGCAAACGCGTAAGTTCGGTAAAATAGTAATCCTTATTATTCAAAACGCCAATGAACGGATCATTATCCTTTTTAACGAATGAGGTCGCTCTCCTTCCGGTTAATTCCAAAGGATAAGGCAGTAAAGCATTCAACTGTTCTTTACTTTCGGGCGATATGCCCCATACCAACACGATTCCGCCATTGTTGAGGCAAGCATCAATCGTCTGTTTCGAAGAAAGGTCGGAGGGTGGATTACTACCGTCAACAATCAGTAACGAAGGTATTGCCTTTTTTGTAATTTCTCCCAGAGGAATACCTAATTCCTGCCATTGCTCTTTCAATTGGCTTTCGCCCGATGCAATAACCGTAGCTTCGGGTATCGCTGCCGGCTTTTCGTATATTACCTCTTGAATATCTTTATTTTCGATATTAAATGGAAGGGATGGTGTTGCATTGATAGCTTTTATAGCATCAAACATAGGCCAGGGACTGTAGAGAGGCAGGGCAGGATCATAGCCGGGGTTGATCGTGCTTGTATAGGGTCCTAACCGTTCGGGCTGCATACCGGGAACTCCTTCGCGGAATGGCGGAAAAAAGATACCATCTTCCGGAAGCGGAGCGCGGGTAATATCTTTCAATCCAAATTCCAACGGTTTAAGTCCATACCATGCAATATTGAAAACGCTGGCATAAGTAGCCTTGTATTCCAATTGCTTCCCTATCAAACGGTAGGCTTCGGTAGCAAGGCCTTCCATCCGTCCCAGCTGGGATTCGTATGCACGATTACCGTTGACCGCCGATATTTGCCGGGGCGTTCCATAGTACCCCATTCCTGTTTCGCCTACTCCCCAGGGCTTTCCTTCGGATGACCATTTCCGCATTGAACTTTCATCGCCGTAATGACCAATCACCGTAGGCAGATCGGTAGGACGCATATCTTCGCCATCGCCTGAAATCCAGTTACGGGTCGGGTCGTTTTCCCTGACAATCTTTACCCATTCGTTGATTTCTTCCACTTGCCGTTTTTCGATCCATTCAGGCGCGCGAAATACATTGATGACCACAGGAAGCGTTTCGTTGCACACACTCCAGCCGAAGACCGACGCATGGTTACGATCGCGTAATACCATATCTTTCACATGTTTTCGACAATATATCCAGTAATCGTCCGAGTCCATCTTCGGACCGCCGTCGCTTGACCAGATTCCTGTTTCCGGCAACACGCAGATACCCATTTCATCCGCTACATCTAAATAGAACGAAGGATAAGGTTGGGCATGAAGCCGTACTGCATTGGCATTGGCATCTTTTAACATCTTGTACCAACCCCAGGCATACCGGCGGGTCATTTGGGGAACACCCATAAAATGCCATGAGTCGCCTTTCAATACAATGGGTTTGCCATTCAGGAGCAAATCTTGTCCGCTAATCGTGAACTGTCTCCATCCGAAACGGGTGTATTTTGCGTCAATCACCTTATTTTTACCGGCATTCATGCTGACTATAACGCCATATAAACGAGGTGTTTCCGGCGTCCATGCGTCTAATTTTCCTTCCGTCTTACGTCCGAAGTTCAAAGTGATACTTTCGCCTGCCTTCAGCGTGATTTTTTTGGGATGGTCGAATTTCAATACTTCATCCTTAAGTATTCCGTTGGACAAGGGCCCTTCGGTAACATCGTTGACGCCCTGTTTTTCCCATTTTCTGACGGAAGCACTTAGGGTGAAATTTTGCTTTTTCGTAGTTTGGTTTTTTATAGTTATTTCTAAATTCAGGTAATCATTTTGGACGTCAGGTTGTATAAAGACATCGGACATAGCAAGTTCCGGCTGTGCTAACAACCATACATCTTGCCAAATACCGGCTATGTGCTGACCCCAGAAAGAACCGGCTACATAGTTGCGCCGGCCGTAAGGTCCCGGAATATCGGTCAAGCTGGCTTTAGCCACGCCTACTACGATTTCGTTCACACCTTCTTTTAAAAGAGGGGTAACATCAAAACGGGTTGCAAAGAAGATATCGAGGNTTTCGCCNGCTAACCGGCCGTTGACGTAAACCTTAGCAAATCCGGCAATGGCTTCAAAATGCAAAGTCACTNGCTTCGCTTTCCATGCTGCGGGTAATGTAAATTCTTTGCGCATCCATCCCATTGTCGCTCTTTCCCATTCTTTGGGATAGGAAGGGTATGCAAGAAAATCGCCGCCATCGCCTTGGGCATACGAATTAATGTTCCATGGACTTGGTATCTTGATGGCTACTGTTTCCCAACGAAAATCCTGAGGTTTTACAAATTTGGTTCTATCGTTTTCATATACAGGCATAAATTGCCANGATCCGTTAAGACAGATCGCATCNCGTCCGGGTTTTTCCGTATCATCAATGATGCTGCCTACCGGATTAAATNCATACGGGTATTTTATTTGTGCCTGCATTCCTTCGCACAAACAGAGAAACAAACAAATTATTAAATAATTGAAAATTGACTTGGTATTCATAAAAAATTAAATTTATTTTAGGATTAATTTATATCAATTTTAATGTGAGGCGGTAATTTGCGAAGAATGAAATCAAACAAAAGGATACAATACAAATTGAAAGAATTTGTTTGATGTATTGTTCGTTCATAATTTAGAGCGCCTAATTATATTTATTCTGAAACAATAATTATTTTTTTAATAATGGTATTAGTTTTTGTGGTCAATTTAAGTAAATAAACGCCACTCATAAGATTTGAAACATCAACGACATTGTCTTTTGTCTTCTTCATTAAAACTCCTTTGATGTCGTAAACGCCAATCATTACATCCTTATCTTCAATACCTTTAACATAAATGAAATTTCGAGCGGGATTGGGATATATGATTATATTTTCCGTCTCAATTTCAATTTCATTTATTCCGGTTGGCATTCCGGGATAGTATAAATCATTTACTCCCCAACCAACGGGACGTGAGAGAGCGCTTTCGCAACCTGTTTCTCTGTCAACTATTCGCACAGAATAAACTCCTTCGCTTTTAATCTGGTAATCTTCGTCTTCGTATATGGCTTTATGCTCTCCGTCCACAAACCAATGGTAACTGTAATTACCATTAGCGGGCATCAATCTTGTCCATGCAAGATCGTTGTTATCAAGTTTTTCCGGTTCCATTACCCTAATGGTTGGAGCCACTTGCGCCATACGTTCGCAACGTTCTTTGGCATTATCGGCGAAGTTATAGTAGAGCCATGCTTTACGCGATTCAAACCAATCTTTTAGGTATCGTACGTGACCTTTGTATGTTTCAATATTGACGTAAGTATTTCGTTGCTTATCATTTTTGTAGGTTCCCAAAATATCTTTGCCGAAGCGATTATAATCGCGGGCAAGTACACCGTGTCGTTCTAATTGATCATAGTTTTCTTGCAACACGAGAGGTACTAAATCAAAAAGAGGCATCAGTTCATCAAACCGGCTTTTCACTTGGTCCCTGAAATTTTTATCATCCCACAACCGGTTGAAATAATGCGCTTTTTTTATCCAAAAATCATGTTCATAATAGCAACTGTTTCCTTCTTCTACATTACCAAAAGAAAGGTCGAAATCCCATGGCGCGGTCATTCTCAACTTTTGGTTACGGTCTTTTTGCAAAAATACACTGGCATGAAACAGGTTGTCTACACCTTTCGACAGGTCGTGAATGATAGCCCAATCAATAAAAGAATTGACGTCTATGTATTTCTGATAACCATTAACAGGGTCGGCGTACTGTGTGCCATAGAGTGTGGCGTTGAAATCTGTGAGGTATTGAAAAATGTAGTTCTGTTGCGCCGGCGTGATGTTTTTCGGCTTCGGATATTTGAAAACATACCAGTGATAGTTGTCCTCCATGCCGGGAATATTTATTTTAGTGGCATTTCCTTCTTCTACCTTCATTTTGTCCCATGGTACAACTTCAAGTATGTAACCTCCTGTAATTCGCGGCTCTACTTGGTCGGCTGCAGTGCTCCCCAGCGATTGCACATTGATGCGTGAATTACCTCGTTGCACTTTATCGCAAAGAATATACAATCCTCTATAATCTCCATCAATCCAAAGCTCTACATAACGTGTTTGCGCTGAAAAATCTATGCCTTTCATTTGCCTTCCAAGCCAGAGAGCCAACGGAATACGCATTAAACTTCGGTCTTCCCAAAAAGTTAATAATGCCCATTCGTTGTCAATGCCCATGCCCAGCAACGGAGCGGGGTTATCGGATCCGTTGCTGGTTATCAAATCAATGCTATATGGTTTTCTGGGGCGATACCAGGTGGTATTTCCGCGACCTTTTATCAGAATTTTCCCCGAATAAAGCTCCTGTGAAGAATAAGTTGAAGAATCGGAATTGGTTAGTTCGGCAAAAGCTTCTAATTTTACGGCTTTGAAGTATACATCATCGCCTCTTCGTGCGTCATGTTCAATATCGTTGATATTTTTACCGTTAAGCATAGTGATATGAAGTTTGGCAATCCCTTTGGGCGAAAAAAGGTATGATTGATCCATAACAGGGTATTGCGCTGATAGACTCCATAACATCCATATACCGACGAAGAAACAGATTATTCTTTTATGCTCCAGAATATCCATAAGTGTAATTATTTTTCGATTTACTTCTTATTTCTTTCCGGTTTTACAGTGCTATATCCGGTCGCACCGCTAAACCATTTTTTTGCTTCGCCTGCTAACCATAAGTAGTAATCGGAGCCTAATCCTGTTTCGATTCCAATAAAATGTCTTTCAGCACGTTCTTTGCCGAAAACGGGCAGTTGGCCTTCTTCGGCGCACTTATACCAGGCCGTCCCTTCGTCAATCTCATCGAACATGGCTAAATAAAGTGCGGTAGCTCCTGCCGCTTTCGCTCCGGCAATTTGTTTCCATGCGAAATCGCCTTTCAGTCGTGGTATCTGGTTATAGATCGCAGGGTTTCGACGGAGATTACCCCAAGTGAAACCGGGAAAAACTAATGGTACGTAAAAGACATTGTTATCGCGACACCATTTGAAGTCTTCTGCCAATCCTGCCGCTACCGAATCGTAGGTGTTATAATTATAACGACCGACAGCCCAAGGCATCACAATATCCACGTTCTCTTTTATCAAAGTATGGAGCAGAGGGTTGTCCTCGGTATCCCTGCCAAGCGATCGCCAAAAATAAGGAACGCCTAACATGATTGAAATTTCATGTTCTTTTTTCAAACGGGCAATCATTTGCTGCGCATCAGCTATCGAATACCTCCGGTTGTCATTGAATCCTACCCCCCAGATTGTAAGCAATGGCTTCCCATTGTGATGGATATAGGTCGGGTTTTTATCAAGGTTTGTCAGATCAAACAAAGATAGCAGTTCTTTCCAGTCTGCTTCCAAGACCGCCATATCACCCGGTTGGCAACCGCTCAGGTCGTACATCACGCCAATGGCGCGGTCGTATTTACGGGCAGCTTTCAGGGCGTTTTCAAGGACTTTATTGAATTGACGCTTGCCTGCATCCCGTTTTGTTTCGGTCACAAAGCGTTGCATAAAGACGCCGTCAATACCATATTCTTTCATCCAACGGAAATGTAAATCTACGCTTTCTTCATCTTGTGCGCTGTAGAGGTAAGCACCCGAACCGTCAGCCATCTTAAAAGGCGAAAGGTATTTTTTGGTGTACTCGGTAATATCCGGCCAAAAATCAATCGTAGTGGCTGTGTCCGCCCGTAAACCATAATGATACCAGCCACGTTCAGCTCCATCGCCTTCCGCTGCAAACCACCCCTGGTAACCCGCCATTATTAAACCATCATAGGAAGGGTACCGGGGTTTTTTACCGGATTGTTGCGGCGAAGTGTTGCAACTACATAATAAGCAAATAATTGCTGTAAAAATAAAAATTACTTTTTTCATGATTACTATAAATAAAAAATTATTATGATGTTTCAAGTCGGCGTTGCCGACCTGATTTTTTTCTATCGCTCGGGTTTTATTGCGTTATACCCACCGGCTCCTTTGATCCACTTACCTGCTTCACCGGCTAACCACAAGTAATAATCGGAACCTAATCCCTGTTCGATACCTATAAATCGTTGTTCAGCGCGTTCCTTTCCGAACACAGGCAGATTTCCTTCTTCGGCACACTTGAATAAGGCAGTTCCTTCGTCAATCTCATCGAACATAGCCAAATAGAGTGCGGTTGCACCTGCCGCTTTCGCTTTGGAAACCTGCTTCCAGAAGAAGTCTCCTTTCATTCTTGGAATCTGGTTGTAGATCGCCGGATTACGACGAAGATTTCCCCAAGTGAACCCGGGAAATACTAATGGGACATAAAAAACATTGTTATCGCGACACCATTTGAAGTCTTCCGTCAATCCTGCCGCTATCGAATCGTAGGTGTTGAAATTATATCGTCCTACAGCCCAAGGCATCACAATATCAATGTGTTCCTTAATCAAGGTATGGAGTAGCGGATTGTCTTCAGTATCTCTACCAAGCGTCCGCCAATAATAAGGAACGCCTAACATGATTGAAATTTCATGTTGTTTTTTCAAACGGGCAACTGATTGTTGCACATCTGCAATTGAATATCTCCGGTTGTCATTGAATCCAACTCCCCAGATAGTAAGTAAAGGTTTCCCGTTGTGCCAGATATAGGTTGGATTTTTATCCAAGTTTGCCAGACCAAACAAACTTAGCAACTCCTTCCAGTCTTCTTCCATTAAGGCCATATCTTCCGGCCGGCAACCGGTCAGATCATACATCACGCCAATGGCGCGGTCATACTTATTAGCTGCTTTCAGGGCGTTTTCTAATACTTTATTAATATGACGTTTAGTCTGTGGTTTTTTTATTTCGTTTACAAACCGTTGCATAAAAACGCCATCTATACCGTATTCTTTCATCCAACGGAAATGCAGATCAACACTTTCTTCATCATAAGCACTGTAGAGGTATGCTTCCGATCCGTCAGCCATCTTGAATGGTGAGATGTATTTCTTTTTGTACTCGGTAATATCCGGCCAAAAATCAACTCTAATGGTTGTGTCACCCTGAATACCGTAATGATACCAGCCATGATTTGAATCGTCGCCCTCCGCTGCAAACCAACCTTGGTAGCCTGCCATTACCAAACCTTCATAGGAATCATACCGGATTTTTTTAGTCAATTGTTGCGCCGGTAATTGCCACAATAATAATACACCGGCAAAGAAGCATATGGTTTTCTTCATGATTTTATTATATAATTATACAATGATAGAATGCAAAGGTAAAATGACAAGATTAATAAAACAATTAAATAACCGGTTAATTAAGATTTTTTTTTTCTATTGTATAAAATAATAAAAAACATCACACATCTTTCCTTTTAAATCGTTGTTTTGATAAAAGATAGGGAATTATTATCCAAAGAATCATTATTATAAAAGTAACAACCATTCCTGCTGTTACATCCAGAAAATTTTTAAATGCCGCTCCGGCATATCCCATAATAGCTGAAACATCCAATTGTATGAGCATCTGTAATCTGGCCATATCTATAGGATTGAGTATCAAGGTAACAATCATGAATTTATCTATTGGATAATCGCTAAATTGAAACAAAATAAAAATCGTTATACCGTCGTATATTATGGCAAATATAAGCCATAATACCAAAGCAATTCCAACTCCTTTCGATTTGTCCGAAATATAAGAACAGATAAGAAAAGCAAGAGAAACAAAGATAAGAGTTAAAGCTAATCCCATGAGTATCATTAATAAACCAAGTAAGTTAAATGAATAAACCAAGATTGGAATTCCTGCGCCAAATAAATAGGCCGCACAAAGGCTTAACGATACACCTGTATAAATTCCCTGCCAGATGGTTGAGCGGGCTACCGGTTGGCTTAAAAGTAAAATGATAAATTCCTTACAATTATGCATGTAAACAGTCGAGAACAACAGCGACATCAGTGGGACAACAAATAAAACCACATTCATTATTGTCAGAAGACCTTTATGTACATTATTTTCAATAATAAATGAAGCCCATGACATAGCAGCTAAAGCTAAAATAAAAAACAGGGTTGTTTTATTCTTAAATATATCACTAAAAATAATACGAATAATCCTATGCATACAATATTATCTTAATAGACACATTACGGCGTCGGTCACATTATTTTTCCCGGTAGTTAACAATAGCTCTTGCAATGGCTTATAGAATAAGACAGATCCGGTATTCATAAAAACGACATGAGATACGATCCCTTCAATTTCACTAAAGGTATGTGATGTTATGAGTATTGTTTTTCCTTTTTTCTTCTCAAAACTGATTTTCTCTCTTAATATGTCGGCCGCAAGGAGATCCAGTCCGGCAAAAGGCTCGTCTAAAATTACAATTTCCGGATTAAACATAAATGCAATGGAAGCGCTGACTTTTTGTACGGTTCCCCCTGAAAGGGTGTTCATTTTTTTATTGACGACAGATTCTATTTCAAATTGTTCATAGAGCTTATTATCAAGTTCTTTATTGCAATCTCTTATTGAAATAATTGCTTTAATGATCTCTTTTACGGTCATGTTTTCAGGGAAACATCCTATTTGCGGCATAAATCCAAGGTTTCTTCTGGATTTATAATCAGAACCGACGTCAATTTTGTTAATCTTAACACAGCCGCTATCCGGCATTACCATATTCAGTAAACACTTCAGTAATGTGGTTTTACCACATCCGTTCGGACCAATAAACACGACACAACTGCCCTTCTCAATATTGAGATTTATGTCTTTCAATACCTGAATGTGTCTATACCTTTTATTGATATTTATTATTTCAATCATTTAGTATCCGTTTCATTGCCGGTTTTTCGTCTAAAAAATTATCGGGCGTCACTGTGGGAGATATCCTTTCGGATATATCTAACAGATTGGCGATAATGCTGTGAAAAAACAACATTGCCAAAGGGTTACGTTCCGAAATCATTGAAAAAATACTTAATGGACGATATGGCAGATCTCCATAGCCGTCTTTGTCTAAATCATACCCCCGGTATTTATCCCAGAAATTTTTTAGAAAAATATTGTTTAGTGATCTTCCATTGGTCGCAACATCAAATGTATTACCTGTAAAATCGTTTTCTGCTATGAGATTATCGGTGGAACTGGCTACAATCCGTATCCCCAAGCCGTTTTCTTTAAAAGTATTGTTTTTCAATTCCACTTTATTTGTTCCATCCATATATATTGCAATACTGTTTTTAACAAATCTATTGTTGGAAATAACGCCTTCGGATATATCTTTTAAGAGTAATCCATAGGAAATGTCACTGATATTGAATTCAAAAATATTTTTGGTCATATCCACCTGACGGGAATACATGACAGCCACACCTGCGCCGTTACGACGAAAAATATTGTTTTTATAATTATCTCTATGAGAAAACATAAAATGTAAACCGTATCTTTTACATTCTTCAACAACATTATTATCAATATTGGAATCCTTTACAAATTCCAAATATATACCATCCCTNTGTTTACTTACTTGGTTTCGCAGGATNGAAAGAGTATCGCTGTTCCAGCAATGGATCGCATTTCCCAATACCGGCATTTCTGTAATTGAGGTGGTAATGTAATTATCGCTTATGATTCCGGAATTACTTTTTCTCAAATTAATTCCAATAGAATTATTATTGAATTTGTTATTTCGAATGATAATCCCTGAATTCTCCACCGTTTTTATTCCACAATATTCTTCAAAAGAAGATCTTCCTGAATTTTCTATAATAAATCCTTCGATCAGAACATTGTCGGCGGTTACCAATACAACGTTTCCAATGGAGCAAGCATCAATTGAGGGGAAATTAATTCCCCTCAATTGAATTGATTTAGAAACGATTACATTTTCGTTGTAGACTCCTTCCGTCACCTCAACGGTATCTCCTGAATTTGCAAGATTTATAGCTTCGCTTATACTTTTAATTTTGTGATCTCTACCGACTGTAATAATCTTTGCATCAGCCGGATTGATCTGAAAAATAAAGAAAAACAAATACGTTATAAACCCAAGTCTTTCCATGAAATCATGTTTGCATTTAGTTGTCCGGCATACAGGTCTGCTTCTGCAGCAGTTTGAAAGGCTGCAATATTTCCGTTCATTGGACTTTTCACACCCCCGCCGTTAATATAAAATGCACTTTGAACTTCTAAAAACTCTTTTTCATTAAGGTAATTCGGGACATACATTTT
>JGI24702J35022_10000430_pt1 | contig 25268 bp, 16 predicted proteins | sample TergutTh196P4_FD_35022 | JGI IMG/M metagenome (IMG submission 35022)
TCCCGTTTTGGGGGAGGGCAGACACATAGGTCTGCCCCTACGGCGGCGGTGGATTTGTCATTTCCCGTTTCGGTGGATGGTTTCCAACCCAATGTTTTTTTACATGCAAATATTCGTTTGTTGTCATCGTTTTGAACCATCGAACGATCCGTTGTAGGGGCGAACCTATGTGTTCGCCCTCCTGCAGGTTCCCGGCGCGGTTGCCTGGGCAGATACGCAGGTCTGTAGTCATTTCCCGTTTTGGGGGAGGGCAGACACATAGGTCTGCCCCTACGGCGATGGTGATGTTTGGCGTTACAAATTTTATTTTGACCATAATTTGTCATTCTTCCATGTTTTTGGATTATTCTTTATGTATTCGGTAACAAGAAAATAATCAGCATCGTTGCGTATTATTTGTTCGTAATAATTTCGTTGCCATAATCGTTTATCAAATGGTTTCCAACCCAATGTTTTTATTCCTCGCAAATATTCGTTTGTTGTCATTGTTTTGAACCATTGAACGATCCGATGTAGGGGCGAACCTATGTGTTCGCCCTCCTGCATGTTTCCGGTATGTTTGCCCGGGTCGACACATAGGTTTGCAGTCATTTCCCGTTTTGGGGGAGGGCAGACACATAGATCTGCCCCTACAGCGGTGGATTTTTTGACGATAATCGCGTGGACATGGTTTGGCATTACGATATAAGATGGAATTTTTACATGTTTGAATTTGTTGTTAATTTCGTTGATCCATTTTATTATCATATCGCCACAAGGATAATAAACAATTTTGTTATCTTCAATCTCTCCAAAAAGGCATTCTCGATTCTGTGTGCATAAGGTCACAGCGTACGCGCCGTCTTGTGAATAATTGTATCCCTTCAAACGAATGCTTCTGCGGTGATGTATATCAGGATTATACGCGCTCGTACCAATCCACCAACCTCTCGTTTCATCTGTTTCGATGCGGCATTTTACACAACCTGCTTTGATAAATTTATCGGAATTTCGAGGGCGGGCTATACCCACAGCCCAATTTGCGGAGACACTTGTGTTGTGTCCGCTCTAATGTACATATTTCGCAAATTGAAAGTCAAAGGGCTCCACGCCAGGTAGTCCTATTATTGCTTCTCCTGTTTTTAGCCTTGTAATATCCCAATCCTCTACGACATTTGCGTCTCGAACCTGTTCAGTTATGCCCTTTGATTGTAACGCCGAAGAGTAAACATCCAGCTTGCGGTTTTGCCCAAAGAGATTACGCGTATATTCGCGTGAAGTATGGTCATTTACGCGAAAAATTATATTGGTTAAGAACCCGGACATTATGCTTTTGGCTTTTGATTCTCCATAAGAGTCATATATTTGCTCAACATTTTGGATACCAATAAGGAATTTAACGCCAAGGCTCCTGCCGAAGTTTACAGCGTCTTCCATATGTTGTAAATGTGGAAGCAAACGGAACTCGTCGGCAACGAACCAGACGTTCCCCTCGCTCTTTGAACGGGATAATGCTTCTTTTATGCTGAGGTCGAACAGCAATCGATATATAGGCGTCAATGTGTTTCCTATGCTGAGGTCGTATTCGATAAAGACTACTTTACCGCCTTTCTCACGCACGATGTTTCGCATTGATAGCGTACCTTTTCTACGGAAGTTGCCGATAAACATTTCTCTTGTCATTTGCTGTAGCTCTGAAAGTACGCCTTGTGTTTGCGGCGATTTTGGATCGGAAATATAGCTCGTCATTGCCCGTAAGTCTTGATGGCAAGCTAGAACACGCTGTAATTCGGACACATCACAGGCATCCAATAATTGTCGTAGAGCATAATTTGAACGGATCTCGCCATTCCGAACGGCATGGATCAANAAAGCGGANAACAAATCCTTTGCGGCGTTTGGNAAAAATGGCTGTGAGCTATCCTCTATTTTTTCTTTGAATAAGGTTTTTGCTATTTCGGAAATGCTTTCTTCTTCGTGCTCTCCCCTTTCGACTTCGCTAATGATATTCCAATAATTAGCGCCATTAGCACCTGTCGCGGTAATATCATTGCTGATGACAATATCGCCGGGTTTATAGAACTCACGATAGAAATCACCCTTTGTGTCGAATACAACCGCCACATCGTTTTCAGTCATTGAACGACGTATTTGATAGATAATTTGAAGAAGGGCATTAGTTTTACCCGTACCAATCCCGCCCAAAAACAGGAGATGCCTGCCTAAAATATCATCTGTGATAGGTACTGTTACTTGACCGCCACCGCTACTGATACCGAAAAAGCGGCACCGCGCGTTCTTTGTCATATCCGGAGGGCATTGCCTGTGTAGGCTATCTCCCTCAAATATATCTACTTTCTTCAAGCTTCACCTCAATATGAATAGCCGGAATACTCGCTCTCGTTATTATCCGGCGAAGATTCTGGCGACTGTTGCTGTTGTCCCACATCGCCCTGCTGCGCCTGCGCAGCTTGCGGCGCGACTTGGGCATTATTTGAGTTTTGTTCCGCGTTTGGCGACTGAGACTGATCTTGGTTGTCGCCATATAAACCTGAGTGATACCTGCCTTCATTTTGGTCATAATCATTCATTTTTCCTTGAGCGTATCCGCGAGCGTCAGCTTCAACAAACTGATTTTCATAGCCTTCCGGGTCTTGTTCGTGCGTTATATAATTCCCGCCATATTCTGGAAGACCATTTCTGCACTGGTTTGCGTATTCAGGGCTATCCGCAACTTCAGGATTTGCCGCCTCATTATGTTGATAGGCATGCCGCCCCCCGCGATAACAAGTATCTAACGCTTCATCTGGCCGGTCTGCATGTATATCTTCGCTATTAATATGGATGGTATTGTCGTCGGGAGTGTAAGTGCCCGAGTATTGTGACGGCATATCCTCTGAAACCACAGTCGCCACAGGTCTACCCTGATTTACGGCTTCTTGAGTCTCAACACCTTGCAGAGATAGTACTTTTTGGTCATCACTCATTCCAGCCCAATCGTTACGAGAGAACATTATTTTGTCCTCCATATTATCGAATCTATGCGTGATGTAAGCGCTTTACGTGCCCTTTCAGGTTCTCGGCTTAACCAATCTATAGAACTAAGCGCGGCAGGGTAAGTCTGCCCCCGGTCACGCATCAGCGCAAATGCTGTTATATCTTCATATGAACAATCAGTTTCTTCACCGCTTTCAAGCCAACGCATAAGAGGTTCTCGAATGATTGTGGAAACCCCTAAACGCTCAGCTAATGACTGAGCATTTATTTCGGAATAACCCAACTCCATGAGTTTTTCAATTATATTTCTGACTATCGTTTCCATTGTTCTACTCCATGGTCACCCAATCTTTGCAAATCGCTAATCATTGCGCCAAGTTCGAGCATCATTTGATTGGTTTGCTTAGTCGGTTGAGCTACAACGCTGAAAAGCGCTGAATTACCAACAAGTCCACCTGGACCTGAGCCAATATCAATCGGCGAATTGTTCGCACTTGAGGAATAAATTTTAAGGACAAACGCGCGTTTGATGCTCATTGCAAGTAAAACAACGCCTGAAATTAATAGCGCAAAGCCAAAGAGAACTGCTATGGAATTTGTCCCACCGTTGTTTACATTTACACCGAAAAATGACCCTGATCTTGAAGAGCTATTTACCATCGCAAACGTAATTAAAGAACCAATAGCAAAAGCCGCACCTGTAATGATTTGGCCAATTTTAATTTTTGTACCATAGAAGGTACTAATGGCAGAAACCGAATCTAAAGGAACTTCATCAACGATACGACTATCTCCTCCATATCCATGAAATATCACACGTCGATTAGTAACGGTCAAATATCCATCACACGATGGGAATCGTAATCGCGAACATAGGTATGTACGAACTATCTTTTCCTCTTCCGTTAAGACAATTCCATGTAGTGTGTTCGCCGCATAATTCACTGGGTAGTTCTGTGGATAGTTTCCTGGGTAGTTTCCCGTATAGTTCACTTGGTAGTTCGCTGCGTAGTTCAATGGGTTGTTCTCTGGTCGGTTCTCTGCGTGGTTATCTATGTAGTTTTCTGCTTGGTTCTCTGCATGGTACTCCACGTGGTTATTGGTATTGTTTTCATTGGGACTAGAACAATCAGGACAGATTTTACACCCTTCTTCAAGAATCTTTCCGCATTTTCCACAGAACATATGCATAAGCCTCCTTAGATTCATTTGCAATTATTATTTGTGAGATTTAACGTGACGGGCGTCGCGTAGTCTATATTACGACTTTATTTATTTTTACTTGCGTCTATTACTTAAGCATTATGGATACGGTCATATTCTTCTAATTCTGCTTCTAACTTTTCGATTTTCGGACGCTCCTGGTTCGACATATTTTGATATGCAAAATATAAGTCGGCTTTTCTATCAGCGAGATACTTTTCGCCAGCAAAATACCGTTTTTCAATCGCGAGATATTCTGTCCAAGCAGCATGGAGTTTGTATTCTTTTGATTTTATTTCGCTCTCTATTTGCTCCCTAGTTTTAGGCATTTTTTCACCTTCTGTTGTTTATTATTAGGCGTATGAAGTAACTACAGTTTAGAATTATCGCTAAGCGCCACTCGTTACTCCAGTAGAAATTGTTACAATTCTACTGTTTTGATCCCAAGCAACTTCTGCGCCGAAGCTCTCGGCGATTGCGCGGACGGGAACCAGTGTTCTGTTTCCGACAACTTGAGCTGGGGTATCAAGTTCAATATTCTCGCCATTTCTTTTTAAAACATTACTCCCAATCCTTAATGAGATTGTTATATCGTCTTTTACCGCTGTTACAGTTTGTGTGGTCTGTTCCCATTCAACTATCGCCCCAAGGGCTTCAAAAATCGCCCTTAGCGGCACAAGGGTTCTTCCGTTTTCAATTATTGGCGGCTGGTCGAAGCTAAGTTTATTTTCATTCACTAATACGCTTATTGGTGGTATGGATTTTGCTTCAAGATCGGCCAGAACTGTATATACAACGGAATAATTAACACGCATACGATCCATGAAATCCACTATTGACGAATCGGTTGTTGGGTTTTTACGAATAAAGCCGTGTTCTTTAGGCGCATCATTATATTCTTGCTCGCTAACACTTACATCGTTTATGTAATACGTTTTGTTTGAAAACGTCCCGTCAATTTCTTCTATCCACACAACGGCGCAAGTTAACACGAAACCGCCGCCGTCACTATCGACTGTAAAATATGTTTCTTTCTCGCCCTCACTATAATGTCCATGATAATGTATTAAATATTTCCCATCATTTTTCCCGCTTGCAATATCAACAAAGTCATAACCAGTACCATAGTATCTTGCTTCCCCTGAAAACAACAATTCAACTTTTCCTGTACGATAGCTATATACATAATAATTTGAAAACAGTTCCCCATCGGTCAATACTGAATAAAACAATTCTGGTACGCCATCATTATTAAAGTCGATCAGTTCTGCATAATGCACTCCAAATGCATAATACAAACCTTCTGAGGGGTCTGAGTATTCAGGGTCATAATTGCCTCCTTCGTTAGCAACCCCATATTCATCAACCGCCGCCTTTAGAACATCATAGTACGCTTTGCAGGCAGCGCTTAGCGTATCTTCTGGCGACGCGGCTTGCACTCTGGCTCTGGGTAAGCTAAAACTCGTTAATCCCGTCAATATCATTGCTAGAACCAAAACAACTCTTAAAAACTTATGTCCCATTTTGTATTCCTCCTGTATATTTAGTTTTTTTACCAAATTTTCTATTTGAAAATCATATGTTTCTTGCTTTTTTTCTACAGTAAATGACATTACAACTTTCCGCCCTTAATCTCTGCAATACTCGAAAAAGTTGCTTTATACTCTGTACTAGTACCTTAGTACTATTGTTATAGGTAGTACCCATGGGTTTTAGTATACCATCATTGATGCGTTTTACCCTGTGTTTTTAATGGTTTTCGGGTTTCATTTTAACACAAGCCCTAATAATTTAAAATCACTGGCTTGTTTTGTTACCGAGGGTCAGTCCCACATCTCGGATGTTTTATGGTTTTAAAGATTTTTGCGCCCAACTTCGCAGTTATGGTTGATTGCGTCTGTGGGCGTAAAGTTCCATAAGATTACTGATTTAGCCATAAAGCGGGACGTACTCCACCCTTAGCACTGTACACGTAGTCTCCAAACAAGTAGAGGATGCCGACACCATTGACAATTGCGGCACGAGCATCAGGGCCTCCGGGCGACCGAAGCCACCAGCGCCAAGTTTCTTTACCATTGCAAGCTATAGCATCTTCCACCATTGGAAGCGTTTCAGGAAACCAATTGCTAAATCGGCCTGTTAATATTTCCTCTTTAGTAACGCCCAAATTAAAAGAATTGTCACGACACCACTCACAATACTCCTCTGCGGTTTTTATTATCTTCGGATAATACTCTTTAACCTCATCTGTGCTTAACAGAAATACTTTGTCAATAGTTTCTTTTCCTTGTAGTGGCTTTACTTGTGATCCATTTGTTGAAACATAGCCTTCACTCCTGTTATCAATCGCCTCCAATACTACGCCGTTTTCTTCCGGCGGACAGATACGCACTAATTCTTCAGCAGAGAAGCGAGATAAGAACCCGTTTGTACTGTAGTCAATTTTCCCCATCGTACCATCCGGACGCGTGTATTCGCGAACTGTCATTTCGTTGTTCAAATACGCTCGTAATGAGCAATCATGCCAGTTAGTTCCCGTATAATCAGCGCTCTTCCAGTATTCCTCGGTGACAGCGTCAAATGCTCTCTTTTCGATAACATCATGCGTTATTATCAGCTTTTGTTCCCTTCCTTTATATTGGCGCTCACCTAAAACATCCCAAATCAGGTTGCCAAATTCAAGCGTTTCTCTGCCAAGTAATTTAGTTTTTATAGCCTCGTCGTATTCATCAGGGAAAGTTACATCGCAGCCAAAAAAAGCGAATTTTCCCGCGTTGATAATACTCGTGGGGACGATTACATTCGGATTAAGCGGACACTTCTCAAAAGCGTGTGAACCGATTGTTGTCAACGTGTTTGGTAAATTTATTGTTCTTAAGTTAGCGCAACCATAAAATGCTGCTGTGCCAATGGATTCCAACTGACTGTTTTCCTTGAAGACAACTTCTTCGAGATTATCGCAGCCGTTGAACGCTTCGATTCCGATGCGTTTTACGCTTGATGGTATGATGAGTTTTTTGATATATGTATGCGATTTGAATGATTGTGTCGTAGCTTCCGTTTCACTGTCTCTTATTTCAACAGTGGAAAAAGCATCAAGGCTAAATTTGGCGAATGCGCTGTCACTGCTTTCTCGCTCCTGCAATAGACGCTTCATAAAACCACGCATATAGTGTTTTTCATCATGCCGCCACGCAAATGTAATATAGTGTGAAAAATCTTTCAGGCCAATATCCTCTACAACTCGTAAGACAAAATATTCACCTATTATATCTGGTTCAATCGGTTCAGAGTTTCCATTATTGAAGATTGATATTTGTGAAAACTTTTTAATTGAAGTTGTTGTCGGAGTTGGTAAGGTTATTCCCAAAGAAGCGCATGTATCTTCAACAGAAACAAAGCCTACCATTGTCGCAATGGCATTTAAGATTAACGTTATTTTTTCTTCAATAGAGTACCAACTATCAGACACCGAAAACCCGTCTCTAGCTAAATACGCTTTTATTGTTTGTATTTCATGGTCATACGCATACTTTAGAACATCTTCAGCGCACGAAATACTTTTTCCTTCCGAAAGCGCGTCAACAAGCATAAAGGCGTAAAGAGGGCGTACATAAGAATTATTTGCATCCAACGCCACTAATTTTTGATAGACCTCATTGGGTTTTTCTGTTAAGCGTTTATTATATTTTTTAACGTATTTACCGATCAGCTCCTGCATTGACGTATCACTAAGCGCTTTATTCAAAGTAATTGGACTTTCCTTAAACTGGAAATCATCACGGGACAATTCGTCGAATGCCCGAGATGCCGATGCCCTGCGTTGAATCAAAATTACACGGATTTTCTTTTTTCTGTTTTCGCCTACGCGTAGAGTATTTGACATCCAATTGAGTATTACTGTTGTGTTATATTCAGCGTAATCCAAGATAAACAAAGTCTTCCTTCCCAGACACCTTGCGCATTTATCCAGATATTCTTTGGTATAATCTTTTGGTGATTCCGCAGGCATGCATGGTTGCCAACCCCAGTGTTTTTTTTTCTGCATAAAATCGTAGCATAACTTTGATTTGCCGGTTCCGCCTTCGCCAGTTACCAAGCACCACTGGAAAGGAACTTTGAGACTTAAGAAGTCAGTCAGTTTTAATAATTCTACTTCATACCCGACTACTTTTATTTTCAGGCAAGAATAATATAGATGATGTTTGAGCGTTTTACCTTTGTCATTAGGATCTTTATGATTTTCCCTTGCCGAGTTATGTCGCTTTTTTATGATGAATTTCCCTATCCCAAAAGCAAGGCCCAATATAGTAGGAGCTATATAGTTCGTAACATTATTGGGTTCTTTTAACCAAATATTGAGGGCGTACCACCAATCTACAATACTACTCATCAGCAATACCTTCCACTAATAAATATACTTTATCTGGCTACGGCTTGACACCGACTGATTGGACGCCTCTTGGTGTTATGCGCCATCCCCTATCGGGTTTCGGCTTTTACAACAGCCCGTTACTAGATAGGCTGTTCTCTTTTCTTAACTGAGTCGAAGGGGGCATTTTTGCCCTTCTATTCAAAACTTTTCTTTAATCCTATTGCAGGTGGCATACTTTTATGATTAACAAACAACATTAACGTAATTATAAACGAACACCTTCTTCTCTCAATCTCAGCATCAACCATATCGACATATCCATTTTACAGTCTTGCTTTTTATATCTGTCAATACAGCCTCCTCCGCAGATTGGAAGAAATGAACATCGGAAACATTTGCTTTCTTCTTCTTTTTTTATATCAGCAACTTTATAATAATCCAATTCCACGTTAGTAAACAGATGTCCCCTCCACACATCACCTATCAATTTCGTTTTGTCTCCAATGGAATGCAGACACCTATATAAATTACCGCAAGACCCAATACAATAGTTGTTGAAACTTGCACGCATACAATATTTCATTTTTCGCTTAGTACTATACCCGATTGTATTTTGGGAAAGTCCATAATTATCAAGTAAATAATTTATCCAACGCAAATAGTTTTTTGTATATTCAACGTATCGCTTTTGAGCTATTTTTATTGGTAATGTATAATCACAAACATACGTATAGCACAACCAGATTTTTCCTAATAGACCATGTAGCTTAATAAGATAATCTGTTGTTGCAATAGCCTCATCTAAATTATTGTTTGGGATATTTAATCTTACTATAAGTCTCTTGATATCTGTATTTTCAGCTACATAACAAATATTATCAATAACTGTATCATATTCCTCAAGCGACACCCCTTTGCTTATACAGTGTGAATTGCGTAAGCCATCTACTGTAATTGTGATTTGCGTAATACGTAATTCATGCAGTTTTCTCAAAACATCAGGATTTAATAACAAGGCATTTGTGGGCATGTCCGCAGAATAATTGATTTTTCGGTTGTCAGTATACTTAATAATTTTACGTGAAATAATCTCAATTATATCTAGATGCAGTAATGGTTCACCTCCAAACCATGTCACAAGCACATCACTTACATTTGGATTTTTATCCAATTGACTGCAAATATATTTTGCAACATCTGAGGCAATTTCCGGCGTCATAGTTTTTGTTCTGTCTACTGAAGATTGTGTAGCCAAAAAACAATAGCTACATTTGTTATTGCATTTCATTCCTGGAGCAATTAAAAAGGCTACATTTGTAGGGTTGGGGTTGAACAACGCTTGTTTTTCTTCCAAACAAATGCGAGCATATTCGTTAAGTTTCTCATGGACAATGAATCCATTGCTCTTTAGCAAGCAAAATTCATTGCTTCCATCGTCAACACCAGAAAATGAGCGTACATATTCTTGACTACTTTTGTCAAATTTTAGTAATGCCCCACTATAGGTATTCCAAACATACTGCACATCGCAGTCTTGATGGAAGACGTTATAACGTGATAGTTTGTATTTTTCTTGCGGAGTTGCCATACCGTACCCTCCTAGTCCAAAGCAAATTATTCTATCTTATCTAGGTCATCTAGCAATTTGTATGGAACTCTAGTGTTATCGTATCCAATGCCAATTTCACAATTTGCTCTTGCCTTGCCTTTTCGGCCAAATTAAAGGTTTCTAGAACCTGAGATTCCAAGTAGTTATATTCAGTCCAAGTTCATGAATTTCAATTCCTTTACGAGCGGTAGAGGTTTCAGCACCTGGAACTAGACGAAAATCCTAGTCTTTCTGTTGAAGGGTTTTTACTACTTCCATCGCTTTGGGAATACCTTTCACCGTATCATGATATGTCAGTGCTATAGCAACAACTCATTGATCAAATGCATGATATACGGGTTTAGAAGGGGTTATCGTTCCATCCGATTTGCTAGAATTTGTATATAAACAACGAAATTCTAATAAAACTTCAACATCCTTTCAATAAATACTGCGTTGATTTTTTGGGTTTTACAGTTTTTTGAAAGCGGATGCAAAAAGTACCAGTCAAGCACATATTCCCAACAGGTACTTTTTGCACTGATCCCATTTAGGACACTATTTCGTGGCAATCGCAACAACCTCTAAAAGAGCTGTCGGACACGTCTTGAGCCGCAACAAGCAAAGTCATGCATATACACCTCCTTCCAAAAGCTTTAGTTTGAGCATAGTTACTTTACGAGCATCACAATCGCACCGCTTGAAGCCAGTTGCTCGGAAACATTGGCAACCACCCATGCAAAAAGGAAGATATTCGCATTTAAAGCATTCGCTTTTTGTTGAATCGTCAAGCGTTTTATAGAATTTGTTCTCTGCGTCGTTATAATATCTATGCCCCCATATGTCTCCAATTATCATTGATTTAACTCCAGAATTGCGGAAACACTTGTGTAATTCGCCTCGAGGACCAATACAAACACTACCAGTTTTCACAAGCTCACAACACGTGGTCTTCCGTTTGCGAAAAATAAATCTGATTTCTTCAGAAACACCATATTCTTTGATCATATAATGTAACCAACGGAAAAAGCTTTCATCATATTCTAAATATGTTTGCTGTGCAACATCAGGTGTGTGTGAATAGTCTAAGCTCTGATGGAAATAAACGTGAATTCTGCCTTTTAGGTTGCATTGCTTAAGAAGATAATCTGAAATTTCAATTGCATCATTGGCATCATTATTTACAATATTGATATTAACTCTAATATTGCTGTTTTCTGCTGCATAACAAATATTGTCAATCACATTGCTAAAATCATCTGGTGATGCTCCCTTTCTTCTGCAATACACATCACTCATTCCATCCACAGTTATTTGTGCTCTCTCAACAAACACATTTTGTAATTTTAGCAATGTGTTTCTATCTAAATATCTTCCATTTGTAGTAATCCATGCAGCATACTGTATGTTGTTTTTTTGCACATATTTTATTATTTTATAAGAAATCAATTCTATTATGTCAACATAGAGTAATGGCTCTCCACCAAACCATATAATTTGTAATTTCTCTATGTTTGGGTTGTTTTGCAATTGCGTGCAAACATATTCAGCAACATCGTTAGCTATCTCTGGTGTCATAACTCCAGTCAAGTCTGCGCCTTTCTCAAAACAACATTCACAACTGTAATTACAACCCATACCGGGTGTTATAACTAAATGTAAATGTTCAGGATTTGGGTTAAACATGGCTTGCTTTTCTTCCATGCAAACACGAAAAAACTCGTCAAGTTCTTTATAGACAATGAATCCATTATCCTTCAATAACTTAAACTCATTACTCCCATCGTCAGCGCCCGAAAAAGACCGTACATACTCTTGCCCTCTCTCATCCAGTTTAAGCAAAGCACCACTGTAAGTATTCCACATATAGTTAATATCTCCGTTTTTGTGAACAACGTTATACATGGATAGTTTATATCTATCTAAATTCTCCATCTCTATTCTCCTTTCCTCAACAACTATACCGCGCCATACACTGTTGAACACATGCTAATGCGTCTTTGTCATACTTTATCCGACATTGCTCGGCAAGGGATATTTGCGTCATGCCCTCTTGTCCAAAATAAACTGTCCAACTTCGTTCCCATCTGAGGATACTTGTTAAAAACCATCCATACCGACTTCTTTTGAAATACATCATAAATTCTGAAACACTCAGTATAGAGGTTACACTCTAGCACAGATGTACATAATCTTCGCACACAGCCCCTTCTATTATCACTATCTTTTTGTAACCGCACAGTGGTCAATGCATTTTCCTCAAATCAGCCTTTACTTTGCTGTACAACACTTTCCTCCGTTATTTTGGTATGAACACAATGTGGTTTTGCAGTATCCATTAAGTATGTGTTAAACTGGAACCGTCCACTTGAATCTTCTGCTAAGGTGATGCTTTCGGTTTACAACACAGTTATCACTCTACTATAAGGATAGCGATAGGTAGTCTGCCGCTATCACTATAAGAGACGACTATTGTCAGCCTGTTCATTACTGCTTATTCTACTCCTCTAAGCATAGCTGGGATCAATAGGCGAAACACCTAAAACGGTGTGACCCTTGTAGTCATTATGAAAATCTACAACCACAGCTCGTTCACATTCACACGTAGGTACTTAAGAGTCATGCAAGATGATAAGGAAGTATTCTATCTAGGCTTAGGTTCGGCAACTTGAATAAGGCAGTTCAAACAATTCCTGCTAACTGTACTATATTTTAAAACTTATACTTAGATTTTGTCAAGTAATAATAGAAATAATTTTAACTAATTATTTATTTTTGTGTGAATATTTTAATTTATTAGCTCCTATTTGTATAGTCCGTCCGTAGATTGATCGCGTAACTGACCGCTTAACTGTACATTCCACCTTACAGCGCACTTTGCGGTCTGTATGCTGCAATTAAACGCCCGCTCTTTATAAGTAGTACTCGCCTTTTTCGTTGGTAGCGCTACAGTTAGGTTATATTGGGATATAGCTACTGCTTTTACAGCACTGTGTCACTTACTTTCATAATCGCCTTAATATTTTGCAAATATGTTAAACATAATGACATATATGCCATAGACTGATAATATCAGCTTTGACGATAGCTCTTGACCTCCAATTCCCGCCGATATTCAAATACTCATATAAGTTCTCATCTAGTTATTTCCAAAAACCTATACAGCATAGCTGCAAACTCGGCTCTTGTTGCTTCGCCTTTTGGGTGAACTCCGCCGTCTGGATATCCATTTATGATCCCTGCTTTATAGAACCTGACAATCGCTTCTTTTGCATAATCAGCTATATCGACATCGTCGGAAAAAGTTGTATAGTCTTTCGTTCCAGGTAGTGTTAATCCTGCAAAATTGGCATATCTATTGAGAATTGTCACTAAATCCTGTCGAGTGATATTGTCGTTTTGGCCAAATTTGCCATTATCATAACCTTTCACAATTTCATTTTCTGCTGCCCATTTCACAGCGTCGGCGTACCATGCGCCATCAGCAACATCATCGAACGGATTTCCCAATCCTGCTACATATGGACTTCTTTCTAAGCGATACAATACTGTAACAATCATACCGCGTGATAAATTTGCGTACGGACTGAATAACATTGGGTTTTCACTTGTACCAAGCATTAGTTCATAATTATAAACACTTATCACATCATGGAAGAACCAATCAGTTTCTTTAATATCTTGGAAAGGATTAACTAACCCGCTGGTTATTGGCGTTTGTGTTTTGCTGTTGGATATTTCTTCATCTGAGTCTTTTCCCAATGGAGTTTCTTTTTCTCCAGGTGTCGATGATCCATTCGGGACGTTTCCACTCCCAGTAGGTTCAAAGTTAGCAATTATAATGGTGTCATTATCCGGCATTGTAAACGTTGTGCTGGGATTATTTGAATTACCAAATATGCCTCCGTTTGAAGTTGTCCAGCCTATAAACCTATAACCTGTATTTGTTGTCGCTGTAATGTTTATTATTTCGCCGCTTTTATATCTTCCATTTACATTATTAACAGACCCGCCTTCTACTGCGGTAATTGTAAGTAAATGTGTTTGAATGTCGGAATCAGGATCATTTTCGTTATCTGAATGTTGCTTAAGCACAACATATTCTCTGTTATTGCCTGTCATGACTTCTTCCGAAATTGTTTCTACTGTGTAATAAAATAATTTATAGCCTTCATCATATATAATACTATCAATATCCACAGGGAATACTATTTCCTCTTCTTGTTCAGCTTCTAGATCACCTAATACTTTTTGAGCCAGTACCGCCCCCTCTTCACTATCTTCTCTCAAATAAACAGTCACTTGATCGGCTGTTGAACGGCCTATATTCTTAATTTTTCCAATGATTTCACCATTCCCGATAAGTACGCTTTCTACAGACAAATCTGCGCGACCAGCTTGGAATGAAAGAAAGTTATTGCTCAGATTATTCTCTATCCCTGATAACAATTCGACGCTAACATCAATGTCTCCAATGGAATTAAAAGGCATTATGTGTTCCCTGATTTCCCCGGGTACAAGCGCTTCGTTAACTGTTTGAGATTTTTCATCCACAACAACGCTGTATGATTCAACTGTTCGTTGACCATTGTTTTTAACGTTGAATATTATTTCTTGCCCTAGCTCATCTACAAAATAGTCTTCTGTCAAAGCTAAATCATATTCCGGCGTCAACGACAAGGTACATAAATCCGACTGCCCGTCAATATAATAATCGTCATCTGGTATCTTTTGAGTGCGGTTAAACGCAATCAAAAGATCCCCGTTATCATCATTAAGCCCACTAGGGAATTTTACTGTTTCGCCTAAGTCGGTTATTTGAATTTCGTGGCTCCACCGATTTCCATCATATATAGACCCATGAATTTCAGCTCCGCCGTTTTGTACTGTAGTCCATATGATAGTGTTTTCAAATACAGAGAAATTATCAGTCAGCGCAGGAAGTTCGTCGCCGAATATAGATTGTGTCCCCGATGCATTCTTGTAGCTTATCCCTCCGTTATCATACCAGAATAGAGTGGTTTGACCGTTTATCGCACCAAACACAGGATTAGAATTAATAGTGTCATTGTCAGTAATTTGGCCATCTTTTGTTGTGTAAAGATCCCAATCACCTACAGTATTAAAGTCATTATCTCCATCAATAATATATGCCACGTTGAGTTCACCATTTTCGTATGCAGCATCCATTCCGGTTATGGCTTTCAATCCGCTTTTTAGCGCAACAGTTGTGGTTAGGTCACTTTTCATAATTTTGTTAGTTCCAGTAGTACCCATAAAATTGTTTTCGCTGTTGACAGTCCAAACAACTGAAACTTTATTACCGTCTACGGCTAATTTGGGCATTGAATTTAAGTTTTCGTCATTAGTAAGCTGTATTGGAGTATCAAATCCGTTCCCATTCCACTTGGCGACGAAAATCTCACTTGCAGCACAAAGTTCAGCTATAGTAACATCATTTTCAAATGGAGTATTCGCTTTCTGCCAAGCTATATATCCGTCTTTCATTGCAGGATAATAATCGGGCGCACCGTTATCCAAAATTGGAACTGGTGCTGTCCATTCTCCCCCTTTGTATACGGAATATACTAGCATTGAACGATTAATACCAACTCTGTTTGGATTTTCTGTTATCCAAGCCATAACTTTGTCACCATTCATATCCGCTAAAATCGGAGCGATATTAGGTGAAACATTTTCTTGAAGGGTTGTAACATCTATGTTTGAATAAGATGACAGTCTATTACTACCGCCACCTGCCCATGCTGAAGATGTTCCCTCAAAAGGAACGAATACTGCTGGAGCGTTTAAATCGAATGCGTATGGATTATTGATAGTCGCGGATGAGGAATACAAATTGGCGCTATCCAAAAGATTACTCGTGGATGTTGGAGTTTCGTATATGTTCCATTTCATTATTGGAAATGTCTTCTCATATGAAACTGCGCCGAAAAGACCATTTATTACAAAGCTAGCGCTACCTTCAACGGATAATTTTTGATAATTCCTGTCTAGAGCAACTTGCAACGCAACTTCAACTCTGCCCTTCGCTCCTGCTGTAAATACAAGAGGTACACCGATTCCGCCTCCTGCCTCTAAATAGATAGAAGGGGTTACCGAACCAGTAAAGGCTGTCTTTACTCCATCGTTTGTCATATAATTCTTGATGCCTGCTACAAGTTTCAATTCGCCCCCAGTAGTTATTTCATAATAAAGAGGAACAACCACTACTACAATCATACCTTGATAAGTATATTTGATTTCCCCTAATGCTATAATCCCTCCTCCGAAAATGCGCATTCTTCCGTCATCGTCAATGGTGCCTTCAATATATCCACAAACATTTATATTTGCTGATTTCTTGTTTTCTAATACCATGTTTGCTACTTTTCCATCAAATTTTTTCAAGCATTGCACCATTTGGGTGTATCGCAATTTGTTTTTAGATGCGTCATCCTTCATTTCATCAAAAGTATCCTTAAATCCCTTCCATTTTTCTTTATTCCATTTGCCATCAGTTTCGCTATCTTTTTCCCATGTAGCCACATCTATACCTATCGACACCTTAAAGTCGTTACCATCTCGTTCCACTTCTGTTTTAATACTCCCGAAATTCAAACCAAACGTAGAATCACCAATAATCGGAACGCTATTAGGGACGTTAACACTAAAATCAACAAGATTTATTGTACTGGAAGCAAAATCCCATTGTCTCACTGTAACATTGCATATTGCGATATATCCGCCATCTTGGGCTATAGCTGTAATAGTTGTAATACCTGCTGATCTTGCTGTGATAATCCCGTCATCGTCTATTCCTGCGACTGTACTATCGCTGCTACTCCATATTACATCTTGATTATAGGCATCACTAGGCCAAACCGTCGCAATCAAATTGCTTGAATCACCTGCTTGCAAAAGCATATTAGCTTCATTTAGGCTTATAGCAGCAACTGCAACGCCTGGAAAACGATACGATAGTGTAATCGTCTCGTTTTCGTTATATTCTATATTTGCGTCCTGTCCGTTTATTGTCGCAGTAGTTAAAGGATTTTCAAATTTATATCCGTTATTAGCCGTTAGCGTGACTGTTGCGGTATATCGTTGTTTACCTAAGAAAATGTTTGGATTTCCGACCCATGAAACTGCACCGATTGAAAAATCTCCGATTCCGTTTGCTGATATACTAGGCGTATTTCCAGTTTCTGGAGGATCAATTGTGATTGCTACATTATTCAATGGACTTCCTTCAATATCGAATGTGACTGTTTTCTCACCAGAATAGTTGTTTTGCCCATAAAGTATAATATTACCGCCATTTACACCTGGGTATATATTCGTCCCATATACAGTTGAATAATCTACATCTGTGATAGAAATCACACCATCCGCCACATTAAAGGCGGGATGTATGGGGGTTTCCTGTGTAGATATAATTCCCCGCAATGGAAACCAAAACATTAGCAATGTCGCGCGGTTGGATAGTGATTTTTATTTCTGCCAGTGCTTCGTTATATATATTGTCAGATACTTTGATCACACCTATAGTAACCGTTCCTGCGCCAGTTATAGTTACAACTCCGCTTGTTGTAACCGTTAAAACGGGATTCTGGGGTACATAGAAGATAATATCTCCTGTGCCTGAACCACCTGCTGTAATAAGATTAAATGGCGCATCGCCATAAAACTTTTCGCCAGGATCATTAATTGATAGAGGGGCTTGGTTACTCTTCCCAGCTTCGTAAGAAATATTGGCATTTACTCCACCATAACGGTATGTTTCGCCGGAATATGTCGCAGTATAATCGTGGTTTTCTGAATCAAGAGAATTTATCATGTATTCCGCTACACCGAAATCATTAAGAGATATCGTTCCAAGCTCAGTTGAGCCATCCATAAATGTAACCGATCCTTGCGGAATCGCGCCAATACCTGCCTTGCTTACTGTTGCTGTTAAAACGAATGAAGAACCTGCCGTCGCGCTGTTGTGGGAAAGGTTAATATTGGGTATCGCTTCGTTGACGGTAATTTCAAATGAAGCTGTGCTGATTTCATAATAATTTGTGTCAGCCGCTTTTGTAGCAGTAATGGCAAAAGTTCCTGCTCTGTGAATTGTGACAGTATTGCCAAAAACACTCGCAATTGCAGGGTTGTTTGATGTATATGTTACTTCACCAACACCTGAACCGCCCAACGTGGAAAGTATAATGTTTGCGTCCCCGTATGTATAATTTGTTTTTAGCGATGTTATATTCAACGGGTCTTGATTCCCTCTGGCAATGACATAACCATTTATTGGTTGAGCATTTGCCGCATTGTTGTATTGATCACCTGCAAATGATGCGCCGAAATTATATGTACCTGGAGAACGATCATTTATTGGAATTAGAAAAGTCGCTCTGCCTGTGCTGTCAGTAGTGGCAGATCCGATTGCTGAGCCATTTTTAGTAAGATTTATTATGCTACCTGCATTTCCAGGGTAAGCGTCTGTAAGCGTTGCTGTCAAAGTGACATCGCCCGGATAAGTTTGAGTACTCGGCGGAGATACGGTTAGTGATAAGGCTGGACTCCGTTTCACTACATTCACAACACACTCCGCAGTTTTGCCATCGTGTGTCTTGACCCGAATTGTTGTTGTTCCAGCTGCGTTACCAGTTATTGTAGATGTTGCTGTGTTATTACCTGTAACGCCTGCAATGCCGGGGTTGTCGGGTATCCATTCCAGCTTACTTATTGCATAAGTTACTGCCCTATCATGGACGGTTAGCGCAGCGGTCAACGTTTCTGACGGGTTTCCCATGATTATTGTTATGGAGGTTTTGTTTAAACCTATTCCGTCAACATGATAAAACTCTTTTAAGACTGGATATCCTCCAATTATCGGAGAAATATCCCATACATCCTTGTTGCCAGCATTAATCAAACCTGATGGTGGGCTAACTCTATTGCTCAACGCAGTATGGCTAATTGAATTGGTACTATTTTGACCAGTCCCCACACCTTGTTCAGGGGATATAGTGTCTAGCCAATAGCAAGAAGACTGTGATTTATTTGAAAAACCGGCTATACCGCCATAATATTCACCCTTGTTATTACTTCCTGTGCCTCCGCTTCTGGAACCTGAAATTGAACCTGTATCGTAACAATTCTTTATCTCCCCATAAAAATCTCCTACGATACCACCACCACGAGTTCCCGAGTACCAGTAAGATAAACCTGAGGCTGAAGCGGTAGCTTTAGAGTAGATAGCTCCTGTATTATAACAATTTTCGATTTTCCCTGGATTGGATGCATCATCACCACCAGCAATGCCACCTGCAAACGAATAGCTACCGTAACCACCGGTAAAACTACTTGTTTTAAAATCAGCATATGCTTTAACCTCAGACATATTAAAACAACCAGTAATTGTACCGGCATTAAAACCTGCTATTGCGCCTACATAAACACGCAACTCATTAGTGTCTATATAGTTGGAACTATTGGAGTCTTTATTCGCTGTAGCGTCAACTCCAACAATCACTCCATCTGTTGTCCCCAGATTTCTTATTGTGCCGGTATTATACCCAAACAGGCCGATATGCACTGTTCCGATAGGTACATCCATGTCAACAACTATATAAGTATAAGGTGGAATATCAACGAGTTTGGGAACACGTTTGATAGTATAAACAGTTTTGGAACTAATTTTTAAGCCTTTTATTATGTGACCAGCTCCATTGTATTCGCCTGAAAAGCAGTCCTCACTGTTGCCTATAGGTAACCAGCCAGCACCATTATTATAATATGCTCCACCGCTCGCAGTAGCGGCTGTCATATCTATATCATTTATTTGAATGAAGTGAGAGGACATATACTTTCTGACATTATTCAAATGAGCAGGTGTGGAAACTTTATAGGGATTTCCCGCCGTTCCATCACCACCTGCAAAATCGACAGTGTTTTCCGCCGCTCTTACATCAAGTATCGGATTTGAAATTAATGGTATTAATCCGAATATCGTCACAAACGTTAATATGAAGCTTATGATTTTTTGCGTGTATTTGTTTTTCATGATTAATATCTCCCTATATCCCCTTATTTATTAGTCAATCACTGTTTTTTATACACAAACAGTAAAATGAGTTCGCGTTGTATATTCTGTTTAATTTAGCTACCTGACCGCTTTTTTAGACAGCCCGAACGCAAAAATTTGACATCTGATTTCATTTTGTATTGACATCGTTACGTCATCTCATCAATGCAGCTAAAGTGGTACGTTATCATTATGGGTTTATCTCATTATATCTCTTTATACTCTATACTCATACTTTTATCATCATAACCTACATCCTCAATATCCGATATTGTACGCTCTAAGCTCTCAACTATGTTATACCTAGTGTTAGGAACAAAGATTTTCTTTAAATCCAAATAGGCTTGAATTTTGGGAATTAGTCTCTTATTTATTTCGATTGTTTTATCCCTGTCTGTACTAAACTTATTAAGCAAATACTTGCGATATGTTTCCAGATAATAGATATGGTCAAAGATAATTTTCTCCTCATGTAGTTGCTTTTCTCCTCCTTTGGTTTTTTCGATAAAAACCAACTTATCGAAATCTATCTCATCCATTTTATATGCCTCTATATAGCGGCTTTTGTACTCTCTTAATGCAATGCAACAGTTTTTTACAGCCACTAACACCTTATCAATAACTTCTTCAAATAAATACTTTTCTCCTTCTTCGTTTTTTTCAAGCTCACAGCAAAACAAAGGCTTGCTGTACTGAGCGGAAGGTGAAAAACAGCAGCGTGATGAGTAATACTCAAAATGAGATACGACGAACTTCAAAAAGTACTTTCCGGCATCAGTTATTGATACGATGCAATAATCGTTGTCATTGTGTTTCCTCCCCTCATCATGATACATTTTCATTTGTGACTCTATTATATTTGTTAAACTTCCCTGTTTATATTTGTTAGAAACAGGGGTTTCAATATAAATTGTTCTTCTCCAGAAATCATTATGGGTAATTAGTCGAATCAGTGTATCGGTTACGATCTTTGGGTTATATATTTTCTTGAAAAAATCGAAAATTCTATTTAGTCGTCTTTCGGATTTTGCATTTGATTCTTGTATGTACATCAATAGTATGCGCGACACTGATGTTAATGATGTTATATCAGCATCTTGCAAGTTGCGTTTATTTAGGAGAACTGTACGAAAAGGAGTACATCTCAACATATCAAACACTCCGTTGTCACTTAAGTAGTCAAACAGTACTCTAAAAAAAACAGAACTAGCGCCACTATAAATATTATTGGACTGTGCATCATCGACAATTTCTAGGCATTTTGTGATTTCGACTTCTCTGCTTTCGCATATACTAGTCATTATTCTACAACATATACGATAGTTCGAATTAAACATTTTATAAAACCCTTGTTGAACAAAACTCAACCTTTTTAGTGATTCAATGTTAGTTAAAACCCTGTTCCCAATAAATGAGCTTGATTTTTTTTGAATGTACTTTATACGATTAGTTAAGATATTTGTATGGGAATACACTTGGGACACAGAAAAATCATCTGTAGTCCCTAAATGACGATCAGCATTTTCGTTATAGTCATAAACTCGATACCATGTTATTTCTCTTGCTGTAACTAGGAATTTGAAGTATTTCTTTTTTCTCCCTTTTGCAACAGGAAAAGAATTGTACAATTTATCAAGGTTATTGGTCAGATTATATATAGTTTGAAAAAATCTATATACTGTTTCAATATCATCAATAACATCAATGTTATCAAACACAACAACAAACTGTTCCTCAATCAAATTAAAGTACTTGCAGTAACGCCATGTACAGTCAAAAGCCAATAACTGACTCAACGAAATATTGATATCGTTGTTTTGTTCTTTTATATCTTTGAATTCATCCTTGATAACTTCCACTAAACTGTTATCGTCAATTAAATCCTTGTTAAAAGAGCTGATTTGATCCGGAATAGATCTGTTATACCTTACCAATTTTGACATATAACCGCTTATATCTATTGCTTTTAAACAAATTGACGAGTATCGATTTACAAACTCAATAAATAAATCATAAATATTTGGGAATTTTATAATGTCATATATTATATTCCAACATATGCTGTCTAAAATATTATCATAAATTGATGTTAGCGATGAACCGTAACCAATTTCAAAATCGACGGCATCCGATACCTTCATGCTGTTACCCAAAGTTTTGCTTATTTCATATAACAGTCTATTTGCCAGAATAGTTTTTCCACATCCGGCATATCCATGTAATACAATAAAGATATTTCTTGTTGAGCAATTAATCCGATCTTGTAATTGTGAATATGTATTCTTATCGTCTGGTTTTGTATACGGGCCAGCTTCAGAAAAAAAACTTGTCTCATCATACTCCACACCATAATTCTTTGATTGTTCTGCCAAGTAATATGGATCAGCAGTTAATACTGTGGTTTCGGATTCATTATAGTGTTTGTTTGGCATATGTGTACTTCCTTTCTTTCTTCCTTTCTTTACTTTGAAAAAAAACCTTGACCTCTTGGCGTTATATCGCCATTATCCGCTAAACGAATAATTATGTTTTCAACATCCTTTTGGCAGAAAACCAAGTCATTTTCCTTGAAATAGCTACATATTGCTTTTGAATCAAACATTATACCTGGATATTTTTTTATTCTTTCTATTATCTCATATGTATTCATGATAGGCTTTGGATAATGCCTTGTTCCACTCAATGAATGATACTCATCAGCATAAGAAAACTCGGAATCTGGCATCCACATTTCATTTCGCATACTCCATTTTACTGCTGTAACTTTACCAGAACGTGCGTCTCCTAAGTAACCAAAGAAGATATCCATTTCAGTTAAGCTGCCATCTTCTTCCATTGCTTCTCCAGTACCACATATGAATTCAAAAATGGAACTAGCAGCTATCTCTTGATAAGGAAAAAATCTTGCAACATGCTCATGCCCACACAAATACATAAAAATATCATATCTTTGCATAAGTTTTTCAAATTCTTCTTTTTCTTTTCGTGTTAACCATGATATTGGATGATGGCCAATAACAAAAGTAGGTAGATCGTTTTTAACTTCACATAATGAATTGACTTTCTTCACATCAACAATAAGTTGTCCTTGATCAGTTTTGCTGTCATATGAAACAAGAGGAGTGTTGACATGAATTACATTTACTGTACTATTTGAGCGAATGAATGGCTGGAGTTTAAACTCAATACCGATAATATCTTTGTAGATCTTACAAAACCCTTTATAATCACCCTGTTTTTTTATCTTATTATATAAATCATCTGAAATCTCACGAGTCTGGGGAATATAGTCTTTTTTAATGTCTTCAATTCGTTCTTCCCTTTTGTAAGCATCTTTATTTACATCGTGGTTACCTGGTGTTATAAACAACTGTGAATTACTTATCGAGAATGATGTTTTTAATTCGCTAAAGAATTCAACAATCGTACTAGGATAAACCTGATTACCCTTTGCGTATTTCAAATCACCAGTGACAAATACATTATCAATAGGCAAATAACCGTATCTACTAGCTATTTCATAGGTTTGTTCACAAAAATTTTTCATAGCTTCTTCCGATGTGAGCTGCTTTAAGCCAAAATGAACATCTGATAAATGCAAATAATTCATATATTATACCTTGCCATTCCACTTATTCTTTTTCTGTATCTCATGCTTCGTACTACCATTGTGATAAATAGCATTGTCTAGTACAGTTGATTTAGATTGAATAATTCTTACTTATGTCCATTGCTTAATCCGTTAGTACATACCATCCCCTACTCTCAAAACTACACTGTATATACTCGAAAATCCCACCATCTTTCCACTAAACATCCTCTCCCCCCAACACATCAACCCCCGTCCCGCTTCCTAACCATCACTGACACCTGTATCAAAAACTGATCATAATCATCAACGGTAATCTCATCATGGAGATACATCTCGTACACGGGTCCGGCAAAATCTAGCTCGTTTTCTCGCGCGTATGCCAGCATTCGAGCTGGAGCGTCCCCCAAATTCCCGTAGTATCCTCTTGTGTACGCTACCAAGTATTGCCCCGCTGCTTTTTTATCTTTGCCCGCCGGTACATAGGCGAAATATTTCGTGGGTTGCCCTGGTGTATTCACAAATGCGTCCATATCTTCATAAACCCCGCCTGCTGGATAGGCTGGGTCTACTTTGCTGTCAATCATTTGTTTTAGGAAACCAAAGAAACTCTCGTAGAAATAGCCACTGCTAAAATCGTTTACTGGCCCGATTTCGATTGGCGTGGCTGACTTTTGGCAGACTGTTATTTCGTGTTCGTTCGCGTTTATGCCCTCTTGTATTATCTCGCGATAGGTATGAATAATCGCGTATGCCTGCTGTAGGCGATAGAGTTCTTGGTTGAGTTTGAACTCTTGTTTGCGTAGAAACTCTAGCATCATCTCAGGCGACTTGTCTTTTTTTATCACGCCGATTTCCTTCATCGGTACGTTTACGCTTTTGAGTACGTTGATGAAGTTCATCGCGACTGCTTGTCGGACGGAATAGAATCTATACCCGCTATCGCTGCGCATTACGGGCTGGAATAACTCAGCTTGATCGTAATGTCGCAACGTGGCTTGTGTGACGCCGGTAACTTCAGAGAATTTCTTAATAGTAAGTAAATCTTGCTCATTCATGCGCTATCACCATATATCCAGTTCCATCAAAGTTTCATGCGCAACAATGTTTACAAACATATTTAGTGGCGAAAAGTCAAAAAACGCTATCTTGTAGCGGTGCTCATTTTCCGGGATAATTCTAGTTTCTCTATATTTCCGTAGTTTTATAGTGTTTTATCGTCATGCCTTCTTAACATTTTCCAAAATGAATTTTTTTAGTTTAGGCATTGACTCTCATGTTCATGAATCCATTACACTCTTTGTACAAGCCGACTTGCGTCCCCCTTGTGCGACCGCTCACAGTTTTGTTTTGCATCCTGATTTCGTAAAGTATCGCAATTTACGAAAAGCGCGATTTTTGCTGAAGCTGTGAGGAATTCTACATTATTAGATAAGAAATGTCAATAGATATTCGATTATTA